>Ga0209800_10003594_pt1 | contig 12148 bp, 9 predicted proteins | sample Higcelweek8metaG_FD_187174 | JGI IMG/M metagenome (GOLD analysis project Ga0209800, IMG submission 187174) | Freshwater pond sediment microbial communities from the University of Edinburgh, under environmental carbon perturbations - High... | ecosystem: Environmental > Aquatic > Freshwater >... | reverse complement strand
TGTATGATGTGGCGTCGTAAAATTCCTTCCAGCTGCATACTTGCTTTTTCTAACACACGCGCAGATGCGAGATTTTCGATGTCGCAAGTTGCCCATACTCGATAAATATGCTCCTGGGTTAATGCCCATTCGACCACAGACTTGGTTACTTCTGTGGCATAGCCATGCCCCCAAAATTCACGTGCAATGACATATCCCAAATCTGCTCGAAAGCCTTCAATGCGAAGTTCAATCATTCCAATTAATCGTTCATCTTTTTTGCGAACAATCACCCACGGAAAAGCTGTTTCTTCTTTCCAGCTTCGGATGCAGCGGTGGATGAATTTCCTTGTCGTTTCGATTTTCTGATGGGGTCGCCATATCAAAAACTTTGTAACTTCTTCATCTTGGGCATACGCTTCGAAAATGGCATCCGCATCATGGATTATTGGTAACCTAAGAAGAAGCCGATCGGTTTCTAAAGTATCAGGGGGTTTTGCCATTATTAACTTCTCCTACCTAATTTGTAACTGTAATTTTTCAAATTCCTGTCTCATCTTTGTTTACGGCGACGGAGGAGGGTGGATGGGTCAATTCCTCTTACCTCAATCCCAACTTCTTTCCTTCTGCGAGCATGCGGATGGATTCGGCAATCCTGCGGTCTCGCGTTTCCGGTCTTTTGGCAGTAACGATCCACAGCAGGTATTCTTTGCGGTGCGACATGGGCAGTTTTTCGTATTGCTCCAGGGCAGGGGGGGATTCCTGCAGCGCTTTTTCAAATTCAGGCGGCATGGTGAGGTCAAAAACCGGCTTGCTGACCGGATTGTCCCACGCGCCGGAGCTTTTGGCGCTTTCCACCAGTTCAATGCCCCGCCCAGTCATGCGCCCTTCGCGGATATTCTTTTCCACCCGCCTGATGTTGCTCGGGGACCATTTGCTCCCGGCTTTCCTGGGTGTGAACTTACGGGCATAACTTACCTCGTCGATCTTCTTGATGATGCTGTCCACCCAACCAAAACACAGCGCTTCCTCCACGGAGGATTCGTAATCCACGCCGGAGACACCCGCGCCCTGCTTGTAATAAACCAACCAGGCTTCTTTGGCTTTTTCGTTATTGTTAGCGAGCCACACCCGCCATTCATCTCGACTTTCGACTTTAACCAGATTCATATCATTAAGTTTCATTATTAAAACTCGTTTGTAAAAACCTTTAAGGATTGGTGAATTTCTCCAGCAACTCTTCTACTTCCTTGCCTTTATCAATCATCTCCCGGCTCTCAAAATGCCTAATTTCAAAAAGATGAGTTATCTGTTGATAAAGTTCTGGCAGTCCTAGAATTTCCTCTACTTGCTCGCGTATCCATTTGTTATAAGAAATTGGGTACGTCCGGCGGGAAATGAACAACGCTTGAAGAAATTGACGGTATGCGTTATACAGGCGGTCAAATGATTGGAAAAATAAATTACGCTCAATATATAAAGGAATATGATTCAGGTCTTTAAGGCAATACATCCTAACCATGGCTAACCGCTCTTTACGCAATGGCTCGCTGTAAAAAGGAAGCCATTCCTGCCGTAGGTCTTCCCAATAATGGCTACTATTCCATAGCGGATGAGCGAAAACTAATAAGTTGCCAATACTCACTTCGAAATAGTCAGGCCCCCCTACCTCGTCTCTCTCAGGAGGGGTGAAAACACCATCTGTAAAATTCAGGTGAACCTCCGAATATTTCCCAATAGCCTTTAGATCATGGATCACCTCGGATTTTTCCTGGAAACGTTCCCATGCAGATTCAAATCTACCTGATTGTTCCTCAAATAGGTCAGGTTTAACCAGGATAGCGATATCCAGGCAGCTATCACTGGTAGCCATGCCCCTTGCACAGGAATTAACAAGCAGGACCGAGTCTATCCTGAAATTGTTAGTAAAGAATCGGGTTACCTCTTCTGCGGCTTTTTCGTGTTCCTTTGTGGGATATTGCATTTGATAGTTCATAGTAAAGTACCTTTTTCTCAAATATCCTTTAAAAATGATTATACGGTTAATTAGATATGAAAAATTCTTATCAGTTTCTTATCTCTTATGGATACAATAGGGGTGGATTAAGACCGGAGAATTGCTGGTAAAATCCAGTTCTTATGAACAGCCGGCAGGGGGCTCTTTTTCACAATAGATATCTTTCGCTTTACCGCGTGAGTTGACTACCCAGGAGGATTATTTTGGCAGGAATGGAAAGATTTACCCAAAGGGCACGCCACGTACTTGCCCTGGCGCACGCAGAAGCTGAACGCTTGCGCAATACCACAATTAACACCGAGCATTTGCTCGTCGGACTCATTGAGGAAGACGGTGGCACCGCTGGTGCTGCCCTGCGCGAATTGGGACTTGAAACCGAGCGCGTTCGCGAAATGGTGGAACGCCTCTCCCCGATGGGACTGGTCGAAACTCCAACCATTGAGCTTTCAAAAGGCGCCCAGCAGGTGCTGGAATTCGCTATAGAAGAAGCCCGCCTGATGGGACACCAATTTATCGGCACAGAACATTTATTGCTCGCCCTCACCCGCTCCACCGAGGGGCAGGCAGTCGAAGCACTCAAGAAACTCGGCGTCACCCCGGAGCAAGTCCGCCGGCAGACACGCCGCATGATGGAAGAATCCACCACCGGTCCCGCCAGTGCGGGTGGAGCTCCGCTCGCGCGCAAGGAAGACAAAAAAGAAGCCAAGACGCCCCTCGTGGACCAATTGGCTGTTGATCTCACCACCCTGGCTGAAGAAGGCAAACTAGACCCGGTCATTGGCCGGCAGAAAGAAATCGAGCGCCTCATCCAGATTCTGGCGCGGCGCAACAAGAACAACCCGGCTCTCATCGGCGAACCCGGTGTAGGCAAAACCGCTATCGTGGAAGGCCTGGCGCAACGCATCATCGAAGGCGACGTACCTGCGCCCCTCATTGGCAAACGTGTATTACAGCTTGACGTAGGCTCACTGGTAGCAGGTACCATGTACCGCGGTCAGTTTGAGGAACGCCTCAAGCGCGTTATCGAGGAACTAAAAGCCGCCAAGTCCATCCTATTCATCGATGAGCTGCACATGCTCGTGGGCGCCGGTTCCGCAGGCTCTACTGTGGATGCTGCCAACATCCTCAAACCAGCTTTGTCCCGCGGTGAGCTCCAGGTCATTGGCGCAACCACGCTGGATGAATACCGCAAGCATATTGAAACTGATGCGGCGCTTGAACGACGCTTCCAACCGATTGTGGTGGTTGAACCCACCGTGGAGGAGACCATTCAAATCCTCAAAGGCATCCGCAAAAACTATGAAGAGCATCACCGTCTCATCATCTCCGACGAGGCATTGGAATCTGCAGCACATCTCTCTTCACGTTATGTCACCGAGCGCTTCCTGCCTGATAAGGCGATTGACCTGATTGACGAGGCTTCTTCACGGGTGCGCATGTACAAGAGCCCGGCAGCGCAGACCTTCAAAGATCTCATGTCGCAGCTCAAGATCGTGCGTGCCAGCCGCAGTGAAGCGGTTGAAAGCGGACGCAATGATGATGCCCAGGAATTCTCCAACCAGGAGAGCGGGCTAAAGAAACAAATTGAAAAACTACGCACCGGCTGGGATCGCTCCAACAGCCCGGTGGTTACCTCTGAAGATATCGCCGAGCTCGTTTCCATGTGGACAGGCGTGCCCATCATGCAGTTGGCAACTGAAGAAAGCCAGCGCCTGCTTAACATGGAAGACGAATTGCGCAAGACTATTGTCGGGCAGGATGAAGCCATCCAGATCATCTCCAAGGCGGTGCGCCGCGGGCGTGCCGGGCTCAAAGACCCGCGCCGTCCGATTGGCTCCTTCATGTTCCTCGGTCCTACCGGAGTGGGCAAGACCGCCCTTACCAAGGCGCTGGCATGCTTCCTCTTTGGAAGTGAAGACGCTCTGACACAAATTGATATGTCCGAGTTCATGGAACGTCACAATGTCAGCCGGCTGGTAGGAGCGCCTCCGGGGTATGTCGGCTTTGAAGAAGCCGGTCAGCTCACCGAAGCCATCCGCCGCCGCCCATATTCCATCGTCGTCTTTGATGAGATCGAGAAAGCCCATCCCGAAGCGCATAACATGCTGCTGCAGATCATGGAAGAGGGACAGCTCACTGATGCCCGCGGGCACAAGGTGGACTTCCGCAACACGATCATCGTCATGACCACCAACATCGGCTCCGAAGAGATCCGCCGCCAGGGTTCGCTTGGCTTCTCACTCAAAAAGAACGAGAAGGAAGAAGAATCCAAGAATTACGAGGAAATGCGCAAGCGCTTGCTCGATTCACTGCGCAAGGTATTTCGTCCGGAATTCATCAACCGCCTGGACGGCATCATCGTCTTCCATCCGCTCAATGCTGAGCATATCCGCAACATTGTTAACGTGGAGCTGGAGAAGGTGGCTGTGCGTATGCAGGAGCACAACATTGCCCTCACCGCCACGGACGCTGCCCTGGATCTCATCGCCAGCGAGGGATTCAACCCCGAGATGGGCGCGCGCCCCCTGCGCCGCGTGCTGCAGGATAAAGTGGAAGACCGTCTTTCTGATGCTGTACTATCCCACGAGTTTAACGATGGCGATCATGTCATCGTGGATGTGAACAAGGAAAAAGAGATCGTGCTCAAACGCGGGAAGAAGAAGAAACCCGCTGTTGAGGAAGAAAAACTGGAACCGATAATTGCCAATTGATGAAGAAAAAACCGCGGGTAGTACCGCGGTTTTTTGCATAGTAACTTGAATATCGAAAAAAGGAGCCTATACTATATTAATTAATAGGCCAAAATTATAGGTGTGATAACGAAAGGAGAAACCATGTTATTAGTTAGTGATATCTTAAAAATCAAGGGAAATGCTGTATACACGATCGAAAAGGAAACCACTGTGATCGAGGCGCTTGAATTGATGGTAGAGAAAAATGTTGGCGCCCTGGTGGTTATGGAAGGAAGCGAAACGATAGGGATCTTCTCAGAACGAGATTTTGTCCGGGCAGTCGCAAATGACAAAACTTTGTTACTTAAGATGCCGGTAGAAACCTTTATGACCAAAGAGGTTTACAGCGTATGTAAATCGGACACGATTGATGAATGTATGGCGTTGATGACCCAAAAACACTTCCGCCATCTGCCCGTTTGTGACCAAGATCAACTGGTGGGGCTGATTTCGATTGGGGATGTGGTCAAACAAACGATCGAAGACAAGGACCTACTCATTACAAACATGGAAGACTATATCCTCGGTAGAGGGTACGGGAAGTAGTCCGACCGAACTTACCAGTTTTTTAAATACTTAAAACAATTGGGCGGGTTTAAGAACCCGCCCTAATTTTTTAACAAATCCGCAGCCTTTTTTATTACAGCTTGAAGGTCCACCTGGCGGTTGCGCCTTGTTGAGGTCCCTCGCGTTTGACGAACTCGACACGGGCAAATTCCTTGAATTTTTTTGAATCGATCGAGGCACACACTTGCGGATAGCGGCTTTGAAGATCCATCCCCTGGTGAATATCTTTTGAAGTGAAACTGACGCGCGTCTCTCCTTTTTTCCGTGCCGGGATGACGAACTGCGTCTTGGCGTATTTACGAATCTCATCCGCCTGGCTAATGCGCGGATTGCTGGACTTTCCATTTTTGACCGAATTAATGGATTTAACGGACGGCTTTCTGAATAATTTCCTCAAAAACTCCCACATTTTATCTGCCTTCCATTTTGGCGAAAATCGAATAAATCATTATAGCAATAAATACTAATAGCACTGAGTGAGAATTGAAGAAATCTCGAGAAATAGGTGAAGTGCAGGGTAGCATGCCCCTATTTTGATTAAGTTATGCCTTGAGTTTTAACAGGAGCAGATCACGAATCTTGCATCCTTGTCGAAAGCCCTTATACTTCATGTAACAGGGTACATAGCCCTGATTATTTGTTTTGAAATACGGAGAACCATATGATCCCAATTGGAGATGACAATTCCCAGCGCAGGCTTTTCCCGGTGGTTACCTGGATGCTGGTTGCGGTCAATGTTATTGTTTTTCTGCTCGAATTAGGCGGTGGCGACAATTTCATCTACACCTGGTCGTTCACCCCAGCTTATTTTACACAAAACCCGGCGGCTTTCTTCATCACCATTTTCACGTCCATGTTCATGCACGCCGGCTGGATGCACCTGGGCGGTAATATGCTTTACCTGCTCATTTTCGGGGATAACGTGGAAGATCGTTTTGGTCATTTCAAGTTCCTCATCTTTTACATCCTTTGCGGCGTGGCAGCCACTTTTGCACAGTACATTTTGGCTCCATTCGCAGAGATCCCCAACCTTGGAGCGTCCGGCGCCATTGCCGGCGTGCTGGCAGCTTACCTGCTGCTCATGCCGGGCGGGCGTGTGCGTGTGCTCATCGCAGCCTGGGTGGTGCGTTTGCCGGCCGTCCTTGTCATTGGTGCCTGGATCGGGCTGCAGCTCCTCAGCGGAATTGGGACTCTTTCAAACACGGATGCCGCCAGTGGCGGCGTGGCTTACATGGCACACATTGGCGGATTTGCGGCCGGGCTGATCCTCACCCTTTTCTTCCGCAAGCGCCAGCGTACTGTTTACGCCCCTCCCAGCGGAAGTAACTATGGCGTATGACCTTCAATTGTCTGCCAGGTTGCAGAGGGCCCTTAAAAACCATCCAGTGGCCGAAAAGAAAATGTTCGGCGGGGTGGCATTCCTGCTCAACGGCAACATGCTGGTTGGGGTTCACGGCGATAATTTGATCGCAAGGGTCGGCCCCGACAAGTATGAGGCTTGCCTTTTACGCCCGCATACCAAACCCTTTGATATGACCGGACGCCCGATGACTGGATGGGTGGAAGTGCTGCCGATGGGTTGTGCCCGGGATGAGGACCTGGAACCCTGGGTGACAATTTGCCTGGAGTTCGTGACCACACTCCCAAAAAGGTGACGCTGTTTGGAGCCTCTCTTGTGTACCTTACTGTTTATCAAAAACTTGCAGAACGGGCAAGTTAGTTAATGGAAAGTTTTTCCAAATACCTACTGATGACCATGTTTTCCTAAGGAGTCTTAATGAGTTCCCAAACCCAACCAAATGTGCAAGGCGACAAGATTGATTTTAAGAAAATCCTGCCAGTTTTCATCATCATTTTGATCGATCTTCTCGGGTTGACCATCATTATCCCGCTCATGCCGCTCTATGCCGCCTCCTATGGGGCGAATGCAACAGTCATTGGATTTTTGGGGGCAACATACCCGGCCATGCAGGTCGTTGGTGCTCCTATTCTGGGGCGCCTTTCGGACCGCTTTGGCAGAAAACCGGTCCTCTTAGTCAGCCAGGTTGGAACCTTTTTAGGATTTATTGTATTGGGATTAGCCAATTCCCTTTGGGTTTTGTTTCTTGCAAGAATTATTGATGGGTTATCCGGTGCCAATATTTCCACTGCACAGGCAGTGATCAGTGACAGCACGAACGAGAAAACGCGCACCCAGGGGCTTGGTCTTGTTGGAGCTGCTTTTGGCCTTGGCTTTATTATAGGTCCCGTGATTGCTTTCGTTTCATTGGCGATTGGAAATAATAATTACCACATTCCCGCCTTTGTCGCGGCAGGTTTTTCGTTCCTCTCGATCTTACTTACAGCATTTTGGCTAAAGGAGACTCACCATGCCGATAGCAGGGTTAGCCTTACCAGCAAACGTGAGGTAGGTTTAAAGAATTTCTTTACCACATTGAAGAAACCCCTGGTGGGGTTTCTCCTGGTGGCAATTTTCATTCAGCAGATTGCCTTTGGCGGTTTTCAACAATTGTTATCCCTTTTTACGCTCAGCCGACTTGGTTTGAATGCTTCTGGAAATTCAGTCATCTTTGTTTTTGTGGGCATCCTGATTGTGTCTGTACAGGGGTATTTCATCGGTAAGTGGAGCAGGAAATTTGGCGAAAGATGGCTCATCCGCTTCGGGTTGTTTATGGTGGCGGCTGGTCTGCTGCTGACCTCCTTCACCCCCAAGATTCCACCCCCCTGGTATTCACAGAAAGCTGTTGCCTCCGAATTATCCGGTGGACGCAATATGCCTGGTGAGACTCCCCCTACTCAAAACCTGCAGATTGATATCCCATCTGATGCGAATAAGGGTTGGCTCGGTCTGGGTTGGATTTTGCTGGCCATGATACCGGCTGCCATTGGAGGAGGCGTTCTTCAGCCTTCAATTAATAGCTTGCTGACCAGGAATGTATCACCGGTAGAGATTGGCGGTACACTCGGGATCTCGGCAGCACTCTTGAGCGCGGCAAATGCACTTGCTCCTGTAATTGGCGGCGCAGTCTTTCAATCCATAGGTCCTTCTGCTCCATATTGGCTTGGGGCTGCCTTAGCCGGGATCCTGTTTTTATTTTCGTTAAAAGGATTAAAACCCAATGCAGTACCGGCATCCTAGTGCCGGAGTGTTTAATAATTTACACAATATCTCCATTGACGACCTCAACCCTATAATGATATGCTTACTCTTTAATATTTGAAACACGCTCAAATTCATGTGTCAGGAGGGAAAGTATGCCAAATATGGATGATATTCTTGCAGTGATCCTCGGCGGCGGTCGTGGTCAGCGGCTTTTCCCGCTGACGCAACAGCGCTCAAAACCTGCCGTACCAGTGGCGGGCAAGTACCGCCTGATCGACATCCCCATCAGCAATTGCATCAATTCAGGCATCCTCCGTATTGCCGTACTCACCCAGTTCAATTCAGTTTCCCTCCACCGGCACATAACGCGTACATACAATTTCGACGCCTTTCATCAGGGATGGGTTCAGATCTGGGCGGCAGAGCAAACCGTTGCCAATTCTTCCTGGTACCAGGGCACTGCAGATGCAGTGAGAAAGCAATTATTTGAAATCCGCGCCACCCGGGCAAAATATATACTCATCCTTGCTGGTGACCACCTTTACCGCATGGATTTCAGCAAGATGGCGCAACTTCATTTTGAAAAAGACGCCGATGTTACCATTGCCGTCCAACCTGTTAACAAGGGCGATGCCGCGCGTTATGGTATCCTCAAACGCGATTTTACCGGACGTATCACCGACTTTGCTGAAAAACCAACAGAACCCAAGGTGCTTCGGCACATGGCAAGTCGTCTGGATCTTCAGAAACCTTTCCTGGGCTCGATGGGGATATACCTGTTCAAGACGGATTCCCTGATCGATATGCTCGATAAAAATCCTATGGATGATTTTGGCGGCCACATCATCCCGGGTGCGATAAGCACTCATAAAGTGTATGGTTACGATTTTGAAGGATACTGGGAAGATATCGGTACCATTCGCTCGTTTTATGATACAAATTTAGCCCTGACGGTTGCCAACCCCCCCTTTAATTTTTATGATCCGGCTGCACCAATTTATTCCCATCCGCGCTTTTTACCCGGTTCCACCGTGAACAACAGCTGCATGAAGGACACCTTACTCGCAGAAGGCTGCCGCATCGATGATGCTGATATTACCCATTCCATCATTGGATTGCGAAGCCAGATTCGCAATGGCGTGAAGATCAAAGACAGCATCCTGATGGGCAACGACTACTATGAACGTGATTGGGCTTCCGAGGGACGCAAAATACCACTGGAAATTGGCTGCAATTGCAACATTGAAGGCGCAATTATTGATAAAAACGCCCGCCTTGGGCAAAATGTGACCATCAGTGCATTCCCACGCGGCACTGATCTGGACGGCAACGGCTGGGTGGTACGCGATGGCATTGTGGTCATCCCCAAAGGTGCCGAGATTCTGCCGGGCACAATTATCTCACCGACAAGCACTGATTAACGATTAGGAGTTACATAAATGAGCGAAAAACCCGCAGCACCGGATAAAGATGCCTTGCAGGATTTGAGTGTTACCTGGCATGCTATCAGCACCGAAGAAGTATTAAACCAGCTAAATACCGCAAAAACTGAAGGACTCACCAGCGAAGAAGCAGAACGGCGGCTTAAGCTGCATGGTCCAAACCAGTTGCAGGAAAAACCCAGGCCAACTTTTTTGAAATTGCTGTTCGCCCAGCTTAAATCCTTTGTCATCATTCTACTGATTGTCGCATCGATCATATCTGCCATCCTGGGGGAATGGGTGGATGCTGGCGCGATTATTCTCATCGTGGTTTTGAATGCTGTTTTGGGTGTTGTCCAGGAATCGAAAGCAGAAGAGGCTCTGGCAGCTTTGAAGAAAATGGCAGCCCCCGAGGCGCATGGGATCCGCGATGGCAAACGGGTTTCAATCCCGGCAATCAACCTTGTTCCCGGGGATATTGTGCTGCTTGAAGCAGGGAATTTTGTTCCGGCAGACCTGCGGCTGGTGGAGGCTGTAAACCTGCGCGTTGAAGAAGCAGCTCTCACGGGCGAATCGGTTCCAGTGCAGAAAAACGCAAGTCTGGTGTTGCAATCAGGGGCGTCGCTAGGTGATCGCAAGAATACGGTTTTTATGGGTACAACAATTGCTTATGGGCGTGGTACCGGAGTTGTGACCAGCACAGGTATGCATACTCAATTGGGAATGATCGCTACAATGCTCCAATCAGTTGCGGATGAAGAGACTCCTCTTCAGAAACGGCTCGACCAACTTGGCAAGACGCTAGGCTGGGCGTGCCTGGTCATATGTGCTGCTATCTTTGGCGTCGGGCTCCTTCAAGGCGGGAACCCGCTGGAACTGTTCATGATCGCGGTCAGCCTGGCAATCGCTGCTGTGCCTGAAGGATTGCCTGCCATTGTGACCATTAGCCTGGCGTTGGGGATGCGTGAAATGATCAAGCGCCATGCGCTCATCCGCCGGCTTTCCTCGGTTGAAACCCTGGGCTCGGCTACCATCATTTGCTCAGATAAGACCGGCACACTGACTCAAAATGAAATGACCGTTACTCGTCTTTGGGTTGACGGCAAATTTGTCGACGTAACCGGGCAGGGATATATTCCTTCGGGAGACTTCCTTATTGATGGAAAAAAAGTTGATCTTACATCCTATCCGGCTGTTAAAACAGCATTATGGGTAGGTGCATTGAACAACGATGCTGTTCTTGAGGAGACCGAGATCGAAGGGCAGCCCTCTGAATATCGCATGGTGGGCGATCCAACCGAGGGGTCCATCCTGGTAGCGGCTCATAAAGCTGGAGCGAGATTCTCAAACTTGAATAATTCTTACCCACGGCAAAATGAAATCCCATTTGATTCTGAACGAAAACGCATGGTCACCATCCATTCAGTCAAAAATCCAAAAATTGAGGACCTTTCGCCTTTTGAGGATGAAACCTATATAGGCTGGCAGGTAATTGTGGTCAAAGGCGCACCGGATGTAGTACTCAAACTCTGCACACACATCCAACCCATGGATGACGGCGCTCCCAGACTGATCGCTGAGGAAATTCGCACCAGTATCACTCAGGCAAATGACGAGATGACCCGCGGTGCCTTGCGCGTGCTGGGTATGGCTTATCGTCTTGTCAAGGAAACACCGGGAGAATTAGAGAGCAAAGACCTGGAAAAAGAATTGGTATTTGCCGGCCTGATCGGGATGATAGATCCAGCCCGTCCGGAAGTGAAGCCTGCGCTGCTCACCGCCGCGAAGGCAGGCATTCGGACCCTGATGATTACTGGAGATTACCCCAACACAGCGCGTGCGATCGCTGAAAGCATTGGGCTGCTGCGACCCGGACACAAAGTACTTACCGGCGCACAGTTAGATGAGATTGACGACAAGCAGCTCATTATGGAAGTTGAACAGACTGACGTCTTCGCGCGAGTTTCCCCTGAACACAAGATGCGCATCGTCAACGCCCTGCAGGCTAATGGCGAAATCGTAGCGATGACAGGTGACGGTGTCAATGACGCCCCTGCCATCAAGCAGGCCGACATTGGCGTCTCGATGGGTATTACCGGCACAGATGTTGCCAAGGATACGGCTGATATGGTGCTGACAGATGATAATTATGTGAGTATCGTTTCAGCCGTGGAGCAGGGACGCATCATCTACTCCAATATCCGTAAGTTTGTCTATTACCTTATCTCGTGTAATATGGGAGAGATCGTTATCATTTTCCTGCCGACCATATTTGGCAAGCTTCTCTTCCCTGAATTGACCGCAGACCAATTATCTCCCCTGGCGCCTG
>Ga0209800_10003591_pt1 | contig 12157 bp, 11 predicted proteins | sample Higcelweek8metaG_FD_187174 | JGI IMG/M metagenome (GOLD analysis project Ga0209800, IMG submission 187174) | Freshwater pond sediment microbial communities from the University of Edinburgh, under environmental carbon perturbations - High... | ecosystem: Environmental > Aquatic > Freshwater >... | reverse complement strand
AATGTGATACAGGTAATGGTGTTGCACGATGTCAGAAATGCCGTAAATATCTATGGGGATTCCGCACTAATTAACAACTATGTTGACCAGCTACTTACAACAATTGGATCTTCACCCGATGCCCCCACTCAATACGATGATTGGGATCATGTTGATTACCTCACAACCTTAGCCCGGGAAAAAGGATTGTATAAGGCGCTTGTACCCGTTTGGGTCTCCAATGTCAAAAGTGGAAGTATAACAAAAGAAAAGGCAACGACTCGACAGACATCTGGAATAATATTGGGTCAGCAATCAGGCAAATTTCTCCAAATCAATTCATTACCTTCCACCCTTTCGGCAGGTCACTCAATCATCCGAATGGTTTCACAACGAAACATGGCTCGATTTTAACATGTTCCAGTCGGGACACCGCCGGTACGATCAGGATACACTCGGACTCTATTATGGGGAAGACAACTGGAAATATACTACCGACGACTATAAAAAAACGCCCATAAAACCAACGCTCGATTGTGAACCTTCGTATGAAGGCATTCCACAAGGACTTCACGATCCAGCTCAGCCATACTGGGACGACTCAGATGTCAGGCGATATGCCTATTGGTCAGTTTTCGCGGGAGGCTGCGGATTTACCTACGGAAACAATGCCATCATGCAATTCCACAAAGAAGGAGATAAAAAACCAGCTTATGGCGTTAAAGATTATTGGAAAGAAGCGTTGAATGCTCCGGGAGCTTCGCAGATGAAATATCTGAAACAACTTATGCTATCGCGACCCTATTTCGACAGGATTCCGGCTCAGGAACTGATCACTGACAAATAAGGTAAAACGTATGATTACCTTGCAGCGACAAATGGCAACAATTATGCGTTCATATATGCCTGCAACGGAAGCTCAATGAATATTAACCTCGGAAAAATGCAGTCGCGCAAGATTAAAGCGTCATGGTTCAATCCTCGTGATGGGATCGTCTCAAAAATAGGATATTACAATGCCCTCGGCATAAAAAAGTTTGATCCTTCGGGCGAAAAAATAAACGGGAACGATTGGGTATTGATCTTGGATTGTACTTCCTGATTTCATTTGTCGACAATTTTACTAAATTTAAAATCCAATTGCAGAGATCAACCTGAACAACGGAATCAAAATGAAATGAACCATGAATAACAAGATTAAACCAGAAAAACCACAAGCATCAGAAATGTCATTTTCAGCAAGCGCGATCGACGAAAAAGTAAAAACACAAAAAGCCAAAATCTATAAAGCCGTGTTTCCTGGAAAGTATATTCAGGGTGAGAATGCTCTTGCTGAATTACCTGATTTGATCAGGTTATTGGGCAAGAATGGACTAATCTTAGCCTCACCAACCGCGAAGAGTCAAATACTTTCAAAATACAATCTGAGTGAATCTGAAGATTGGATTTCTGTTGAAGAATTTCACGGGGAATGCTGTGAAAAAGAATTGAGCCGCTTGGCTGAAATTATTAGTCGCAAGAAGATCGACATTCTTGTTGGTATGGGAGGTGGAAAAACCATCGATACGGCTAAAATTGCATCCGACAGGGCCGGTATCCCGGTCATTATTGTTCCTACCATCGCCTCAACCGATGCACCTTGCAGCGGTTGTGCCGTCATCTATACCGAGCACGGTATTTTCGATTCCGTTTATTATCAGAAAATGAACCCGCAAGTAGTTCTTGTCGATATGAATGTCATTGCCTCTGCTCCTGCCCGCTTTCTTGTAGCAGGTATGGGTGATGGACTTGCCACATGGTTTGAAGCAAGATCGTGTGAGCGGACCTTTTCAACCAATGAGTGCGGTGGATTAAGCACATTGACGGGATTAAACCTTGCAAAACTTTGCTACGATACCATTCTGCGTTATGGTTCAGCCGCCAAAATCGCTTGTGAGAATAAAATCATAACCCCGGCGCTTAACCACATTGTTGAGGCCAACATCCTTCTAAGCGGAATCGGGTTTGAAAGTTCAGGGCTGGCCGCCGCACATTCTATTCACAACGGGTTGACGGCGCTCAATGAAACACACTCGTTTTACCACGGAGAAAAAGTGGCTTTTGGTGTGTTGGCCGGCCTTCATCTTACCGATGCCATGCCCGCCGAAATAGAAACTGTATATTCATTCTGTGAAGAAATTGGGTTACCAACAACTTTCTCTGATTTAGGAATAAATGAGATCGACAAGGGCCGGTTGATGGAAGTTGCAATAAAAGCCTGTGCCCCTCAGGAAGGAATCCATCACGAGGCTGGTCAAATGACTCCCGGGAAAGTTCTAAATGCCATGATTGCAGCCGATGCGATGGGAAAAATCAGAAAAAAATCAAATCAAACCTAATGTTATGACAAACAAATGTTCGCTCTTTTTCATAACTTAAAATTTGGAGAACTTAAAATTTTACTAATATTGAACTCTTTATATTAATTCAGATAATACTTTTCCAGGTGAGTAAAATAATTGATACAGATCGTATAGGATTTGATAATGAAAAATACCTTCAGGAGCAAACAGCTGCCATTCTTGAACGGGTGAGCAGATTTAACGATAAACTGTACCTGGAATGTGGAGGTAAAATTCTGTATGATTATCATGCCGCAAGAGTTCTGCCGGGCTTTGATCCGAATGTTAAAATGCAGCTTCTACAAAAGCTAAAAGACAAGATTGATGTCATCATGTGTATTTATGCAGGTGATATAGAACGGAGTAAAATCAGGGCCGATTTTGGAATTACCTACGATGTTGATGCCTTAAAAAGCATTGATGATTTAAAATGGTATGGTATAAATGTTGCCGCGGTGGTCATTACCCGCTATCAGGATCAGCCAGCTGCGGCTGCTTTCAAAAACAAACTTGAGTTAAGGGGAATTAAAGTCTATTTACATTATCCCACAAAAGGATATCCCACCGATGTTGACCAGATAGTAAGCGATGAGGGATATGGGGCAAACGAATACATTGAAACCACGAAACCCATTGTAATCGTTACAGGTCCGGGACCAGGCAGTGGAAAGCTTGCCACTTGCCTGTGCAATCTGTACCATGAATATAAACAGGGCATTAAGGCAGGATACGCCAAATTTGAAACGTTTCCAATCTGGGATCTGCCACTCAATCACATGGTGAATATTGCTTATGAAGCTGCTACGGCCGATCTGAGAGATGAAAATCTGATCGACACCCATCATTTGCAAACTTACAATATTGAGGCTGTAAATTATAACCGTGATATTGAGGCGTTTAATCTGCTTAAAAGAATCCTTGAGAAAATTACCGGTGGTGAGTCCATGTATCAGTCTCCAACCGATATGGGTGTGAACCGGGCAAGTGCAGGTATCGTGAATGATAAGATCATCACAGAAGCAGCCTATCAGGAGATTATCAGAAGATACTTCAGAAGCGCTGTGGAATATGCGATGGGCTTGACAGACAAGGGTACACTGGAACGATCGGATGAAATAATGAAGAAAATAGGCGCTAAAGAAGAGGATCGGAAAGTGGTGATACCCGCCAGAGAAGCTGCCAAAGACGCTGAGAAAAGTGGCAAAGGCAATGCCGGAATCTTTTGCGGATCAGCGATTGAATTGCATGACGGAACTATTATTACCGGCAAAAACTCGCCTCTTTTACATGCTTCCTCTAGCCTGATCTTAAATGCCACAAAATACCTGGCCGGACTACCCGACAATCTCTACCTGCTACCCAAGAATTTAATCGATTCGGTAACACACTTGAAAAAAGACATTTTGAATGGCAAAATGGTTAGTCTCGACGTAGAAGAAACATTGATTGTTTTGGCTATAAGCGCATTATCCAATCCAGCAGCTCAAATGTCGTTGGAAAAACTGAAAGAGTTGCATGGTTGTGAAGTGCATTCAACCCACATCCCTACACCGGGCGACGAAGCTGGTTTCCGAAAATTGAAGGTAAACCTGACCTGCGATCCTGAATTTTCGAGTAAACGACTTTTTATCAGCGAATAAATCGTATCCTAAGAATTGTAATTGAACTTGGGAAATGGGCAAGCTTTTTGTCTGTTAATCAGTAATATTTTGCACTTGGCAGCCATCTGTCTATAATTGTTTAATTATCAATTTTCCATAACATATTTTCCTATCTTGTAATAAATTCGTTCCAAATATCGTCTTATTGGGCAACCATTTAATCCATTTGCGATGGAAAACAAATTTACTGAATTATTATACGAGAATCAGGGTATTGTGCACAAGATCTGCAACTTGTATTTTAACAACCGTCTTGAGAAAGAAGACTACAAACAGGAGCTCATTATTCAATTGTGGAAGGCATTCCCAAGTTTTAAAAATCAATCGAAATTTTCAACATGGATGTACCGGGTCTGTTTGAATTCGGCGATTGATATTATCAGAAAAGAGAAGATTCATCCCAAATTTGTGAAACTTGAAAACCCCGAAATTCACAACCTGTTTGAAACAAGGGATGAAACAAGTTCAAATCACGAAAAACTGTACCGGATAATCAATACATTATCTGATGTCGACAAGGCGATCATCACCCTTTATCTCGATGAGTTTAGCTACAAGGAAATTGCTGAAATAATCGGGATATCAGAAGGGAACACCGGTGTTAAAATCAACAGGATCAAATCAATCATTTCAAAATTATTCGATAATGGAAACCAATGAATTAAAGATACTTTGGAAAACGTTGGCTGAAAACAGCATTGTTGACAAAGAAATTGCCCGTGAAAATATTAGCCGCATCATCAACCAAAAAGGTTCCGGTTTAATTGCTAAAATAAAAAAGCAAATCATGTTCGATTACATCATGTATCTGTCAGCATTTATCGCACTTCCTTGCGTGATATTGTTCTTGAATTTCGTGTTGCAAAGACCATCAAACGTCTTACAAATCGTTGGTGTATTTGCAATTGAATTCTATCTGCTCTCAATGTTCTTAAAGTCGCGGGGAAAGCTGAAAAGCCTTGAAAGTTCTGACCACACGGGCTCGATTAAAAATTCACTTATTAACTTCAGAAGCAACTATCTGAAGACAGTTCACAGGGAAAAATCGCTTGCCTTGGTATTTGGATATTTTATCATGACGTTGGCTATTGTACAATTCTTCGTTTATAAGGGTTCAATTCTACCGCTTAATTTCTCACGACCGTACGACTTTTTCCCAATCTTCCTTATTTTTGGGATGATTTTCTTGCCCTTTGTTATGAAACTTGAAAACAAAACGAGATACGCAAAGAATATAGCTGGAATAGACTTGGTTATTACTGATTTAACAACTGAAGAAACCGAATAATGTATCAAAAAGATTTCCTACTTCGGATGATTGAGATGATTGCTGAGTTAGTCGCGGGAATTTTAGGATTAATAAAGAAAGGCGATTACAAACAAGCATCTCAATCGCTCGATTATGCTTATTCCAATTTTTTGAAGCAAGATGCTTCTTTGCTTCAAAGTATTCCGAAAGAAGAATTAACGGTTACTCTTCTCAGAGAACATAATTATAACAATGGTCACCTGGAAATCTTATCGGAGTTGTTTTATGCCCAAGCAGAACTGTTTTATGCCCAAGGCAAGCAAACCGAAAGTCTCGAATTTTATGAAAAGTCATTCATCCTGCTCAATTTTATCACAAAAGAATCGGAATCTTTCTCCTTGGACAAACAATCACGTTTAACAGCGCTTCAGGAAAGAATTTCGGAACTGAAAGATAGTGCCTTATAGAAAGAAGATTGCAACACCTTAGCCCCTTGCTACCTCACCGAGTTATAATAGAAACCTCCTTGAAAAGGATGGCCCAGATAGTTGGTAACAAACAGGTCGTGATCGATTACGGGTGGTTTTGTATAGGCGCTTTTGCATTGATCCGTTGATCTTCCCTATTGGTTTTTTGATTCCTAACCAATGCCCTGTCCGATTTGAATTGAATGGAAATTAAGTTCCTTCAACGAATAATTGTACCTTTATCCTATCGAAAAAACAGAAACATGAATTGGGACCAACTACTATCAGTAAAACGATTAGGAAAGCCATCATCGGGTAAGATAACCGAAGAGTCGAGAACAGAATTTCAACGCGATTACGACCGCTTGATTTTTTCATCACCCTTCAGGAGGTTGCAAAATAAAACCCAGGTTTTTCCTCTGCCCGGAAGTATTTTTGTACATAATAGATTGACCCATAGCCTTGAGGTGGCCAGCGTTGGCCGTTCGTTGGGAAACATGATTGCTTTTCAACTTGAAAAAATGAAGGTTCAGCATCCATTGATTCAGGAAATTGGGCCGGTGGTTGCTTCTGCCTGCCTTGCCCACGATCTGGGAAACCCTCCTTTTGGGCATTCGGGCGAGGATGCCATTAAAGAATATTTCAAGAATGGTGAAGGCAAAAGCCGAATTATAGCGCTCAATGATGCTCAAAAATCCGATTTTACCACCTTCGACGGGAATGCAAATGCACTCAGAATGTTGAGCCATCAATTCAGCGGTCGGCGCGAAGGTGGCTTTGCCCTTACCTATACCATGTTGGCATCAATCGTGAAATATCCTTACGAGTCGGTTGCACCGGGGAAGAAAGATAAATTTGGTTTCTTTCAAAGCGAAAAACCGATCTATTCGGAAATAGCAGAGGAGCTTGGACTTACGTTGGTGAGCAATGACCCTTTGAAATATGTCAGGCACCCGCTGGTTTATCTGGTTGAAGCCGCCGACGATATTTGTTACCAGATTATGGACATTGAAGATGCCCACAAGCTGAAAATTCTTTCTTACAAAGAGACCCGGAACCTGTACCTCAACTTCTATAATCAGGTTGATGATGCCACAAGAATGAATGGTATCAAACAAACTTTGAAAGAGGTAACCGATCCCAACGAACAAATTGCCTACCTCAGGGCGGGGATTATAAGTCTACTGGTAAAAGATTGCGTGGCAGCGTTCATGAATAATTATGATTCAATCATGAACGGTACTTACGACCACTCGCTCATCAAAGACATTTCTCCAAAGGCTTCAATAGCTATGAAAGAGGTCATCGACGTATCGGTCAACCGGATTTATTGCCACTCGTCGGTCATCGAAATCGAGCTGGCAGGTTACAAAATCATTACGACACTCCTGCAACACTTTACCGATGCTGTATTGAATGAAAGTAATTACGGAAAGAAGCTGCTTAAACTATTTCCCCAGCAGTTTGTTTCAGAAAAAAAGGATGCTTATTCACAAATACAATCGGTGGTCGACTTCATTTCCGGAATGACTGACGTATATGCACTTGATCTTTACCGGAAAATTACAGGAATTGGGTTGACGGGGGTTTAGTTCTCGATACTGGATGCTCGATGCTCGATACTGGATGCAGATTTTTCTTTACTTCAGCAGAGGTAGAGATATTCAATTTTAGGGGTAATAAGATTAATTTGATATCAATGAAACAGTTTGTTTTCTTGTTTACACTTGCAATACTGTTGCTTGCAGGATGCAAAAAAGATGAAATAATCGATCCGGCTGATTCGCTTGTTGATGTGATCAATAAATACCGTCTGGAGAATAATCTTTCAGAAATACCGGTTTCCCCTTCGTTAACTATTGTTGCTGAAACTCATGCCCGTGATTTGGCAGTGAATTATGTATTTAGCGAAAAATGTAACCTTCATAGCTGGTCAGATAAAGAGAACTGGACACCGTTTTGCTATACATCTGACCATGCAAATGCCCAGCTCATGTGGGATAAACCACGTGAACTGGCTTCATATAAAGGAAATGGATACGAAATTTCTGTTTTCAGATCGGATACTATGACTGTTGATGTAGCCCTTGAATTATGGAAAAATTCTGAAGCCCATCTTGATTTAATCCTGAATAAAGGAATCTGGAAAGATGTTGAATGGAAAGCAATTGGTGGTGCAATTAACGGAAAATATGCTGTTGTATGGTTTGGGGAAGAGACTGATCCGGTTAAGTAACATCTCTATTTCAGTTAAAAAATGTTTGCAACTTGGTAAGAAGTAGGAAAATCTATACTTTCACGCCTATTATTTTTAGTATGGAGCATATTGCCAATTTACATAACCTGGAAGAGTTTCAGGACTTCGACAACCTTGAACTGATTGCCAAAGAAGTAGTTGAAGGTTTCATTACTGGCCTCCACCGAAGCCCTTTTCATGGTTTTTCGGTCGAGTTTTCCGAACACAGGCAATACAACGATGGCGAATCGACCAAAAACCTCGACTGGAAATTGTTCGGACGCACCGAAAGGTTGTACGTCAAACAGTTTGAAGAAGAGACGAACCTTCGTTGCCATCTGGTCATCGACACTTCATCGTCGATGCTTTTTCCCTTCACGAAAGGGAAAGGGCTTCAAATGAACAAGCTCACTTTTTCGGTGTATTGCAGTGCCGCGCTTATTTACATGATGCGCCGTCAACGCGATGCCTCGGGGCTTACACTGTTTTCAGACAAAGTAGATTTTAACAGCAACGCCCGGTTATCCTCGGTACACCTCGACCTGTTGTACAGCAACCTTTCGAACTTGCTGAAACCCGAAAACATTGGATTGAAACGCTCGACCAATGCTGTTTCAGTATTGCATCAGATTGCTGAAAATATTCATAAACGTTCGCTGGTGGTTATCTTTTCCGATATGATTGAATCGGCCGATCCCGACGAAATCTATGCCGCTCTGCAACATTTACGCTACAACAAGCACGAAGTTGTACTTTTTCACGTAACCGACAAAAAACACGAAGAAGAATTGGTATACTCTAACCGCCCGCATAAATTTATCGACCTCGAAACCGGTGAAATGATCAGGTTAAAACCACAGGAGGTAAAACGGCAGTATGCCCAGATGATGAAAGCATATATCGAAGATTTGAAGTTGAGATGCGGTCAGTATCATATCGACATTATTGAAGCCGATATCAATGACGATTTTCGACATGTTCTACATTCTTACCTGATTAAGAGGGGAAAGTTTGCTTAATTTCTTTCGGATTTTCAGGTACAAGAAAGCCCTCAGGGTTGTCATTCATGAAAACTTAATTTAGTTCTCTTTTGCTTTTTTATTATTGATCAGAACATTACTGAGGGTAATATCTGTACTGTGAATAATACTATTTTCCTTTTTAACGCCTTTGAAATCGCAATTGCTGACATGGATTCCATACACACAGTTTTTACCTTCAATCCCCTCAATCAACAACGCATATTTTGAACGGTTGCATTGAACGCTATCGAGGAACACGTTCCGAACGACCGGATAAAGTGTATCAGTTCCTTCATTTTTAATGTCGTATACACAATCGATTCGGAGAATAGCCTCTTTTACCTCACCAATTTTACAATTACGAACGTAAATATTTTCAGTTACTCCGCCACGATTTGAATTGGTTTTAAAACGGATGGCCCGGTCAAGTTCGGGACTGTCCATTTCACAATTTTCAACAAATACATTCCGTATTCCTCCTGATATTTCGCTTCCCATCACAACCCCTCCATGACCATTTTCCATGAAACAATTCCTGACATAAATATTTTCTGAAGGTACTGTTTTCAACCCGTCGTTATTCCTGCCCGATTTAATGGCGATACAATCATCACCCGTATTAAAATAGCAGTTCTCAATCAATACATTCTTGCATGATTCCGGATCGCAACCATCGTTGTTTGTACCCAAACTATTAATATGCAAGTTTCTGATTATTAAGTTTTCGCTAAGCAGAGGGTGGATAATCCAAAAGGGTGAATTTTCGATGGTAAAATCTGAAAGAAGCACATTTTTGCAGTTTATGAAGTTGATAAACTGGGGTCTCAGATAATATCCTTCGCCCATGATCCTATCTTTAACAGGAACGTTATTCTTATTGAGTTCATCAAGTTTCGGACGTGCATGAGGTAATAGCTGACTGGGTTCACCTTCTACCCAACCGTATTCACTTCGCCCTTTCCATTTCCACCAATTTTCTATGCTCGCATTGCCTTTTAAAAGTCCCTTACCTGTTATGGCAATGTTTTCGGCTCCGTTGGCATAGATAAGCGGAGAATAGTTGTAACAATCAATACCTTCCCAGCGGGTCAGAACAACAGGCAGATAATCGGAAGGGTTCGTTGAGAAAGAAAGAATGGCATTATCACTCAGGTGCAACCTCACATTCGACTTTAACAGAATGGCCCCAGTTTTAAATGTTCCATCGGGCACTAAAACAGTACCGCCACCTTGTTGATTGCAAGTTTCAATGGCTCTGTTAATAGCTGAAGTAGCTAAATCTGCACCATTGGGTAACGCACCAAAATCGGTAATTAAATATGTTTGGTCTTTAAATTCAGGTTCGATGATTTTTCCCAACCATAATGATGCCTGTTTCCAAGCTTCATGTTCACGATCTGCTGATTTACATGCAATGATCAACCCCCCAGCCATCAAAAGAGAAACGAGAATCCCACTAAAATGCCACTTCCTATCTGTCAATAATTTCTTCATTAAAACAATTTTGGTATTATCTATTACACATTTACAATTTTACTAATTTATGGCAGAACCTATTGACCACGAATTACCCGATTAGTGGGTATATTTTATCATTTGACTACAGAAGTTTTTTTGAAATGAACTTCAACATTTTATATGGGCATGTGGCAATAAAACAACATGTTACGTTCTTATCGAGTGAGAGATGAATCGTTACTCCTGTAAAGTTACATCCGCTTCAATACAGGGATACGTATGAAAAATGTCGTTCCAAGACCTTGTCCCGAAGTAAACCAAATTTCACCCTTGAAATTTTCAACAATGTTTTTTGTGATGGCTAATCCCAAACCAGCCCCACTGGTCTTGGTTGTAAAGTTTGGAACAAAAATGCTTTCAGTCAGATTATCGGGAATACCTTTCCCGTTGTCCGAAATCTTTACCACAGCGCTTTCCTTCTCATCAACTATTTCAATGATGATCTTTCCTTTGTCGTCTTCAGGTATTGCCTGAATGGAATTTTTAATCAGGTTGATAATCGCCCGCGAGAATTGTTCTTTATCGGCAAAAACTTCCAATTTTTCTGCTCCCTCAAAACGGGTAACGAACTCGCCTTCATCGGTATAATCATATAGCTTAATAATGTCTTTCAACCGTTCTGAAAGATTAAACCGTTCATTCTGAGCCTTGGGCATCTTTGCAAAATTCGAAAACTCGGTGGCAATGGCCGAAAGGTTATCAATCTGTTCAATAACTGTTTCAGTTACACGCTTCATGACCTCATCAAAATTTTCATCATTTCTGGGATTTGTACGCTGCAAAAATTGAATGTTCAACTTCATGGGCGTGAGCGGGTTTTTAATCTCGTGGGCAATTTGCTTGGCCATTTCCCGCCATGCCGATTCCCTTTCTGACCGGGCTAACAATTCGGCGCTGTTGGCCAATTCTTCTACCTTACGGTTATATTCCGAGACCAAAATCCCAACTTCGTCATTCGACCGGTATTGAATTGGCGCCGGATTTTTACCAAGATGTACCCCTTGCAGGTGGTTCCTGATCAGTTTTAACGGATCGGTAATCCGGGCCGAAATAAAATAAGCGGCCAGAATGCTTGCAAGTAAAAGAAAAACGTAAATATTGATGAAAGCCAGAATCAACGTTGTAACCTCCTGCTTAAACTCTTTTTCACGGGTGAAATAGGGTAAATTCAGATAGGCAATTTTTGAACCAGCTTCGTTAATTAATGGAACATAAGCCGATAAATATTCCAGTCCTCCAATGTGTTCATGTTGAATGAAACTGGTGGAATTATATAGGCTCATATACTGAAACGCAAGGTGGTCCATCATTTGGGAAATCAAACCCTTTTCAAAAACCTCGGGTCGCGAGGTGGCCAGCAACATTCCATTCAAATCGTATAAATTAATATCGGTCAGAAAAATATCCGAAATGCGCATCAGTTCATAATCCAGGTATCCTGTATTTGATTGGTCAAGAAAATTTACTTTTTCAATAAGAGTTTCCATCTCAACGGAGACGGAATTAATCCTATCGATCATATCTTTTTGATGGGTTGCACTATACCGGGTAATGGTATAATAGATGGTTCCTGCTCCAACAATGAAAATGGAGGTAAAAACAATTCCAATGATTGAAAATTGGATTCGCCCTCTCAATGAATTT
>Ga0209800_10003588_pt1 | contig 12162 bp, 8 predicted proteins | sample Higcelweek8metaG_FD_187174 | JGI IMG/M metagenome (GOLD analysis project Ga0209800, IMG submission 187174) | Freshwater pond sediment microbial communities from the University of Edinburgh, under environmental carbon perturbations - High... | ecosystem: Environmental > Aquatic > Freshwater >... | reverse complement strand
TCCGCCGGATTTAAAATGGTTTTCCCGGGAAGTGAGCTGAGAGAAAAACGGGCGCCATGCGGCAATGCGGCGATAATATGACCGGTCGAACTCAACGGAACTGTCCTGGTGTACATTCAGGACATACGAGAGCGAATTGCACCCCCAGGCCAATCCCAGTGCGCCCTCCAAGACCGTTCCGTAAGAGGTCTTTCCCAGAGCGGTCCGGGGATAGTTGTCAATCTCTGCGCAGATGGCATCGACGTGTCCGGAATTCCCGGCACTTCGGGCTGCTCCGCCCAAGGCGAATGCCTTGGTTATTAATTCACGGGGATCGTAGTCGGTGTAGGCGCCGCCGCCGGGGCGGACTCCAGCCGGATACCCGGTCGCATCAGACATCGCTTTGAAAATGTCATTATGGGTCATCCCGTTGTACATGGAGCTCAGGTATTCATTCTGCAGTCCCATTCGGACACCGGGACAGGCGGCGGCGGCGGCAGCGGCGATTTGTCCGGCCGCCTCAGCCAGGGTTGACTGATTGAATCGCACCCACTCCAATCGCACCGCCGTGGCTTCCGTCTTGAGAAACAGTTCGGCCGCCAATGCTTCGCGGCTCCAGGGGCGGCCATATCGCCGGGAGAATTCCGTCAGGCAGCGGGAACAGAAACAGCCATGACTCACCGGGCCATGATTGTTCATTCGCAAATCATCGTCGATCCAGATCGTATCCGGTTTGATTGCAGCGGCATACAGGGTAATCATCTGGCGCTCATAGGCGATAAATTCCGGGGAACGAGGACAACTGACGTTCGCACAAGTAACACCGTTGGCGTTTACCATCAATTCCCAGTTGCAGGCTTCGTAAGACCCGATGCCGCATCCGCGGTGTCCCAGTGATTCAGGAATCTGCAGTGATACGCCAATCCCGAGCTGACGGATTTTTATCGCAAAAAGCGCATTGAGTTCTGCCATTCGGCGGTGTTTCTCCAAACTCGGAAGGCATAGAAGTGTTCCCAGCCAGACATCATCGAACGCATCGGGTTCCGTTTTCAGCAAATGCAGGATTTTATCTGCAAATACGGCGTTCTCCACCGACGACGCCCACAAGCGCAAACTGGAAAAGGGATAAGTACGGATTGTCATTTAAATTATTCCTGTGACCACGCAAATTAAATTCATGGGAAAACGGAATCATTGACCGAGAAGCAGATACCTTCTTTCTTTAATCAAGACACTTCGCGATTTTATACAGGGGGTCTCATGCAGAGAAAAATAGCATCGGGAAACGAATTTTCAATTCGCTGTCGAAATGGTCTTGCGAATAGTTTTGGTAAAAGCGTATCAATTCTTCTGAAGAATTTCGGTCGGCAGAAACGCCCCGGGCATAGTTCGTGCGGGCGGGTACCTTGGGGTACAGGAATGCATTCTGTTCAAGTCACAGAATATTCCATTCGGATATTGGAAAAACACCGGGATGATTTTCCAATGCGGAAAAAGGCGTCGTAATCAGCGCCAGAGGCGGTTGACTGCGGTGAGGGCGACGCGGATTTCCGGGAGTTCGGGGTGCCAGTGCTTTTCGTATTCGAGGGTCACCAGTCCGGTGTAGTCGGCCTTTTCCAGCAGTTCGAGCAGTTCCGGAACCGGCAGGTCGCCTTCGCCGGGAACCGTGTTGATGATCTTGCCGTCGTCGCCGATCCGGCTGTCCTTCACATGGACGTCGATCACGTGCCCGGCGAGGAGTTCCCAGCTGTCGCCGAAGGTCTCCCCGGCGCAGCGGCAGGTGTGGTGCGCGTCCCAGACGATCGGGATTCCGCATTCGATCCGGTCGATCAGGCGGCGGCAGCGGGCCGCAGAGGAGCAGCCGTCGTGGGTTTCGAGCGCGAGCTGCGCCTTGAAACCGAGGCTGTGGAACCAGGCCAGGTTCTCCAGCGCGGCGGCGATTTTCGCATCGTTGAATTCCTTGCTGAAGTCGAAGCCGCCGAACACCCGGAGATACGGGATTCCCGCCACGTCGGCCAACTGCCCGAGTTCTTCAAGCGCGTCATAATTGTTTTCGCGCGAGGCAATGCCGAAGGAACTGCCGAGCACCCGGATCCGTCCCGCCGCCGCCAGCGATTGGAGCAGCGCCAGTTTGGCCGGATCGGCGAAGATTGCCGGGAGGTTGAGCGTGCCCTCCAGCGTCCGCAGTTCGAGGTGCGGAAAGTCGAAATCGTCGGCGAGCTTGACCGCTTCCGCCAGTGACAGCTCCGGACACCCCAGCGTCGAAAATCCCCATTTGAAATTGCGCATGGCCTCGCTCCTTTTTTTTTTACTCAAATATAAAGTGACGTTGAATCTCCTCCGCCATTTTTTTGTGGCCGAAATTTGACAGGTGCAGCCCGTCCGCCGTCGATTCGCTTCCGCTCAGCACCGCGGCGAAGCGGCGGCGCGGCACCAACCTGACGCCGTACTGTTTCGCCAGCTCCCGCTGGGCCCGCACGTAATTGCTGTGGAACGGCGGCGCCGGGAGTTCCAGCATCACCGCCGGAACCCCGGCCGCTTTCACCGCCGCCAGCAGTTCGTCGAGCTTCCCCCGGAACTCTCCGGCGGGAACGCCGCGGAGCAGGTCGTTGCCGCCCAGCTCGATCAGCAGCGCGTCTCCGGGACGGAAGCGGAACCGCTTGTTCAGGACCGGCAGCGAATCGCCCACCTTGCTCCCCGGTACAGCCTGATTGCGAATCCGCCCCGGATGCTCCGCCTCCAGCAACCGGCTCCAGATCATTTCGCCGTCGAAGCCGATGCCGGAGCTGATCGAGTCGGCCAGGATCCAGAGCGTCCCCTTGACCGGGACCGCTTCCGCTTCCCGCCAGTGGGGCAGTTCGATCATGGCCGCCGCCGCCAGGCAGAGGGCCAACGCCGTCTGGAACATCCACGCTCTCGAATATCCGAGCTGGAACGCGCCCTCCATTCCGGCGGCGATGAGCGCCGTCAGCCAGAACAGCCACACCGGCGTCGGCGTCGAGGAGAGCGCCCAGCCGAGGATTCCGAGCAGCATCGCGGTCAGGGAAAGGTGGAGCCGGAATTTCCCGCGGGGCCTGATTCCAAGCAGGATCGCCAGAGCCAGCAGCCCGATCCCGTCCCAGAAAAACCATCCGGACCCGATATGGAGCAGCAGCGGATGCACCGGTTTACCCCCTGTTCTCTCTCCAGACAATCAGAATCAGCCAGAACCAGGTCAGCACGAATACGAGGGCGGAAACAATCCCCGCCGCCAGTTTCAGCCGCTTCCCTGTCCGGGTCAGGCTGCTGAAAAACACGTACCAGTCGAAAAGCGCGGTCAGATAAAGCGCCAGGACCACGATCGCCAGTTGCCGCAGCGAAGCGTTTTCTCCTCCCAGCGCAACGATTCCGCCGGCCAGCCCCAGCGTCGCCAGCAGTTGAAGGAGGATCGGCAGAAGCGTCTTCATGGATTGCTGCCGATTCCGTCGGTGATGATGATGCTGACTCCGCTGTAGGAGGACTCCGCCCGCTTCGCCAGGTCGCGCCCGCCGAGGAAGACCGAGGTCGAAAGCCAGTCGGCCACCATCGCCGAGGGCGCGATCACCGTCACCGATCCGGCGGCCTGCGTCGGCTTGCCGGTCAGCGGATTCATGATGTGTCCGTACTTCACTCCGCCCAGCATGACGAACCGCTCGTAATCGCCGCTGGTCGAGAGCGAAACGTTGCAGAGTTCAAGCACGTCGTCCAGCAGTTCGCCGTTCTTCCGCGGATTGCGGATGCCGACCCGGTAGGCGCTCTGCCCCGGCGGCGGCTTCTGCAGCAGCCGCAGGTTGCCGCCGAGGTCGATCACGCCGCAGCGGATGCCGAGTTTCTCCACCGCCTCGGCCGCCCGGTCAACCGCGTAGCCTTTGGCGATTCCACCGAGGTCGAAGCTCATCCCCGGCACGGTGAATTTCACCGTCCGCTCGACGTTGTTGAAGATGACTTTGTCGAGGCCGACCCGGGTTATCGCTTCGGCAATCTCCTCCTCCAACGGCGGTGCGTCGCCGCGCTTGCGGTAGAAGCCCCAGAGATCCATCAGCGGCTTGGCGGTGATGTCGAAAAGCCCGTCGGTGAACAAATACGCCTTGCGCGCTTCGAGCAGCAGATACCAGAGTTCGGGCGAGCAGGTGAACGGCTTCTCGGCCGCTTGCCGGTTCAGCCGCGAGAGCTCGCTCTCCGGGTTGTAGAGGTTGCACAGCTCCACGGTCCGGTCGAAGGACTCCCGCGCCCGGTCGGCCGCCGCCCGCGCTACGTCGGGCGACCCGTAGAAGGTGAACTTCGCAACCGTCCCCATGATCGGAAAGGTGCGTTCGTATTTGACGTTGTTCTCCGCCGCCCGGTTGACCAGCCTTGCGGCAAGCAATGTGAGCAGTGCGAACAGCGCCAGTCCGAGCGCGATTCCGATCCGGGTACGGTTGGTCATATTGGTTTACGCTTTCTCCGCCAGAATCCGGCAGCTTTCCCCGTTGACGTCCACTTCGGCGCCGCCCGCGGCGGAACCGGCTCCGAGCTCGACGGCGAGCGTCTCTTCGCGGATGTACGCTTCATTCGCCTTCACCGCCGCCGCCCGGGGTTCCGGCACGTCGAACGTCACCCGGATGCGGTCGGTGACGTCGAACCCGAGCTCCTTGCGCAGGTTCTGCACCCGGCTCACGAATTCGCGGGCGAACCCTTCGCCTTCGAGTTCCGGGGTGAGTTCCGTCGAGAGCGCGATGGTGATGCCGTTTTCGCTCGCGGCGACCAGGCCCGGCTTCTCTTCGCGCTGCACGACGAGGTCGTCGGCGGTGATTTCCGCTTCGGTTCCGTCGGCCAGCGCGAGCTTGTACGGTTTCCCGGCGAGGATGTCGCCGATTTCGCGGCCGGTGAACGCCTGGATCTTCGCGGCGGCCTCTTTCATGTTCTTGCCGAGGCGGCTGCCGAGCACCTTGAAGTTCGCCTTGGCGGAGCGCTTGACCAGCTCCGCTTCGTCGTCGCAGAATTCGACGCGCTTGACATTGAGCTCCTCGGCGATGATCGCGGCGGTCTCTTCGAGCATCGAGCGCGATTCGGCGTCCGGCGCGGCCAGCACCGCTTTCGCCAGCGGCTGGCGGACCTTGAGGTTGTTCGCGGTGCGCAGGAAGCGGCCCGACGAAACCGCCGTCATGGTCAGCTCCATCTGCTTCTCCAGGTGCTCGTCGCGGCGGCTTCCCGGTTCCGGGTAGTCGCAGAGGTGGACCGATTCGGGCATCGTCCGCGTCCGGAGCGTCCGGTAGATCTCTTCGGTGGTGAACGGGATGAACGGCGCGGCGGTTTTCGCGAACGTCAGCAAAACATAGTGCAGCGTGCGGTAGGCTTCGCGCTTGTCGGCGTCGTCGCTCGATTTCCAGAAGCGGCGGCGGCTGCGCCGGATGTACCAGTTGGTCAGGTCGTCGATGAACCGGCTGAACCGGTTGGCCGCCTTCTGGAGGTTGTAACCATCGAGTTCGGCGCGCACTTCTTCGACCATCTGCGCGGTCGAGGAGAGGATCCAGCGGTCGAGCACGTTGGCCGGATTCTCCGGCGGCAGCACCTCGCCGGCGGGCGGCTCGTAGCCGTCCACATTGGCGTAGGTGGTGAAGAACGAGAGCGCGTTCCACATCGGGATCATCACGCCGCGCAGGATCTCCTTGACCCCCGCTTCGGAGAACTTGAGGTCTTCGGCGCGCACCACCTGGCTGCCGAGCATGAAGAGCCGCAGCGCGTCGGCGCCGTAGTTGTCGATGACCTCCATCGGGTCGGGGTAGTTCTTGAGGCGCTTGGACATCTTCTGGCCGTTTTCGGCGAGGATCAGCCCGTTGACCAGCACGTTCTTGAACGGCGGGCGGTCGAACAGCGCCGAGCCGAGCACCACCAGCGTGTAGAACCACCCGCGCGTCTGGTCGAGACCCTCGGCGATGAAGTCGGCCGGGAAATGCGCCTCGAACTGCTCCTTGTTCTCGAACGGATAGTGCATCCGCGCATACGGCATCGAGCCCGATTCGAACCAGCAGTCGAACACCTCTTCGACCCGTTTGAGCGGCGATTTGCCGGTGGGGGAGGGGATTTCGAGTTGGTCGATGAAATGCTTGTGGAGGTCGCCGATTTTCTGACCGGTCAACCGCTCCAGCTCCGCCACACTGCCCGGCACGATCACTTCGCCCTCGGCGTTGCGCCAGATTGGCAGCGGCGTGCCCCAGAAACGGTTGCGGCTGATCGCCCAGTCGCGGGCGTTCTCCAGCCACTTGCCGAACCGCCCGTCGCGGAGGTGCGCCGGAACCCAGTTGATCTCCTGGTTGTTCTTCACCATTTTGTCGCGCAGCTGCTCGGCCCGGACGAACCAGGTCGAGATGGCGCGGTAGATGAGCGGCACGTCGTCGCGCCAGCAGTGCGGATAGCTGTGGCGGATCTGGTCGCGGCGGACCAGCTTGCCCTCGTCTTTCAGCCGCTGGATGATCTCTTTGTCGGTCTCCTTGACCGCGCGCCCGGCGTAGTCCGGAATCTCGGCGGTGAAGCGGCATTCGGCGTCGATCGGGCAGACTTCGGGCAGCCCCGCCGCCTTGCAGAGCGCGTTGTCGTCTTCGCCGAAGCCCGGCGCGCAGTGGACGATGCCGGTGCCGTCCCCGGTGCTGACGAAGTCGGCGGCGAGCACCTGGAACGCGCCTTCTTTGGCCAGCTCCGCGAAGTAGCCGAAGAGCGGCCGGTAGCGGCGGCCCGCCAGCTCCGCGCCTTTGCCGCGCCAGACGATTTCGGGCTTCTCTTTATAGTAGAGCCCGAGGCGGCTTTCGGCCATGTAGAAGAATTCGTCGCCGTCTTTGACTTTGACGTAGTCGATATCGGGGCCGACCGCGAGCGCGAGGTTCGAGGGCAGCGTCCACGGCGTGGTGGTCCAGGCGAGGAAATACGTGTTCTCCTCCCCTTCGGCCTGGAAGCGGATGGTGATCGCCGGATCGACGACCTCCTTGTAGCCCTGGTTGGTCTCGAAGTTCGAAAGCGGCGTCGCGCAGCGCGGGCAGTAGGGCAGGATCTTGTAGCCCTCGTAGACCAATCCCTTGTCCCACAGCGTCTTGAATACCCACCAGACCGACTCCATGAAGTCGCGGTCCATGGTCTTGTAGCCGCTGCGGAAATCGACCCAGCGGCCCATGCGGGTCACGACGTTTTCCCACTCCGAGGTGTAGCGCAGCACGATCGAGCGGCAGGCTTCGTTGAACTTGTCGATGCCGTAGGCCTCAATGTCGCGCTTGCTTTGGAGGTGGAGGACCTTCTCCATCTCGTTTTCGACCGGCAGCCCGTGGCAGTCCCAGCCGAACGAGCGTTCGACGTAATTGCCGCGCATGGTCCGGTAGCGCGGCACCACGTCCTTGATCGTCCCGGCCAGCAGATGGCCGTAGTGGGGCAGCCCGGTAGCGAAGGGAGGACCGTCGTAAAACACATATGCGGGAGCGCCTTTACGCTGCTCCAGCGATTTCTGGAAGATTCCGGAACTCTTCCAGAATTCGAGCGTTTCGCGCTCCAGCTCCGGAAAGTTCACCTGGTTCGAGATGCTCTTGAAAGACATGAAACTCACCTGTCTATTTGAAACGATTCAAAACAATGTTTGATGTGCGCCGGGGTCGGCTTTGCCGAGAATCGGCTGCCGATGACCAGCGCCAGGAACGACAGCGGCAGCGAATACACCAGCGCGTCCACGAATGGCCACGGAAATTGCGAAATAAGTTCGGTCCGCCCGAACAGCGCCTGGCAGATGCCGAGCGCCGCCGACTCCTTGCGGTGCAGGAAGACCAGCCCGAACAGGCTCGCCCCCACTCCGACCGAGATGGAAAGCCATATGCCGAAACGGGTTGCCCATCTCCACCAGATCGCCGCGCAGTAAGCCGGCAGGAACGACGCCGCGCAGACGCCGAAGAAGATCGCCGTGCCGCGCGCGATGATTCCGGGGGGCAGGATGATCCCGAGGATCACACTCATCGCAATCCCGAATATCACCCCCAATCGCGTGACAGTCATGCTGTCGCGTCTGACGCCGGGGAGGTTGCGGAAAAGATCGTGGCCGATCGCCGAACCGGTCACGTGAAACAGCGCGCTCAACGTGGACATCGCCGCCGAAAGCAGCGTCAGGGCAAACACATACAGTATCATCGGCGGCAGTGCTTCGCGGATGAAGAGCGGGATGATGAGGTCCGGGTTCCCGCCCGCCGCCTCAATGGCCAGCTTGCCGCTGATTCCGTCCGCGATCCCCTTGCCGGAGTGGTAGAAAAAGACGTTCGACAGCGCGCCGACCATGTAGGCCGCGCCCGCCGTGCAGAGAATGAAGACCGAGCCGATCGCCACCGCCCGGTTGAGTTCCCGGGTGCTCCGGACCGTCATGAAGCGGACGGCGAGCTGCGGTTGCGCCAGCACGCCGATTCCGACGCCGAGCATCAGGCTCGATACCAGCGTCCACCACCAGACCGAGTTGAATTCCGGCATCGCGGTCCAGCCGCGGTGGCCGAGCGCGGCCTCCTTCGGCAGCCGCTCCGCCACCAGCGGGGCCATGTCGGTGAGCGCCCGGTGCGCCTCGACCACGCCGCCGAGCTTCCAGTAGCACATGACCAGGAGCGAGAGCATTCCGACGATCATGATGGTGCCCATCATCGCGTCCACGTACATGACTCCCTTGAGGCCGCCGAAGACGACGTAGACGGCGACCACGACCGCGAAGATGCCCAGCGCCCAGCCGTAGTTGATCTGCATCACTTCCTGGAGGAAACGCGCGCCGCCGATCAGCACCACGCTCGAATAGAGCGGCATAAAGAGAAAGATGATCGCCGCGAGAAACACCTTGAGGTACTTCGACTCGAAGCGGTTGCCCATGAATTCGGGGAAGGTGTGTGCGTCGAGCGCAAGCCCGATGCGCCGGGTGCGCGGGCCGAAAAAGAGGAACGCGACCACCACGCCGATAGCGATGTTCATAAAGACCAGCCACATGAGACCCATGCCGAACTGCCCGGCGATGCCGCCGAAACCGACCAGCGCCGAGGTACTGATAAAGGCCGCGCCGTAGCTCATCGCCATGACGAAGGGATGCACCGAGCGCCCGGCCAGCAGATAGTCCTTGTTCGACGTGGTCTTGCGGTAGCCGCGGTAGCCAAGGTAGCCGATGACGGCGAGGTAAAGCACGATCAGCCCGCCGAGGACCCAGGTGTTCATGCCGCTGTCGGCGGCAACGGCGAACGGAGTCATCGCCGTTCCTCCGCGGAATGGCGGCGGCGCACCCGGCCGATGCGGTGGCAGCGGATTTTCGCCACCTCTTTGCGGGGGTCGGACCCCCGGTTCCAGTTCATCGCGCCGTAGACCACGGCAAAGAGGGTGATCCCGAGGCAACCCGCCAGCGCGGCGGCAATCTGCATGTCTCCAAGTCCGAACATTTCGCCTCCCCGTTTATGAAACGACCCTTATCCAAAAGAAAACAGCGGACGAGTGCACCGCACCCGCCCGCTTTCGCAACGGCAGAAAGTTCCCGATGCCGGGAACGCCGGAATTACGCCTTGTCGAAGTTGCCGGTGCGGATGCAGCGCACGCACATTTTGACGGTCTTGACCGTTCCGCCGGCGTTGATCTTGACGTTCTGGAGGTTGACTTCGAAGGTACGCTTGACGTTCTTGACCACGTGCATACCGATGCCGCCGGACTTCTTGGCCAGGCCCTTGCGGGTGATGCAGCCGCCGTTGGCCTTGGTCTTCCCGCACATTTCGCAGACTTTGCTCATTTTGTTCCTCGTTTCCCCGATGCGGTCACGGTTTGACCGGACGGTTCCTTATGTTAACTTTTCTTCGCTTTCACAAAAAAGTGGTGGGTTGACCGGGACTCGAACCCGGGACCACCGCCTTAAAAGGGCGATGCTCTACCGACTGAGCTATCAACCCACCGGAAATACCGATGGTAACAGGTTCTTAAGATACCGCGTTTTTCCGGTTTTTCAAATCGATTCCGGACTTTTTCCCGAAAATCTCGCATGTCCGGCTTTCTTTTCCCCTCAGGCTTGATTTTCCGGCGAAACGGTATATAGTGAGTATCAGAAGGCAGGTCAAACTCGGAATACTATTAGCATCGGGCTCTCTTTTGAGCTTATTGTACACTGTAAAAACGAGTGAATACACCCTGCCTTCTTTTTTGTACCATCCTCCTCAGTCCCCGGTATCAATCACCGCCGACAGACGGTATTGCTTCCATGGTTCGAATCCGGCGGCGTTTCCGTCGAAGAGGAACAGCTTCAGGGAATCGCTTTCGGGCAGGATCCGGCAAAGGTCGCCCCTGATTCCATCCACGCGGAACACGGTTTTGCCGGAAGCGTCGCGGAATGCCGCGCCTTCCTTCCCGTCCGCCGCCGCCCGGAGCCCCGGCCCGGCTCCCAGCAGCGCATAGACCGTGAGGTCCGGAAATGACGGTCGGCTCCCGTCCAGGAAGAAACAGTCGATGCCGATCCGGGGGGATTCATCGAACGTATAGCGGATCGCCCCGTAAACGGGCGGATCCGGATTCCGCGTCAGCGCCGCCCGGCAGACGGTTCCCGTGAAGAGGAGTATCGCCTTGCCGTTTTCGCTGCGGAGCGAAACACCGGTATCCATATCGGCGGAGAGCGCGAGCGTCTCGTTTGTGGGGACGAATCCGCCGCCGACAATCAGATCGCTTTTGCGCAGAAGCGTGCGTCCGGTACTGCCGGTCAGCGACTGAATGACGCCTCCCGTGCGCAGAATTTCGACCGAATAGAAATCGTTGGATATCTGCCACGCGAAACTCCGGTTTTCGATGCCGACTTTGCCGATCCGGGTCGCCGTGGACTGCGCCGAGCGCGGAAGCGCGCCGGTTACGGGCGTCAGGCGGAGGGTGAAATCCCGGCAGTGTTCCGGGAGCGGGAAATGTTGTTCCGGATTCTTCCAGAGGAAAGCCGCGTGCCAACGTTCATCCTGCGCGAGTTTGTCGAGAACCATCACGTCATCCACACCGGCCTGAAGCGGGTTCTCCAATGTCAGCGCGATTCCGTCTCCGGTGGCGGTCAGCGCGGTGATGACCGGATTTTCCGGAGAAAGCGGCGCCAACTTTGCCTGGTACTGGATCGGAGTCCCGTGTATGCGGCTGGTCCGCTCCCGGCTTTTGTCGGGAAAGCCAAAGCGGTTCCGCACCGTGAAGAGGTCGTCCAGCATCCCTTCCATGGTATTGACCTGCCAGCGTTTTGCCGTGGAGCTGGAAAGCACGAGCCCCGCGGACCGGGCGGAATCTTTCCCATTCAACGTCGCGTTCAGTTCGACATGATCGGGATAACAGTTCCAGGCCAGGTGTGCGTCTCCGCCGGTGGGGAGGCGGGTGGTGCTGCCGATCCGCCAGCCGAAGGAGGTTTTCTCCGGCACGGGCCTGCTCTCCGGCGGGAGATGGGGCCACGCCTGGTTGAGCGTGTCATCGTAGAGGAAACGGGTGCCGTCGAGCAGGGTCTCGCCCTCCGCGTTGCGGAAATACCCGAGGTCGCCGTTGGCAAGGATGCAGAGATGATAACCCGTTGCATCAACCAGCACATCGCCCCACGGATTCTTTTGGGCGGAGACTGTCCCGTTCGCGGGGGGAGCGGCGGCGGAAGGCCGCTGCGGTTCGAGACGGAGGGGAAGGGGGGCGGCTTTCCGGCGGACGGCCAGGACCGTGTTTTCCCACGGCGCCAGCGGCACGGTCAATTCTCCCAGCCGGTCGGCTTTTCCGGAGGCGATTTTGTTTCCCCGGCGGCAGTCCCAGACATTCAGGTCGCCATCCGGAAGCAGACCGGGCGGAATTGAAAATCTCGCCTCCGAAGTCCGCGGGGAGAGGTTCACCAGGCCGAGGCTCACTTTGTCGTCAAGAGTACGGAGGCAGGCGAAAACACTCCCGGGTTCCGGACGGACGGCCAGATAGTCGGCCTTCCCTTCGTTGAGTTCGGGGAGAATCCGGCGCAGCGTTGCCAGGTTGCGGATCAGAATTCCCTGGCCGACATCCGAATCCTGGAAAACCATCGGCATTCCGTCGATCAGGAAGGTGACCGCGCGCATTGCCTGTGCCGCTCCGACGCCGAGGCGGTCCGTTGCGGAATCGCTGTCCTGGCTTTCAATGTAGCGCATCCGGATGACCCCTTCGGGCTCTGCGAACTTCTGTTCCTCAAGCAAG
>Ga0209800_10003584_pt1 | contig 12179 bp, 8 predicted proteins | sample Higcelweek8metaG_FD_187174 | JGI IMG/M metagenome (GOLD analysis project Ga0209800, IMG submission 187174) | Freshwater pond sediment microbial communities from the University of Edinburgh, under environmental carbon perturbations - High... | ecosystem: Environmental > Aquatic > Freshwater >... | reverse complement strand
GGCCTTCGGGGCAAAGGTCCGGGAAAAGTTGGGGAGGCTTTCGACCCCTGCCTCGGCGCCGCCCGTCCAGGTGCCCGGAAACTTTCCCTACAAGGACTTGACCCTGACCTCAGGCGTCGCTCCGGTTACCGATGTGGCCGAATGCTCCCGCTGCGGGGACTGCGTTTCCCTTTGCCCCGTTGGGGCGATACCTGTGGATGACCCCACCCAGGTCCAGCCGGAGAAATGCATACGCTGCTGCGCCTGCGTCAAGTTCTGCCCGACCGGGGCAAAAACCATGGACCATGCCAAGATCAATCAATTCCGGGAATACCTGACCCTGAACCACAAGGCCCCCAAGAAGCCGGAAACCTTCCTGTAGAAGGCCGTGGCCCGGCAACGCCTCCGGGCGCGCGCTAGAAGCGCGGCGGCAGCCAGCCCCGCTCCACGCATTCGCGGAAGCACCACTCCGGCGTGGTCTCGGTGCGGTAGCTCCAGAAGAACCAGCCCCGGTACAGCTCATAGGTGAGCAGCTGCGCCGCGCCATAGGCCCGGTACGAGACATCCCGCTGGAAGTCCCCCATGTTCGTCAGGGCGTAGTCGTACGGCCCCTCGGCCCAGAGGGAGACGACCTGGAGGTTCAGCCCCAGGCTCCATTCGCCGCAGATGGCGGGCAGCTTGAGCTCGGCCTCGATGTCGCGGGCCTCCTGGCCCCACTCGACCCCGGCCTTGCGCAGGTGGCCATGGATGTCCATGTCCAGGTCCTCGCGGCTGAAGCACTGGTAGCGGTGGATGTCGAAGACCACGTTCCGGTGCTGCGGGGCCTGCATGAAGCCCAGGTACTCCCGGTGCGAGCGGAAGCCGTCGTGGAAGACCACGGCCACGCGCTCGGGCGGGCAGAAGGCGCGGACCGCGTCGTAGGCGCGCAGGTAGAAGCCCTTGAGCAGGTCCGTGGGCACGTCCCAGCGCGGCTCGTTCAAGAGCTCGATGCCGTAGAGCATGGGCTGGGCGTGGTAGCGCTCGGCCAGGCGGCCCAGCACGGCGACGGAGTGCGCCAGGTACTCCTCCTTGGTGTGCCATTCCACCACGTCCATGATGCCGCCGTTGTCGAAGCCGTTCTGGCAGCCGGGGGCGGCGTGCAGGTCGAGGATGACGCGCAGCCCGAACTCCGTGGCCCACGTAAAGGCCCGGTCCAGCACGTCGAGGCCGCCGGTGACGAAGGGGTGCGGGTTCGGGCCGTACTTTTCGTGGTAGGGGTAGGGCGGGCCGAAGAGCCAGTGCCCGAGCGGGATGCGCACCGCGTTGACGCCGACCCCGGCCAGCCAGGCGAAGTCCTCGCGCGTGATGAAGCGCTCCCAGTGGGCGCGCAGCTTCTCCGGAGCCCTTGGGCCGAGCTCCGCGCACCAGGTGGTCTCGTCCGTGGCCGCGAGCCCCTCGAACAGGCTCGGGGTCATCCATTTTTCCAGCACCAGCCAGCCGCCGAGGTTGACCCCGCGCAGATGGGACGGGTGGGGTGGGGGCGGGACGTTCTTGGGCATGGCGGCCTCTCGCGGTTCATCGGCGCGGGTTCGGGCTTTTGCAGGTCCCGTCGATGGGCTACGACCTGCCTGCCCCTGGGGGTTTGCTTGCGCGTTATGATAGCCTGTGTCGCCTTCCCGGCGCAAGGGGCGGGGCCGGGCGACCGGACCCTGGCCGGACCGCTTGCGGGCCTGTCGCGGGCCGGTGGTCGCGGGCCGGTTGCGCGTCGCCGGGCAAGGCGGTATCTGTCGGTGCAGTTTTAGGGGATGTTCCGCAAATCCGTGGGGGTGGCGCAGTGGAAAAGGCGGCTTACGCAAAACGGCGGATCTATGCCCAGGGCGACCTGGACGGCGCGTGCTTCTTGTACAGCATCGTCAACGCCTTCGTGGCTTTGGCGCGCCGGGAGCCGGACTTCGGCGCGGTCTGCCGGGCCCTTGGCCAGGTGGACTTCCCGGCGGACTTCCTGAACGGGGAGGTGGGCACCACCGGGCGCTACGACGGCGAGTACGCGCGGCTGGCCGACAACATGCGGCGCATCCTCGCGGCCCTTGGCGCGGAGCCCTTTGTGGTCCAGCGGCTGGAAGGCCCTCTTTCCCTGCCGATGCTGGCCGCCAAGATCGCTGCGCAGAGCGTGGTGGTGGTCCGCTACACGGGCGATTCGCAGCACGCCCAGGGCGTTGACCACTGGGTCTGCGCTGTGGGGGCCGATTGTCCCGCCGCCAATGCAGCCGATAGCCCGGCCGACAGTTCGGCCGACAGTTCGGCCGACAGTGCGGCCGTGATCCTGCACGTTGCCTGCTCCATCCGCCTGCACAAGGCCTGCGGCGGCGGGGCGGCCTATGCCGAGCGCCACGACAGCGTCTTCGACCGGTGGTCCAACGACGTGCTGTCCCAGCAATATCCGCACACCCTCGTCCCGGGCGAGGCCTTCCAGATCGCGCTGCCCGGCTAGCGGGCCCCTGCGCGATCCCGCACAGCCCCTCCCGGCCTGGGCTCAATGCCCGGGCGGCGGTGAGGGCCTCTTCCCGTGCTTAGGCTGGCGCAGCAGCACCAGGCTGAATAAGAGCGCCAAAAAGAGCAGGGCCTGGATGTAGAAGGCGTCGTTGAAGGCCAGCGCCGCGGCTTCCAGCTGCATCTGCCGGTAGAGGAAGCCCTTGGCCAGGTGGGCGTTGTCGGCCAGCAGCCCGAGCTTGAGGTTCAGCACCTCGGTGAGCCTGTTCACGTGCATGGTGTAGACGGGCGAGAGGTCGTTCAGGTGCTGCGCGAGGATGCTCTGGTGGTGTTGGGCGCGCCGCGCCAGCACCGTGGTCACGAAGGCCACCCCGAAGGACCCGCCCAGGTTGCGCAGGAGGTTGAAGATGGACGAGGCGTTGTTCATCTGCTCACGGGGAATGGTGGCGTAGGTCAAATACGTCAGCGAGACGAAGAACAGCGGCATGCCCAGGCCCTGGAGCAGGCGCGCGCTCACCGCCGTGTAGAAGTCGATGTGCAGGTTGAAGCCGGACATGATCCACAGGGCCACGGCGTTGATGATGAGCCCGATGCCCAGCAGCAGGCGGCTGTCCACGCGCTCGGTCAGCTTGCCCACCACGGGCATGGCGAACAGCGCCACTCCGCCGCCCGGCCCCAGCACCAGCCCGGCCAGAAAGGCTGTGTAGCCCATGAGCCCCTGCAGGTACATGGGCAAGAGCACAATGGACCCGAAGAAGGCGAAGAAGCCCAGGAACATGACCGCGTTGCCCGTGGCGAAGCTGACGTTCTTGAAGATGCGCAGGTCCACCACCGGCCGCTCGTGGTTGAGCTCCCAGAACACCAGGGTCACTAGCGAGACTGCGGAGATCAGCGTCAGGGCCAGGATGAAGTTGGAGCTGAACCAGTCGTCGGTCTGGCCCTTGTCGAGCACGATCTGCAGGCAGCCGATGCCCAGGCAGAGCAGGGCCAGGCCCACGGTGTCGACCTTTTCGCCCTTCACGTGGCGCTCCTGGTAGTGCGGGTCGAAGATGAAGCTCTGGACCATGTACAGGGCCAGGATGCCGATGGGCAGGTTGATGTAGAAGATGAAGCGCCAGGAGTAGTTGTCCGTAAGGTAGCCGCCGAGCAGCGGGCCCAGGATGGGGCCGAGCACCACGCCCATGCCGAAGATGCTCATGGCCAGGCCGCGCTGCCGGGCCGGAAAGGTCTCCAGCAGGATGGCCTGGCTCATGGGCTGCAGGCCGCCGCCGCCGATGCCCTGGACCACGCGGAAGAAGATGAGCATGCCCAGGCTGGTGGCCGCCCCGCACAGGAGCGAGCTGACCGTGAACAGCACCAGCGAGGCCATGAGGTAGCGCTTGCGGCCCAGCACGCGGGCCAGCCAGCCGCTCATGGGAATGACCACGGCGTTGGCCACCAGGTACGAGGTCAGCACCCAGGTGACCTCCTCCTGCCCGGCGGAGAGGCTGCCCTGGATGTGGTTCAGGGCCACGTTGGCCACGCTGGTGTCCAGGATCTCGATGAGCGTCGGGATCATCACCGCCAGGGTGACGATCCACTTGTTCACCAGGGGCTGGTCGTCCGGGGCTGGGGAGGCGGGCATCGCGCAGCTCCCCGCGTTAGCGGACGTGGATGGTCGGCAGCACGCTCATGCCCACCCGCAGCGGCGGCAGCGGGTTGTCCTTTGTGCCGTTGTCCAGGGCGATCTTGACCGGAATGCGCTGCACCACCTTGACGTAGTTGCCTGCGGCGTTCTCCGGCGGGAAGAGCGAAAAGCTCGCGCCCGTGCCAGCCATGATGGAGTCCACCGTGCCCGTGAGCTCCCGGTCGGGGAAGGCGTCCACCTCGATGGTCGCGCGCTGGCCGGGCCGCACGCGGGTCAGCTGGGTCTCCTTGAAGTTGGCCGTGACCCAGATCTCGCCCGGATCGAGCGGCACCAGCGCCATGAGCGGCTGGCCCTTGGAGATCATGTTGCCGGGCTCCACGGCCTTGCGCGTGACGAACCCGCGCGCGGGCGCCACGATGGTCGCGTACTCCAGGTTCAGCGAGGCCTGCTTGACCTTGGCCTTCTGGGCCTCGATCTTGCTCGACTTGACGCTGGCCTTGCCGCCATGGCCGATGCTCGCCAACTTGGCCTGGGCGGACAAGAGCTTGGCCCGGGCCGTGTCAGCCTTGCTTTGGGCCTGGTCAAAGGCGGATTGGGATATGGACTGGGCGCGCAACAGCTCGCGGTTGCGGTTCAGGTCCAGCTGCGCCAGGGAGAACTCGGACTGGGCCGACTGCACGTCCTGGCCGGCGGAGGCCGAATCCTCCTCCAGGGAGGACAGCCCGGACACTGCGTCGGCCAGGGCCACCTCGTACTCCACGGGGTCGATGCGCACAAGCGGCTGATCCTTCTCCACCAGCTGGTTGTCCTGCACCAGCACGTCGATGACGTAGCCGGGCACGCGCGGCGAGATGGTGTAGATGTGCCCGTCGATCTGGGCGTCGTCCGTGCTCACGCGGCTGCGCGAGTGGATGTAGTAGCCCAGCGCGGCCAGGGCCAGCAGGGCCAGGAGCACGAAGAGCATCTTCTTGCGGCGGCCCAGGCCGTTTTTCCCGTTTTCGGCCGGTTCCTGGACGGGGGAGGGCGTTTCCTGAAGGGGGGGAGTCGGTTGCGTCTGCGCCATACATCCTCAAGCGGGCGTTGCGGGGGGCTCCGCGAGGCCGTCGTTGTTGCGGTTGTCTTGTGGCTGGCCGGGTGTAACCCGGCTGCGTCCGACTCTATATACACAACAGGCCCGAAGGTCCAGTGCGGCGACAGAATCCGCCTCACCCTCCGGCCAAGGTCACGAGCGTGAAGAAGGGCGACATCATGTCCCTGGTCAAGTTTCAGGTGACGGCCCCTGGCGAGCTGGCCCCGGTCTTGGCCACGGAGTCCGTGGAGGAGCTCGGCCTCAAGCCGGGCGATGAGATCCTGGTCTTCATCAAGGCCATCCACGTGCTGCCGGTCAAGGAGTAGTCCGCCGCAGGAAGGAAAAGCAGCCCGCTTCCGGTTTGCCGACATTTCCGGTAGCGGGTTGCTACGACAGTCTGCCCGGCGCTATGGGTTGGCGGAAAGCGATTCGGCCCGCAGCGCCAGGAATGCCGCGTACCCGCGCTCCAGGTGGAGCGTGGAGAACAGGTACACGGCCCCTGTGGGCGCGGTGGTGAAGGAGATGTCCTGGTAGTCCGGGTCTGTGGCCATGGCTTGCAGGACGTGCCCGATCTCTTCTGGAGCAAGATCAAAGGGCGGCGCTTCGAAGAGCTCCACCGGCACGGGCCGGGGGTAGTCGCGGGAGTTGGTCCGGATCTCCTCGGCCATGAGCAGCAGCGGGGAGTCCTTGCGGTCCAGGATGCGGGCAAAGGTCCGGCTGAGCAGGTCCGGGGCGTGGTACAGCGTCTCGCCGGACAGGCCCTGGAAGGAGGCGATGCCCGGATGGCCCGCCAGCACGCCCGCCAGGGCAGCGGCGGCCGCTTCCTCGGTCGGCGTCTGCCGGATGTCGTCGGCGTCGGCCTGGCCCTCTGTTTGGTGGAAAGAGCCGCCCGCAGCCAGCGCTTCGAGCACGTCCTCCTGTGTCGTCAGCCGCCCTTCCCGGCTGGCCTGGAGCACCACCTGTGCGGCGGCCTCGGTGAGCCGCGCCTTTTTTTCAGGGCTCATGCCGCGTCTCCGGCACAAGCTGCCTGGCCGCCATCCCCTTGCCCACCTCGGCCAGACCCAGCCGGTCGTAGGTCTCCCCGGTGGGCGCGCCGGTGGCCTTGTCCCAGCCCATGGTCTCGTAGAACATCTCCATGGCCAGGGCCATGTCGTCGCGGTCCATGCGGATGGTGCCGGGGGTGAAAGGCTGCGCTCCGGAGGAATCCTCGTACACCCAGCGGGGCACGAGGTCATGCTTGGCGCGCATGTCCAGCACGCCCATGTCGCGCATGGTGAGCGCGCGGTGCAGGGTGAAGACGCGCATCCCCACGCGGTCCAAACCCTCGCGGTCCAGGGTGTGGCCCGTGGCCAGGCTGTAGAGGCGGGACTCCAGGCTGTTGTCGCCCCGGTAGCCGCGCTCCTTGAGCGGCGAGGCCACCCAGGGGCCCATCCAGTTGCACACTCCCAGGCAGTCGTGCAGCTCCTTGCGCACCAGCGCCCACCTGGCGCGCTGGGCCTTGTGCTTGTTCATGCGGGTGTAGTGGCCGGGGCTGTCCACGGAGTCCGGCGAGCCCCAAAGCTCCCCGGCCAGGCGCTTCTGCTCCGCCAGGGGCAGGCCGTTGCGCACGAAGTTCGTATGCGAGTGGCACTGGGCGTCGCGGTTGTACTGGGTGTTGATGATGACCCCGCACTGGCCGTCGTCCTCGTTGGCGTGGTGCTTGGGGTGGCCCATCTTCCAATACAGGGTGCCATGGTCCGCCTCCCAGGTCTCCTCGGAGATGCCCCAGTGGCCGAAGGGTCCGCCGGAGCCCTCGCTGAGCACCAGGCCCAGCTCGCCCCGGCGCTCGCCGATGCGCGGGATGAGGTCCTGCAGGAAGGCGGGGTCGCCCGCGCGCCACTTGTCCCAGGGGATGGAGGCGTACTCGGCCGAGCCGAGTTTGGCCTTGAACACGCCGTCCTTGGCGAGCTTGATGAAGTCGCGCTGGATCTGTCCGTAGTTGCTCCAGATGCCCATGTCGTCGGCCATGTCCATGCCCAGCATGCAGGCCTCCAAGGCTGCCTGGCCCTTGGGCCCGCCGGGAAGGGTGGGGAAGAAGAACTGGCCGAAGTTGAGGGCGATGCAGGTGCCCTGGGCGATCTCGCGCGTGCCGTACTTGGTGGCCATGGCCGGCACCTTGAGGGTGGTGTGGCAGCGGATGGGGCAGGCCGTGCAGCCGTTGCCGCGCACCGTGTGCTTCCAGGCCTGCTCGCCGAGGAAGAAGGCCGCGCTGTTGGTGCGGTAGGAGATGCGGTTCATGTCGTGGATGCTGCCGGTGATCTCCACCGGAGGATCGGCCGCGCCCCAGCGTTTGCCGGGTTGGCCCACCCAGCGCGAGCCGGGGTTGTAGTACTCGGACTGCGGGGTGGGGAAGCTGGGCACCACGTGCTGGTTGTTGGCCCCCAGGATGGACAGGTGGAACTTGATGAGCCGCTCCCACTGCTCCTTGTCGCCCGCGATGCGCAGGCCGCCGCTGCCCTGCACCCCGATGGCCTTGAGATTCTTGGCGCCCATGACGCCGCCCACGCCGCCGGCGGAGTGGGACAGGGAGTTGACCACCGTGGCCAGCGGCGCGAGCTTTTCCCCGGCCTGGCCGATGGCCGCCACGCAGCAGTCCGCGCCCATCTCCTGGCTGATCTCCAGGGTGGCGCGGTGGATGCCGCTGCCCCACAGGCGGGAGGCGTCGCGCAGCTCCACGCGGCCGTCCCGGATGAACAGCCACACCGGACGCTCGGCCCGGCCCTCCACGATGACGGCGTCGTAGCCCGCGTACTTGAGCTTGGCCGCGAACTGGCCGCCCATGTGGCCGGAGCCAACCAGGGCCTTGGGCCAGCAGGAGGGGAAGATGGTGGTGATGGCGGTGCGGCCGTTGCAGGGCACGCTGGTGCCCGCCAGCACCCCGGTGGCGAAGATCAGTTTGTTGCCCAGGTCGAAGGGGCCGGTTCCCGGGGGAACCTCCTCCCAAAGCACCTGGTAGCCCAGGCCCGTGCCTCCGAGCACGGCCCCGTACTTCTCTCTGGTGTCCTGGGTGCTGGTCTTTCCGGTGGACAGGTCCACCCGCAACACCTTTCCGGCAAAGCCTCCGTCGGTCCTGGTCATGGCGAACTCCTCAAAGGGGGATCAGCGGCGGGTCGGTTTTCTGCCGGAGGGCACGTGGCAGTCCACGCAGGCCTTGGCTTTGGCCGCCGGAAGGGCGGACAGCGTGGCCCCGCCCGCGCGGCCCTCGCGGGTAATGTCGCGCCAGGGAACGAAGCGCAGGGCTCCGGACGGGCAGGCTTCCACGCATTTGGGGTTGCCGTTGCACAGGAAGCACTTGGAGGCCTTCTGGCGGTCCTCGTCAAAGGTGATCATGTCCCAGGGGCAGGCCCGCTGGCACAGGCGGCAGCCCACGCAGCGCTTGGCGTCCACCACCCGGGCCCCGGTCTTGGGGTCGGCCTGGATGGCGTTTTCCGGGCAGGCCGTGGCGCAGGGCACGGGGTGCGGGCACTGGCGGCACACGCTCTGGACCACCAGGCCGTTGCCCCAGGTTCCCTGCATGGCCGGGCCGCCGGTGGGGCCATCAAGGCCGAAGTTCATGGCCCGGCTGATCTTGATGCGCGACAGGGAAGGCTGGGCGCGGCCGTCGTTGAACTCCGTGCAGGCCAGCTCGCAGCGCTGGCAGCCCACGCAGCGGGAGGGGTCGGCCAGGATCATGCCCTGGGCGTTGTCCAGGATCACCAGCGGGGCGCCCGCCCCCAGGGCCTCGCACAGGCCCAGGGCCGTGAGGCTGGTCACGGCGCAGGCCGAGAGCATGAGGAAGCCACGCCGCGACAGGGTGGCGTCCATGCCTGCGGCGCTGGCCGCGAGCCTGATCAACTCGGGGTGCTTTCCGGGTTTCATCTGCCCTCCTGTCCGGTGGGTCGGGCCTGGCTTTCTGATGCAGGCGGGTACATGCCAAGCAAAAATACGCGCAGGCGTCCTGCTCGTCAATCGTCCACAGACCCCTGGCCGCTCCCGCCAGCGCCCCTGGTTCAGGCGCTGGCGGGGCGCTCCGCAAGGCGCGGCTGCGGGCCGGGCTATTTCAGCGAAAAGTCCACCCGGCCGCCGGCCTTGACGTCCTTGGGCGCATCGCCGTCCACGCGCGGGCCCAGCAGGAACACGCGGGCCTGCTCGATGCCGCCTTTTTCCACCAGCCAGGCCTGCACCGCGATGCCCCGGTCCTGGGCCAGGCGCTCCATGTCCTCCGGGCGCGCTGGCGTGTTCTGCAACAGCAGGGCCTCCATCTGCTCCACGGGCAGGCCCTTGACCAGGCCGATGAGGTTGCGCGGCTTCTTGAAGTCCGCGGCCTTGTAGACCCGCTCCAGGTAGCGCGGGTACTCCTCGGCCGTCAGGGTCAGCTGGTCCACGCTGCCGCTGGCCTTGCCCCGGCGCGCCAGCTCCGTGGCCTTCTGGGCCTTCACCCGGTGCTCCAGGGACGCGCGCTTGAGGCCCTCGGCCTCCACCTGGGGGTCGGTGTGCCCGGCCAGCTCCAGCTTGAGCCCCGGCCTGTCGCGCAGGGCCTTGGACAGCGTCTGCAGGGCCTGCTCGGCCTCTGCCGTGATCTCGGCCCGGCCCGGCTCAAAGGCCAGGTAGGACAGCTCCTGCCCCCCTCCGCTGAACAGCGAGGCCAGCAGCTTGAAGGGGGAGGTGGCGGCCTTCACCAGCAGGTTCATGATGACCTTGACGATGATGCCGCCGAGGCTGAACTGCGGGTCGTCCAGGGAGCCCTCGATGGGCAGGTTGATGTCGATCTGCCCGTTGGAGTCGGACAGCAAGGCCACCACCAGGCCCAGGGGGATGTTCATGGCGTCCTTGCTGTCCACCTTTTTGCCGATGGTCAGCTGGTCCAGGAACACCTGGTTCTCGGCCGTGAGCAGGCCCTTGTCCACATGGTAGTGCACATCCACCGAGAGCTTGCCCTTCTCGATGGCGTAGCCCACGTAGCGGCCCGAGTAGGGGCTGAAGTTCGACATCTCGATGCCCGTGGCCTTGGCCCGGAGGTCCAGGCTGGGCGGCTTGGCCAGGGGGTCCATCTTGCCGGTGATCTCCAGCGGGCCGGTGCGGTCCACCTTGCCCCGGATGGCCACCTCGGTCTGTGCGCCGGGCCGCACCGGGCCGATGCTTCCGGCCAGGTCCGTCAGGTTGGCCGTGTAGTTCGGCTTGATGAAGTGATCAGTGAAGACGATGTTGCCGCCGGAGAGGCTTACCCGGCTGATGTTGACCTGCGGGGCCGGGCCGCTCTTTTCGGCCGTTGCGGGCGCGGGCTTCCCGGTCAGGGGGACGCCGGGCGCGGGCGCTGCCTGGGACGGGGCCCTGGGCTGGGCGTTTTGTCCGCTCTCCGGCTTGGCCGCGTCCTCCCGCTTGACCACGTCCTGCAGGTTGAGGCGGCCCTCGGGCGTGAGCAGCACCCTGGCGTAGAAGCTCGACAGGGCGATCTCCCCGGCGCCGAAGCGCGGCGGCGACGAGCCCGCGTTCAGGGCTGTGAGCCGCAGGCTGCGCCAGCGCAGCAGGTCCGAAGCATTGAGCTTGTCCAGCACGTTCAGGTCGATGAGGGCCACATCCCCGGCAAAGGAGGCGTCCTGCCCGGCCAGCCTGAGCCGCCCCTTGGCCGAGACCTCGCCCCGGGTGAGCACGGCGTTGAGGTTCTGGGTGGCCCAGCCCTGCAAGGCCACCAGGTCCACATGCGCCAGCGCCACATCGAGGTCCGCTCCCAGCGGAGCCAGGCGCAGGCCGCCCTTCACCGCCATGCTGCCCTGCTCGTTGACGCGCGTGGAGAAGGCCAGCGCGACGTCGGCCCCCGGCGCGGAGGACAGGCCCCCCAGGGTCAGGGCCAGTTCCCGGGCCGAGAGCGTCCGCGCCCGCTTGCCCAGGCTCTCGTCGGCAAAGCGCAGGCTGCCGCCGGTCACCGCCGCGCGGCCCACGCTCCAGGACCAGGGCTTGGCCTGGGCCTTGTCCGGGGCCTTGGCCTGCGCCTTGGACGCCTTGGCGTCGGTCTTCGGCTTGGGCGTCTTTGCGGGGACGGCAGCCTTGGGGGCCGCCACCTTGGAGACGGCAGGCGCGGTGAAGTCTTCGGCCAGTTTCTGCACGTCCAGGCTGCCATCGGCCAGGCGCCGCACCGCGCCAAAGGGGCCGGAGAGCAGCACCTCGGCCACGGCGGCCTTGCGCTCAGCCAGGGCCAGGGTCACGCCCTTGGCCTCCAGCGCGGCAAAGCCCAGGAGCGGCTCCCCGCCGCCGCGCGCCACGGAGAAATCCGTCAGCACCAGGCCCGCGCGCAGCGCACCGGCCAGGGTGGCCTCGTCCAGGGTCAGCTCGGCCTTCTTCAGCCGCACCATTGCGCCGCCTTGGGCCTTGCCCGTGGCCGTTTCCTTGCCCGCTCCGGCCAGGGCCAGGTCGCGCAGGGCCGTCCTGCCGCTCACGCGGACCTGGGCCTCCTTGCCCTGGGGCTGGGCAAAGCTCACCCGCAGGTCCGCATCCAGCCGGGCGGACGAAAGCCTCGCCGGCAGGCCCGGCGGCAGGTACCTGGTCAGGCGCATGAGGTCGAAGTCGGCGACGTTCAGGTCAATGGCGGCGTCCTGGCCCGGGGCAAAGGGCCGGGCCTTGCCCGCCAGGGTCAGCAGCGCGCCATCAACCTTGGCCGAGAAGCTCGGCTGCACGTAGCTTTCTACCGTGCCCGGCGTGTTGGCGAGGAAGGGCACGCCCAGGCTGATCTCCGTCACGGCCTGGACGGAGTCGGCCAGCTGGTCCTCGAAGACCACGCTGCCGCCGGAGAGGGTGATGTTGGCCACGGAGAATTCCGGCGTGGGTCCGGCCGGTTTTTCCGGCTGCTCGGCCGGGGCGGCGGCGAACTTGTCCAGGATGTCCGAGAAGTTGTAACGGCCGTCGGCCAGGCGCACCACATGCAGCCTTGGTCCGGCCAGGCGCACCTCGCTGACCACAGGCACGCGCCGGAACAGCGTGGCCGAGGACAGGTTCACGAACAGGCTGTCGAACCCCACGAAC
>Ga0209800_10003583_pt1 | contig 12179 bp, 13 predicted proteins | sample Higcelweek8metaG_FD_187174 | JGI IMG/M metagenome (GOLD analysis project Ga0209800, IMG submission 187174) | Freshwater pond sediment microbial communities from the University of Edinburgh, under environmental carbon perturbations - High... | ecosystem: Environmental > Aquatic > Freshwater >... | reverse complement strand
TGGTGGTGGAAATTTTCCCGTCTTTAAAAATCATGCGTGGGAAACGTTTCATATCTGTTTTAACCCAATCTGGGGTATAATTCGACTCGCCATTTTTCCAGCTTCCAAACCACAGAATAACTAGTTTCAGGTTATTATCAGATGCACTTTTTATGTGGTTATCGATAAGCGAGTAATCAAAAGTCCCTTCTTCCGGTTCAAATTGCTGCCAGTTTATAGGTAAAAAAACCGTATTCACATTAAGTGATCGAATGTGTGCCCAACTATCTTTCATGTACTCAATGCTTGAGGCAGAAGAATTTAACAATTCAGCTCCAATAATTAGAAAGGATTCATTGTTTACATACAATTGTTTAACACCTTTAATTTCTTTTATCATTGGCAACGCTGAATAATTAGCTAAGTCATCCGACTTTGGCGAATTATTAGCATTATTACTTGCCATTAATAAAGTCACTAACAGCGTAAAGACTATTGATAATTGAATTCTTTTCATGATATATGTTTCAAAATAACAGTAACGGTAGTGCTTATTTGTTCAGCGTTTTTATTTTGTTTGTAATACCTTCTAACTGTTCCTATAAATCCTTTTTAAGGTAAATCATATCAACCAGTTGTATGTCGCCATCGAAAATATGGTGGTCGTAATTGTCTGTAAAAAAATTCTTTACCCGATGTGACTGTTCAAATCCACAACTTTCATAATACGATAATATCCACGGCACTTCTCCTGTACCCAGAAGCATTGTTTTGTAGTCGTTTTTGTAGAAATCGGAGATGAAACTGATCAATGCCCGACCATACCCTTTGCCTTGATATTTCTCGTAGGTCGCTATGTTTTTCAACTCGCAGGCTTCGCTATTTATTGGGACTACAACGCAAACACTTTTTAAATCATCGTCATATAAAGCAAACAAGTCGCCATTCGGCAAATACTTGTCAATCATATTTTCCTGCTCGTCGGCCAACAACAATAAGTCGAGGAACTGTTTCTTATTTTCGGTAATTTTTTCTATTTTCATTCGTATATATTTCTATTAAGTTGCTGTATATCTTTTGGATCGAAGATCATTTCTACGAACATATATGTGTCCACTCATGGAACTCGCATCCCGATGTACATCCATAGCCGTTAACTTAAACAAATAAAGAGATTTTTATTATCTAATCTCAGCGGGGCTAGTTCCCCGCTGCTTGCAGCATAAATTTAGTAAATTTGTGTATACGTGAAAGTACCTACATCCACAAATCCCATAATGTATCCGTTTTGTTGTATCATTTTGTTTGTCCAGCAAAATACCGACGTGTCGTGTTTAGTAATGAGGTTGATCAAAGTTTTAAAATGTATGTTTGGAGATAGAGAAACGTTATTCGGTGTATTTTAAAGAAATAGGAACAGACAAAGACCACGTACATTTTTTGGTTCAATCAGTTCCGACCCAAAGTCCAATACAGATAATCAAAATGTTGAAGAGTATCACAGCAAGAGAAATATTCAGACAACATCCTGAAGTAAAGAAGCAACTATGGTGAGGCGAGTTTTGTATAGATGGTTATTATGTTAGTACCGTAGGCAAACATGGCAACGAAGACATTATCTCCAAATATGTTAGAGAGCAAGGAATTGAAAAGGAGTATAAGACTTTGCACAAAGCTCAATAGTTGGCGCTCTTCTGATACCTCGTCTGATTGCAGTGGGGTAATTCATTTACAATAGAATGCAGCTGTTGTGTTCTATTGTTTTGGGAAGGGTTTAAAAAACAGTCAAGTTGCATAACTTCTGAATTGTGTGAAGGGAAAAAGCACGTTCTCTTACAATTTTTTTATTGCAAATGTGCGTGCGCTTGTTATACTTTTCTCGTTTCATTGTGGTATATTTTTTTCATTAAAAGAATAAATCGCGGCCTCTAAAACACATGGATATATATTTGCCTTATTGCATAATAACTGAATCCCATCGGAAACAAAATGATAGTAACCTCTGTCTTGAAGTGCTGTTGTAGATATGTGTATAGGGAACCCAAAATCATTAAGCCATTCAGAAACAAATGAATCAATAGGGATTTCATATCTTGTTAAGCCAAGGTATTGCAGAAAGATACGGGCCTCAATAGCACCAAAGCCTTTAAACATTGTATCGATGTAATCAGCTATTTCCCTTTCAGCCTGTTTGTCTTCTTTGTAACGCAGCTTCTTTTTAAGTATATCAATTAATGCCCAGTTTGAAGACTCGAGTAAATCAAAATTAACGGCAAAGAATTCTGGCGATTTCTTTTTGTCTAATAATATGCCATTTTTTTTTAATGTGTTAAAAATATACTCATTAACATCGAGCGCCGTTTTTATTTTTACATAAATAAAGGGTGAAGGTCTTTTTTTAAAAAAAGATGCAACAGGTGAGTCTATGCTATGCTTCATATTTGGCAATATCATACTATACAAAAGGGCATGTAATATTGTATCCCTGTTTATAAACAACCTGTGATAATTAATATTTTTTGCCACTCGGTTAGCCACATATTCATTTGATTGCTGGTTTACAAAATCAGTTATCTTAAGTAAATCCGTTTCACTAATTCTCCAATCAATTTCCATAATTGCTTGCTTTTAAATTTATTCGCCTCTTTAATTTTAAAAAAGCCGGAAGAGGCTTCCGGCTTTTTTATCAACCAATAACCTAAAATCCAAATTTATTAACTGATAATACACACAGCTAATTCTTTTTCCATTTCGAAAAAATGTATTTTGTTTTCCCTTGCGAGCCAACCCAAAGCAAGATATATATCTTTGATTTCCATTTTTGTTGTTTTTTTCAAATCAGTAATCTTGATATTTCCTTTTTCATTAAGGATTTGCCAAATTTTTCCGGCATCATTTCCAATTTTTACTTTTTCCATGACATTTAGATTTAAGTTAAACAATTTGACTATAATAAATCTTCTCCATTTGCCTCTGGCTGATATATCACTTTTTCAATCCTCACTTTTTGCTCACCTTTAGGAGCGTTAAATGTCACCACATCACCAGCTTTATATCCCAACAATGCACAACCTAAAGGAGATAATACAGAAATTAACCCATTCGATAAATTGGCGCTTTGAGGATATACTAAACGCAATTCCATGGTTTTACCTGAATCTAAAAAAAATACATTTAAAACTGAATTCATTGTGACAAAATCAGGTGTAATTAACTTTGAATCTATTTTTAAAGCTTTTTGCAACTCTAAGCCAAGGAAATCTAAATAAATAGGGTCGACACTTTTATTGTTACGTATAGTTTGAATAAGCTTAGTTAACCTTAAAAAATCTAATTGCGTAACAGTAATCGTAACACTACTTCCAGAAATATTCACCTTTTTTGCCATACTACTTGCCCTTTCAATTGTACCGAATTGTTAATTTTCGGCAAAAACATTATTTTATTAATATTGTGCATAAAAAACTTAAATCCGATACATAAATAAAGCGGTTACGATTTATATTTGTATCGGATACGATGCAAAGTTAAAAACTTTTTTATAATAAAAAAATGGGAGACAAGTACAATTCAATAAAAAGGCTAATAGAGCTTTGGGATGCCTACGAAGAAGAAACAGACCAACAAGAATTGCTTGAGTTTGCTGAATGGTTAACATTAAGGTTGAAAGAAAAACCAGAATTAAACTTAAAATTATCGAAGAAAAGATTAAAAAATGAAGAACCTGAAAACATTGCTCTATTTAAAGGCTTTGGTGAGCCAATTAGGTTTTTGGAATATACTTCAAGAATATCACGGCTACATGATTTTTACATCAAAAAATTTTTTTGCGATCTGCCTATAAATAACCGATTGGAATATCTTTTCTTATATACAGTAAGTAAAAAGAGAGAGGCAAAAAAAACAGAATTAATAAATATCCATTTGATTGACTACACGACAGGAATGGATACCATAAAAAGGTTAGTGAATAATGGGTTACTTAAAGAAATGCCTGATGAGACAGATAAAAGAGCAAAGTTGTTAGTAATTACAAGTGAAGGAGAACAAGTACTTGAATTATCTGGGAAAAAAATTTCGGACGAAATTCACATGTTTTTGGCTTGTATCAGTATGAATAAATGGAAAAAAACATTATCTGTTTTTGAAGAAATAAACGAATTCCACTCAGGTATTTATCAAACGCACAATGATAAAACTCCCGCTGAATTGATGAATTTAATGGATTCTTTAAAACATTTATATCGATAGTACAATTATAAAAGTCAGCATTGTTGCTGCAATGTGCGTGAGGTGTTGTTTTCTAGTGCTTGCATACACAATTATGCGGGTGATTGCGGTGGGAGAGGTGGTTGCTGAGCGTAGCCGAAATGCTCTCCCGTAGCTAACTACTGGTGGGGCAGTCTACTCGATTAGCTGCTGATTTTTTTAACTTATCAAGTCAACTGTTTCTAAAAATAAATCTCCTTTTATATAAAATCTCCTACCTCCTGTTGACATCATTGGCTCACCTTCCATATATTCTTGCATTTCAATTTTAGGAATGATTTCATTTCTCTTTTTGTCAAAAATTAAACAAGAGCCGTTTTCTAAGTGATAAGCTAATACGTATGTACTGTCACTGGCTTGATATAAATAATCATTCATTAATAAAACATCATGATTATTCGAGTCCTGAGTTACTTGCTCTTTTATTTCGTCATAACCATACATGTCAAATGGATAAGAATTTATGTAGGTGTCAAAATTTGCTACAATCAAGTAATCACTATTTTCAAATAGAATCACAGTCTTTGCAAAAAAAGTGGGACTGTCATTTGTTATGAGGTCAATTGACAAAAGGTTCATGTCATTTTCTTCTTCCTTTTTACACCCTAAAATGAAAATCATAGTCATTAATAGGAAAAATATCTTCTTTATAGTCATAGTTAATTGATTTGCTATTGATAGTTTATAGATGTTTATATTCTAATTTAGGTTGCGTTAAATTTGCAGCTAACGTAGTATATAGCGTAAAGTTTATCGTACTTTTCAATAATTTCAATCAAATCACTCTATCCTGTCATTTCGCTTTTATAATATATTAAAAGTAGATTGTTCTATCTACAAATCAAAGTTGTAGCTTATTTATTTTTCAAAGGAGACGGGGCAAGATTTTTGGTAGATTACCATTGCTGTTTCATTCAAAAGGGAAGTTGCGCGGTTACAGCTTAAAAACAAAAAACGAGGCTATCCTTTCGGCAACTAATTTCGAACTAATCACAGCCATTGGTAAACCTGCTCCCGGAACGGTTGATGCCCCGACATAAAACGTATTTTTAAATTTTTCGTCGTAATTTTTAGGCCGTAATGCCCCTATTTGCAGCATACTGTGCGACAAACCCAGTCCTGCCCCTTTGTATAGGTTGAATTGCTTCAGCCAATCCTCGGGGGTATAGGCCATTTGAAAAATAATTTCTTTTGATATGTCTTGGTTTATTCTTTCTGAAAAATCAGCAATAATGCTATTTATTATATCTTGTTTGTCTGACCAATCGGTTTTATATAGCAGATTTGGAACCGGGCAGACAAAGAATAATGCCTCACAACCTTCGGGAGCACAATCGGGGTTATGTTTTGAAACTACATTGACATAATAGTAAGGCTTTTCGAGTGTACCCGGATTTTTCATAACATCCTTGGCATATTCTTCGTAATTGTTGCCTAAATAATAGTTATGGTGTTCTACCTGTGGCAACTTGGTTTTAACCCCCACATAAAAGGTTAAATAACCCATTGTCCAACTCATCTTATTTAACCGGGTTTCAGAGAATCCTTTACGTTTAAAAACACTTCCCCTGAAATAAGCGGCATCTGAATTAATAACAAAGATATCGGCTTGCCAATTTTTATTATTTTGGTCGATTAGCGATGTTATTCTATTATTATCGCTTACATAATCAGCAATTTCTGTGTTGTAATAGAAGGTCACGTTGAATTTTTTGAGCTCTTCGACCAAACTTTCAACAATGGTATACATTCCGCCTTTGACGTTGTAATACCCTGTGTGGGTAAATTCAATATGCGACAACAATGTGTAAACCGCATTTGTGTCAAACGGAGTCCTGCCCAGGAAAAAAGCAATAAGCGAAACTATTTGCCTGGCTTCTTTCGATTCGAAATAATTACCTGTTTGTGCCCAGAATGTTTTGAGCAATACGGGCAGATGTCCTGGGTTTACTTTTGATAAAGAAATAAGGTAAGCAGGTATGCTATTAAAGTTTTGTTTTATGACAATATCAACTGTATCGTTGTAAATGGCTTCACATTTCGTTAAATAAGCGGAAAATTTTGTTTTAAAATTTGGTTCAATGCCTTCAAATTGCTGGCTTAACTTATCAATATCCTTATAAAGTGAATATTTTTTATCGCTACCACTGAAATTTACCGTATAAAGCGGGTCGAGTTCAACAAATTCAAAGGGCATGTTTATTCCACAATCCTTAACCAGTTCCTCAAACTCATAAGGCATACTAAAAAAACTGGGGCCAACATCAAAAGTGAACCCATCTTTTTTTAATTGGTTTAACCGGCCACCGGGCACCGGGGCTTTCTCTACGAAACACACTTTGTAACCCCTGCTTGCAAGGCGTAATCCGGTAGATAGCCCACCTAGTCCTGTTCCGACAATTAATACACTTTTGCTCATTGTTTCAAATTTTTTAATACTTCTGGATAAAGGTTATTTTTCACCCAATCGAACTTGGGTTCAACAGCCAATGTTTTTATGCAATATTCTTTTGCTGTTTCATATTGGTTTAAATCAATATAGGCTTTTATTACAGTGGCCAGCAAGTTCAGGTAATTCCAATTAGATGCCTTGAATTCGTTGTTTTTCTCCATTATTTTCAATGCCTCTAAATAGTGTTCTAACGCTTTAGTTTTTGAACCTCCAAATATTTTGGGAGTATAATAGGCTATATTACCCAACTGCATATAGCCCAATGCATTCAACGAATCTAAACTTACTGATCTCTTTGCGTACTCTAAACTTCTGGGACCAAGAAATGGGGCTTTGTATGGTGATAACCCAATTTCATATCCTACAAATGCTGCTTTATAGGCATATAGCATTGATACACTATGTTTCTTTTGCTCTAATTGTTTCTGGTTTTCTATTGCTTTTTTTAAATACCTTTCTGCTTCAACTGAATGTTTTTTGCTAATACACCATGCAATATAACCATACTGGTAATTTATTAAGTCAAGCACCTCTTTGTTCGTTTTTAGCTTAATAGCATCAATGGAATCCATAGAATATTTCCACTTGTTCATGTTGCCGTTTGTATATGCTTTATAAACTGATTGGTTATTTTGCCCGTATAAGGCACAGTTAAATAAAGCAAATAAAACGACTAATAGATATTTCGTCCTTTCCATGAGTAGTTTTTCTTTTTTTTAACAATCAAAGCCCTTATCATAACCTGTAACATAAAGAAAAGGTGTGCCGGGAAGAACAGAACAGCAATAAACAGGTTTTGTTTGCATGTAATTGAATAGAGTATTTGTACCAGTATTGCTGCCAAAAAATAAACGAATGCCATGTGAACTTCAAAAACAACTAACGGAACAATGCCCAAAGTAGCACAAGCCCAAAACATAAAAGCCAAAACGGGCATGTTGCCGAAGAACATGAAAACATTTTTTGAGAAGCCATTTAACGCGTCGTTATACGAATTGTACATCCTGCATTGTATCCGTTCTTCGCCAGTAAGGCAAGCTATTTTTATGTTCTTTTTTTTATAAAACCTTGAAATAACAATGTCTTCAACCGCCGAATTTTTAAATTGCTGATGGGGTTGTAATTTTTTATAGATATCAGCATCGAATAGCATAAACTGCCCGTTGGCTGCAGCGTGCGATTTAAATGGCGAAACCCTTACGAAGATTAACGGCAAAAGCGTTAAAAGAATGTAATTCATGAGGGGTACGGTAAGTTTTTCGCCAATAGATTGTTGAATTTGCTTTGGGAAAACCGAAAGCAACCCCAACTTGTACCTTTTTAAATATGAAACAGCATCGGCCACAATGTTTCCCGATAGTTTCACATCGGCATCAACAAACAACAAATAGTTGCCTTTTACATGTTGTGCCAGTTTATAACAAGCATGGTTTTTGCCAAGCCAGCCGGTGGGCAGATTTTCAGAATGAATTAATCGTACCCGGGCATCTTTTTCTGCAAATTTTTTTATTATTTCAGATGTATTGTCGGTAGAATGGTCGTTAAAGACAACGATCTCGATAGTATCGTTTTTTATTTTATACAAGTCCTCCAGTAAATTGCCAATGTTTGCTTCTTCGTTGCGTGCGGGGATCAATACCGATATTAATTCATTGTTTTGAACATCAGTTTTTAAAATTTTTTGACGGAAAAGAAAATTAAGCAGCACATTAAACATCTGCAAACCAACAAACCCTAATGATATGTATATTAAATAATGCATCAGGCGATTTTTGTTTTGTGATGGTTTAAAACGCTTGTGAAGAAAAGGTTATATTCTTCATCAATATTTTTATTTCTTAAATGAGCAGCGGGATATTTTTTTGTATATATAAAAAGATTGGGTTTGGCATCTGAAAAATAATCGGTAAAATTGGCTACAAACAAAACCTGTGCATCATCCGCGCATTCAGCAACGATGTGCTGAATACCTTTCTCGAAGTGAATTGAGCTATTGTGACCCGAATGTATTTTTCCCTGGGGAAACATTAAAACCACATTGTCTTTATCTTTCAGCAATTCAATGGTATAATCAATACTTTTTACAATTTCCCGGGAATTTTTTTTAACCGAATATCCACCGGTATACTGAAAATACCAGTGCTTTTTTAACTGTTCCTCCAACATCATAAAATGAAACCTGCGGTGAATTACTTTCTGGTTCAGGTATTCAACCCAAAAGCCATCCCACCAGCTTATGTGGTTTGCCAGAACAAGCACGGAACAACCATTATCGGTAAAATTGCCCTCGATATGTAACGAGTTAAAATTCCGCTTCAATAAAAAGCGGGTGAGCCATTTAAACAAAGGATAAATTACACTATGGTGTTTTGCCTTAATCATCGGAACAGGTTGAAAACAATAAACAGTATCATAAAAAACAAAAACTGACAAATAAAAAGTATTGCTGCCAACGGGTTCTTTGTTTCAATTTTAAATACTTTGATAAGGCCAACAAACAAAAACCCAATGATCCACCAGGCAATATAGTTTTTAAGAGGAACTGAAGCGCTTGTCCAGCTCCACATATCCATTTTCGGGGCAAGTTGCTCTAAAACTAAATCGTAAGCGAACATTACCGAGGGGACAATAATTAGTTGTAAGGCCGTTTTATTGGTTATTTTCTCGGATATCGCGGTCGCTGTATAGGTGAGAAATAGCCAGTTTAGCCCGATTAAAAGGGGCGTGTTAAAAAGTTTAACTCCCAATGCACCGCCGTAGCTATAATTCCCAAAGATATAGCCCGTATTTACACCTATGGCCTCAATACAAAAGCCAAGAAAAAAAATTGTAAAAAACACAAACACTTCTCGTTTAAAGTATTTGTTGTGATAAACGGCTAGTAAATACGTGCTTAAAAGCAAAGCAAAAGGCGTAATCGTTATGAAAATATTTCTTGACCAGGGTATTAAAAAGCCCAAAATACCTATTGAATAAAAAATTAGTATAAACTTTTTTACTTCAGTTACAGGCAATACGTTTTTGGGATAAATATTCATAGCTGAAAAAATATCGGCACTTGTTTATAATATACTCTTTGCATCATTTGCAACCCGCTCAACAATTTTTCTAAACCAAACGGTATAGTCGTGAGGTGATTTTTTTACTTGTTCTAAAACCTCATTGATACCCACATATTTATAATCCATTACTTCATTTGGTTCGGGGAAAGGCGTTTTATCCGAAAACCCAATAAAAACATGGTCGAATTCATGTTCCGTCAGTTCATTGTCGAGTTTTTCTTTGTATGTGAAGTGGAAGAGCTTTGTTACATCGTTCACAACCAACCCCATTTCTTGTTTCAGCCGTCTGATAACCGCACCATTATTACTTTCACCCGGATAAGGGTGGGTACAGGCCGTGTTTGTCCACAAACCGGGGGAATGGTATTTATTTAGCGCCCTTTTTTGTAATAGCATTTTTTTTTCGGAGTTGAAAACAAAAACAGAAACAGCCCTATGCAATAGAGCCTTTTGGTGGGCTTCGAGTTTTTCTGTTTCACCAATTGGCGTATCGTTTAAATCGACTAGTATAACCTTTTCTTCCATTTAGATAAGTTTAGTTTTGTACATAACCCCAACCCTTAAAAGAATATAATATTTTCTTAGGTTGTTTATTCGTACCCTTTCCGAAAGTAATTTTTCAGGCGCTGTTTGTCTTATTTTTTCAAATAAATTTTTGTAGTAAAAATAGGCTAATGCAACAGCAAGTTTTGCCCTGCCCGGAAGTTGTTTTATTCCCATCCAGGCTTCGTTAAAGTCTTCATCAATTGATTGTTCGATGAGCTGTTTGCTATTTATGTCGAATTGGTTGTTTGCTATTTCAGGGAAATAGATCCGGCCCAGTTCCATTTTGTCGTTGTTTAAATCGCGGAGAAAATTTACTTTTTGAAAAGCGGAACCTAGTTTCTGGGCCGAATATTCTAATTGGTTATAAAGTGTTTGGTTGCCATTGCAAAATACTTTCAGGCACATTAAGCCCACCACGTCGGCCGAACCATAGATATAGTTACTCAATTCGTCGCTACTGGTATAATATGTTTTAGTTAAGTCATATCTCATGCTTTCCATAAAAGCATTTATATGTTCTTTTGCAATATTGTACTTTCGTGCAGTATCGGCAAACGATACCAATATTGTATTTGTGCTAATACCATTTTCTAGGGCGTAATTTAACTGTTCATCCAAATTATTTAATAAAAACGGCTTGTCGTAACCATGGAAGCTATCAACAATTTCATCGGCTAAACGGACAAAACCATAGATGGCATAAACAGCATTGCGTTTTTCCTTTTCCAGTAATGCAGTTGCTAATGAAAAAGAAGTACTGTATCTCTTTGTAATCAGTTCAGATACTTTATAGCTGTTGGTTATGTAAAATTCAACATTCATATATGAACTGGTTTAGGTTATTTGATTTTTACTTTTTAAATTCTTTTCTGACAAAACATAATTAAACAATTTTACACTTTTGAATAAGCATAATTGCAGCTTTTTACATCCCTAAAGCCATCGGGATTGGATTGAGCGTTGGCTTGTTCGTCCATGTCCCGATTATATCTACTTATACACTTTCAATGCAATATAATCCAAATCATCGAAATTTGCTTGGATTTTGTCAATTAATCCTTGTTAATTCTTATGTAACTACCACAATCGAAGGAGTTATCCCGAGGATCGGGATGACAGGCATTTGCGAGTGATATTTGGGCATTGTGCCCATAAGAATGGGTTTCCTTTTGGAAAGAAGCTCAAAAAGAGTAGATTAGTTGTGTTTTTGTGAGCTTTATTATTTCAATATTGAGCCGGTGGCTCTTCTGCGACATCCATTTATTCTCATTACTTATTATTCACTTCTTGGGAATAATTACATAATCTTTTTACAATCATCAATCCAATCATCAAGTAATTTTAGTTCTTCTTCTCCAATCAATTTCATGCGAACAATTGCTTGATAACATTTCTTCAGATTGTCAAATATATGAGACGAGCCAGGCACTAAATCGAGGTTTAACAATTCATTACATATTTTCCCATTGTTGAGATATCCCGTAACTTCATCTTTAAAATCGACCAGAAAGTCATGCTCGTTTCTGTCTTGAAAAACAGTTGCTTTGTGAAATAGAATATTCCAATCATTCGTCCATGCAATGCGTTGAGCAATAAAACTTCGCCAAATATCAGTCATTCTAAAACTACAAAACGAAGGTAAATAGAGCAACGGAAAGGCTTCTTTAAACCATGTTGTGTTTTGAGAGTTAAACGGACACCATGAATTGTAACCAAGCGAAATATTACCGAAATTATTAAATTTCACCGGCACGTTAGAAGTAAGGCGGTAGATTGCATCAACGTCGGGATTATCATCTGCCAAACCTTGCTGTATGGGACAATAAGAACTCACCATACTCCCATTAATATCAACAGGAAGTACATTCAGT
>Ga0209800_10003581_pt1 | contig 12185 bp, 5 predicted proteins | sample Higcelweek8metaG_FD_187174 | JGI IMG/M metagenome (GOLD analysis project Ga0209800, IMG submission 187174) | Freshwater pond sediment microbial communities from the University of Edinburgh, under environmental carbon perturbations - High... | ecosystem: Environmental > Aquatic > Freshwater >... | reverse complement strand
ATTTGCCACCATAAAGACCGATTCATTGTTTGATGCCAATAACAATCTGACTCCTGCAGGGATTTTAATGATTGAAAACATTGCTGCAAAAATGAATTTGGATTCAAACAGTTGTCTGCACATTAAACAAAGCTGCATCCATGAATCAGACACTGTTTGCTATGAAAAGCTCAAGACTCTTGTAAACGCTTTAGCCATCCGGGTTCCGGCTGAACATATTTCTGTCAATGTTACAGAACCAGTACATTTGAATTGCGAAGACTGTTTTGAATTTTATCTTACAGAGTGCCCGAAAACAAGTTCTGGCAATGGTTCGCACATAACAATTATTAAAGCATACACAGACATTGTGGATACTCCACCCGTATTAAATACGATTGATAATATAGATACAGTTGGAATTAAAATCCTGAAATTGCTTTCAGAAAACCGAAGAATTGCCCGCTGTTGCAAAGACACTTTGATGGTTTTAAATAATCCTTATTGCATTGTGTATTTCATTGATACAACTGAGGTTCACGGAATAAATAAAAATTATTCCGGAGACAATTTTTGCATAATCACTCAGGAAAAGGATTTACCGATGTATAATCGTTATCAGGTGTTTCTTGTATCCTATTTCAGACACGGAAACTATTTTGCAGATGTATCTTTACTGAACAGAGTCCGGAAAAAGATAACCGCTGTTGATTGCGAACTGAAAGGCGACGGATCTGGCAATTGGAAAGTTCACCGTATTAAAATAAAAAAAGGGAAGCCCAGAAAATAATTCTATAAGAAAGCGAGCAGTGAACAAAATACGAAAGATGAAATACGAAAGATGAAATACGAACAGATGTGGAAATATGAAAATGTGCTGATTTGCTGATGGTACAAAACACACAGAGCACAACACACAATGCTGAAAGCTGATCCGCAGCGGCGGACTGATAGCTAGTTTCCTTTATTCTTTTATCTTTATTGAGTGAAATTGCTTACTCAAAAAACACCCTGAAAATCGGATAGCCCATTACTTTGTTCTCCGGCTCATAATATACCCAGAGAGCGATTGCAATATCCTTCACATCCTTTTTAACTGCCAGTGTTGATGGTGAAAAATACCATTTCTCAGTAAAATTTATAGAAAGCGGAGCGCAGATATTAATGGTATCAATATCGCTCACCAGACCTGATTTGTATACGGGGAAATCGCCCGGAGCATAGGATTCGTCGCAAATCAAAATGTCATTGGTATCGGGGCCGATGGCTTCAAGCCCATGAATTTTATCTAATCTTTTCAAGGCATCCTGCATGTTTAAAATATATTTACGGATATATTTCAGATCAGAAAAAACCGCTGGAAGTAAATGCGGAAAACTCTCCGGACATCCGGTAGAAAGATTGTGTTTGTAGCTATATTCCGGTGCCAGAACCTGCCAGTCGTTTACTTCAAATGAATTGTTTTTAATCCAGATAATAGCGGTATCCGCTAACAAAAATTCATTTTCACTTCCGATATATTTCTTATGCTGAAAAACCACGCCCCATGAAAAAACCTCTTTTGAAATTTTCATATTGACCGGATCGTAGCGCCACTGCTCGTTGAACAGCATATTAGAAACTTCATCACATAATGAATATACAGATGCAACAATGGTATCGGCTTGAAAAATATCTTGTTCGGGGCGATACAATCCGATTAGTGTATCCGCAATAAAAAACTGCTGGCGTAAAATTTTATCATCATACTGAGACGTGCATTCCGCATCGGTATAACCTACAAGATTTCCATGAATAAGACTGTCTTCAAGTCTTTGCAGAAAAGCGTGGCGATACGATGGCTCGATGTTTTGCCAACTCCAGCCATTTTCATAATCGGATCCTGATTTCAACGTATCTCTGATCTGCACATCGTACACAACCTTATTGGCCAATGGGAGCAGCGTTTGTCCATGAACAAACAATGAAACGAAACACAACAATAAAACAGCAATTGTTTTCATGCATTCATTTTTGACTTGATGATTCCCTGCATCATTTGAAAGAAACGGTTTCGTTGTTTTTCGGCCATACCACTGAGCTGCGTCGATTTACGAATCAAACCGTTTAGCCAGTCGCGTGTGGCTGTACAAAAAACTTCATCGGCAGTTTCGATTGTGTTGAAGGTTGAATGACGCAGAAAAACTTTTTTGTTTTTACCCATCGATGTATAAATACAATTGTTGCCGATTTCGATATCGCAGAGATAAAAAGTATAATTGTTGTCGCCCGCATGATTTTTTCGCTTGGTGCCGGACTCAGTCATGGTGCGGATTTCGGTCATCAGCGAACCTAATTCTTCATATAATTTCAGTGCTGTCTCGTTGTCTTTAAAGAAGCCACTTTCCGCATAAAAATCAATTTGTTTCAGAATGCTGTTTAAGGTATGCTCGCTCCAGATCTCGGTTGAAGGCACTGTGCGATATGCTTCTAAAATTTCCTGTCCGGCAGCGATGAGTCCTTCCGGAGCAACTTTATCTTCAAAAAAGCCATGCTGATATTCCGGCACATTCATAACCGAACGCATCCAATAGTAACATTTAAACCAGGCCAGATGCGGAAAAGCAAATAACAGAAAAAACGGAATATCGTCGGCCACATAAATAATTTCGCTGTCTTTTGCACCTTGTAGCTTCTGTAAGCCATTGCGGATATTATCAAGGAAAAGCTGAAATCCACCGGCTTCATCGCCGGGGATATTGTACTGAAAATGCACTGAGCCACCTTGCGCCGAGCAAAAACTATCAAACGAAATATGAAAATGGTTGCAGAGTTTTACGATTTCACTAATCGAAAATTCTGTTTCACCACGCAATCGACGGTAAGCACTATCGATGCTTAATTCAAGCTGATCGGCAATTTCGTTTACCAGACTGTGTCCGGCTGGAATCACGGCCCGCAGCGAATCGATAAAAGCGTCCTGGGTTTTGTCTTTTTGGTTCATTTTTTTTCGGGGTGAATCAGTAATTTGTTTTTGAATTATTTGCGAATTATGCAAATATAGCAATTCCGATTTGCAAAAAATGCAAATTATTGATAAGACCTATTCGAAAGCATCGTAAAATTTGCGATATCTGCATTGAATCCGTTTATTGATGCGGGTTTCCGTTTTGTTTCCCCCTGCCGGTGGAGCTACCTTTACTTCATCAAAACACAAAAAACAATCGCCATGAAAACAAAAAATTTCTTCTTCGCCATTTGCCTGTTTATTGCCATCAACATCATTAATATGATGAATCCAGCGCAGGCACAGGAAAAAGTAGCCGTCCTTAATATATATACGAATTTGCCCGGCTACACCTCCACCACCATGGGCATTCTGTATCGCATCCAGCTGACAAAAAACAGCAGCCTGTCGGTCATTGACCGCTGGGACATGAACACCTTAATTACTGAAAAGAAAATCAATGCCGAATGCAACAACACACAATGTCTGACCGAAATCGGGAAAGTGATTGGCACTGGCAGAATGATGACTGGCTCAGTTGAAGCGTTCAGCAACAACACCATTATGATAACCGTCCGCATGGTTGATGTTGATTCGGCCAAAGCTGTAAAAACCGTTGTGACAGATTACATCTACAATCCGGCAGAAATTGTAGCCATGATTGACCTTTCAATAAAGGAGCTACTTGGCATGACGATCGATCAGAATCTGAAAACAAAACTCACCGATAAAAATGCATTTGCCAGCGCACGCAATGTACGCAGCGGCCGCCTGAATGCATCGGGTCCACGCATTGGTCTTACTGTACTGACAGGAGACCAGGCCGACATCATGAGCCAGCCACAGCAGCTGGGCGGATTTGACGGATATCCCGCCATGTTTCAGTTCGGCTATCAGTGGGAAGCACAATATCTGAACGAAGGCTCATTCCAAGCACTGTTTGAATTTATTCCGCTGATTACCGGGCTTGATCAGGGACTGTTTATTCCTTCGTTTACCATGATGAATGGCTTGCGCAATAACCGCTCGGGATGGGAGTTTGCATTTGGTCCTACGATCGTTTTAAGTAAAAAAGCCGACGGATATTTCAGCGAAGGAAACTGGCATTTGAAATCGGAATGGACCGATAGTATCCCAAATCCGAACTTTATTGTAAGCCGCACCGACAGCCGTGGAGACGTGCAACTTACCTCCGGTTTTGTATTTGCTTTCGGAAAGACATTCAAAAGCGGCAATTTGAATATTCCGGTCAATGTGTATGTCATTCCATCAAAAGAAGGAGTGCGTTTCGGAGCATCGTTTGGCTACAATTCAAAGAATCGCTAAACATTAATAGCAGTGCTGCGGGTAATACAGCCCGCAGCAAATAGCTAGCTGAGTCACCACTATAAAAACAACAGTTATGAAAACAAAAATAATATCCACCGTCATCGCATTTGCACTTATGATTGTGATTTCATCGTGCAACACAATAAGTAATCATTCAAAATTCAGATATCTGAATAAGGTTGCTGTAAGCGATATTCGCACTGATACAACCCGCAAAACGTTGCATGTTGTGAGCACAGAACAAACAGATTCAGCTGAGGTAATTTTGAATAAACCAATGCAAAACAACATTGTTGTATGCGACAATCAGCCGGTTGTATCTGGTGACAAGACCGAATGCACTGCGATCCCGACAAAAAACATCAAGTCGAAAATTTCAGCGCATGGCAAACAGGTAATGAATGTTGTAAAGCCGGTAATTGCGCGACACAAAAGCACCTGTACAACATCGTCACAATCCGCAAAAAACGATAAAGGGAAATCGTTTTTATTTGCGGCCATTGTTTCAGCGGCGCTGATTGCGGGTTTTGCGGCGGTATGGGGATCAGGCGGTGCCTTGGTAGCATTAATGGTTTTCGGGCCGTTTATTTTAGTGGCCTTTTTGCTGATTGCGCTGTTGCCCGAAAAGCAGAAAAGCACACGTGAAACAGTCTCTGCAACAAAAGAACCTGACCGCGATTCAGCCTTTATTTATGAGAGTTCACCAAACGGAAATCAAGTAAACGAACCCACCGAAACACCAGCTTCAACGCCAAAAAAGGAAAAATCAACCCCCTGGGGATGGATCGGAATTGGTGGCGGAGTGCTCATTCTCACGCTATGTTTCGGACTGGGCGTACTGCTGCTGGCCATTGTTTTTGCACTTGTTGCAGCAGTCATTGCTTCAGGAATCTGGCTATACAACAATCTTTTTTCAACAAACAATTAATCCGAAAAGCCTTATGAAAACCAATTTTTTTCACGCAGCAATCATTGCCTTACTATTCAACATGAATGGAATGGCGCAGCAAGACATACGTTACCGCAGCATGGAAGTCACCATAGTTTCATCGGATACATTCGAAGAGTCGCGACAGGCCTTAATGAATCAATGCTCGGGAGACAATTTCTATATACTTTCGATGACCGAAATCAAGGATGGTAGCAAGCCACGCAGTGTCGACATGGAATTTTACACCAATGAAAACGGCTTCCGGGCTGTTGATCTGATGCTGGAAAAGCTGGGGCATGTTGCCTATAAAAAATCGGTCCTTAGTCAGACTCCTTTCAGTGCAGATACGTCATTTTTGCATCAACTGATTCAACAGAACAATGAATTGACTTCCATAATAAGTGAAAAAATCGCCGAAAGCGAAAATATTGACGCCGATTTGAACAAAATAAAAGAGCTTCAGGAAATAAACAAAAAGATTGCGTTTGATCTCAGGTTTGCTGAACAGCAATTACATCTGACGAGTAAGGTAGTTATTCATCTGAATAATTGACACTTAAACACATTTTCAGTCTACAACACACCATTTATCCGATTTTTAACCTACATTATAAATGCAAGGGGTGCATGCAACCATTTCAAAAATAAAATTGTATTATTGTCGGTTAATAAAACAAAGCCCCATGAAGAAATTTTATATTATTATTTTTCTGTTTGCCCTTATCGGACTATTTGCAACCACACAGGCGCAGAATCAGACAGTCACCAATGCTCAGGCGCAAGTGCAGTCGCAATCAAATGTGATTTACCCGTCCCATGTTGGGTTATCAAGACCTGTCACGGAACTTTCTGAAAACCCGATTCAAAAGACATGGGTGTCACCTGACCGCAAGAACAGGCCATATCAAACATTTATTTATTCGGCAGCCGACGGCCCTGAGTATGGAAATGACTCCTCTATTATTCAGACAAAAATGGGTAAACGTGACGCCACTCAAACCGACAAAGCAATATTGCAAAATTGGGCTGGTGTTACAGGATCAGGCTATCCCCCTGATCCTACAGGAGCTGCCGGACCTAATCATTATATTCAGGGAGTAAACGCTACTACCATTCGGATCTGGAATAAGACTGGAACTCAGCTGGCTTCTTTTTCACTTGGCACTTTATGGAGCACTTCGGTAAACGCCGGAGATCCAATAGTTATGTACGACAAGTTTGCAGATCGATGGTTTTTAGCTCAATTCGATGATCCAGATGGATCCACCCCCAATAATATTCATATCGCAATTTCCAAAACCAATGATCCGACAGGGCAATATTATACATATACTTATACATCTCCTGACTTCCCGGATTATCTAAAGTTTTCTATATGGCACGATGGCTATTATATGACATCAAACCAAAGTAATCAGATTCTTTATGTTTTTGAACGAAGCCAAATGTTAACCGGAGCAACCGGAGCAAGAGCCTTATACGAACCATTCGATCCCATTTATTCTTCTTCTTTCTATGTTCCGTTGCCAGGTGATGCAGCTGATAATGATGCTTTACCGGCTGCGGGAACGCCGCTTCCTTTTTTCAGTTATCATGACAACGCTTGGGGCGGTGGAGCCGATGGTATAAAAATCTGGAATGCCTCTACTGACTGGACCGCAGAGACCATAACCATCACAGGCCCAACACTTGTTACCACCAATGCTTTTGATGCATCATACAATTCAACTTGGAATGATGTGCCACAACCAACACCAAGCACTCAATATCTCGATGGAATTGGCGGGGTCCTTATGTTTCGTGCTCCATGGCGATCCTGGTCAGGTTATAACAATGTTGTTCTGTCCTGGGGCGTATTGATAGCTAATACGCCCAGACAAAGGGCTATTTTCTGGTGCGAATTGCGACAAACATCCGGAACATGGAGCGTTTATCAACAAGGCATTTATGCACCCGACACCGATACCCGCTGGATGAGCAGCGCCACCATGGATGATAATGGCAGCATTGCTTTATGTTTTGCAAAATCCTCCGCCACGGCAGGTGATTATCCAAGCCTTTATTATACCGGACGATTGGCCGGTGATGCGCTTGGAACCATGACCTTTACTGAAACTCTGGCTGCTGCCGGAACAGCATCTCAAACAACCTACAACAGATTTGGTGACTACTCACATACATCACTTGATCCTGACGGAATTACATTCTGGCATACAGGCGAATACGTTACTTCTACATCCAGTCGCCAAACCAGAGTGTATTCCTTCCAGCTTCCCGCTGGGCCATTGGCTCCGGTTGCCAACTTTACAGCTGATAATACAGCCCCCTTTTGTAGTGGCACCATCCAGTTCACTGATTATTCATCAAACACACCAACCTCCTGGTCATGGAACTTTGGCGACGGACAGACCTCGACACTGCAAAACCCTTCACATACATATTCAGCCAGTGGCACTTATTCAGTGACTCTAACAGCCACCAATACGCTCGGTAACGACTCTGAAGTAAAAACAAGTTACATCACCATCACACTGCCAACTGCTGCTACAGCAACAGGAGCAGCACGCTGCGGAACAGGAACCGTCACACTGTCTGCAACCGGAGCCAACACCCTGAAATGGTACGATGCCGCAACCGGGGGCAATTATATCGGTACCGGTACCAGCTATACTACGCCCAGCTTAAGTACCACCACAACCTACTATGTAGAGAACAATATTCCCGAATCATCACAGAATGTGGGGCCCACAGTCTCCGGGATTTCCTCAAACAACTCAGATTACCTGTCTTTCGATGTTTATGAGGAAATGACATTGATTTCGGTAGATGCACGCCGAGGCACATCCTCCGGTTCAGTGACAATTACTTTGCAAAACAGTTCGGGGACAACCCTGCAAAGTACCACTGCTACGGTTGGCACCTCATCAACTACCATAACACTCAATTGGGTAATTCCTGCCGGAACCGGATACCGACTCGTCACAGCAGCAAACTCGCGGATGTACAGAATGGCTTCGCCAACATTCCCCTATACGATTTCCGGACTCGTAAGCATCACAGCAAGCAGTTCCGGAACCTATTATCCATCATACTTCAACTGGACCGTTCAGGGTGCAGGCTGCTCCCTTTCACGCGTTCCGGCTGTCGCTACCATCAACACAACTGTTACTCCTTCAATTGCTGTTTCACCATCTGCTACAGCCATCTGTTCAGGAACCGGCGTAACATTCACTGCAACACCAACCAATGGCGGAACACCGACTTATCAATGGCAGGTCGATGGTACCAATGTCGGCACAAACAGCGCCACCTATACCAGCAGCGCACTTACCAATGGTGATGTAGTAACCTGTATCATGACATCGACTGCAGCTTGTGCAACACCTACCACTACTACATCAACGGGAATTACCATGACGGTGAACCCGGTTGTCACTCCTTCTGTTGCTGTTGCTGCATCATCTTCATCGATCTGCGCTGGCACAAGTGTAACTTTCACAGCTACACCCACCAATGGCGGCACACCTACTTATCAATGGAAACTTAATGGAAGTAATGTCGGAACAGGAGGCGCAACTTATACCAATGCTGCGCTCACTAACGGCAATATAATTACCTGCGTGATGACTTCAACAGCAGCATGTGCAACCCCAACAACAGCTACTTCTACAGGCGTAACCATGACTGTCAATCCAGTTGTGACGCCTTCAGTTGCTGTTTCTGCTTCGGCAACAAGTATTTGTTCGGGAACCAGTGTGACATTTACTGCTGCGCCAACCAATGGCGGAACACCTTCCTATCAGTGGAAACTCAACGGAACCAATGTCGGAACCGGTGGCACGTCTTACACCAATGCAGCACTTGCCAACGGTGATCAGGTTACCTGCGTAATGACTTCGACCGCAACCTGTGCAACACCCACCACAGCAACTTCAACAGCGGTAACCATGACGGTGAACACCAGTGTTACACCTTCTGTTGCTGTCAGTGCTTCTGCCACCAGCATTTGTTCGGGAACCAGTGTGACATTCACCGCTGCACCGACCAATGGCGGAACGCCTTCCTATCAGTGGAAACGCAACGGAACCAATGTCGGAACCGGAAGCACATATACCAATGCGGCTTTAGCCAATGGGGATATCATCACCTGCGTTATGACCTCTACTGCAACCTGTGCCACGCCGACTTCGGCGACTTCGACTCCGATCACCATGAGTGTGAGCACGCCAGTAACCGCATCTGTTGCGGTCGCTGCATCAGCAACCAGTATATGTTCCGGAACCAGTGTAACATTCACTGCTACACCAACCAATGGCGGAACGCCGACGTATCAATGGAAACTCAATGGGAGCAATGTCGGAACGGGAGGCACATCTTATTCCAATGCAGCATTGAATAACGGAGATATTGTTACCTGTGTAATGACCTCAACAGCGGCCTGTGTAACTCCTACATCGCCCACCTCGAATCCGGTAACAATGACTGTAAACACAACGGTTACTCCGTCAGTAGCTGTAGCAGCATCTGCAACAACTATTTGTTCGGGAACAAGTGTTACTTTCACAGCAACCCCCACCAATGGCGGAACGCCGACATATCAGTGGAAACTCAACGGAACCAATGTCGGTACCGGTGGCACAACATACACCAATGCAGCATTAGCCAATGGCGATGCTGTCACCTGCGTGATGACTTCAACGGAGAGCTGTGCGTCGCCTGTAACCGCGACATCGACACCTGTTGCAATTACGGTCAGCACAACAGTAACACCTTCTGTTGCAGTTGCAGCTTCTGCCACCAATATTTGTTCAGGAACCAGCGTTACCTTTACAGCAACCCCGACCAATGGCGGAACACCTTCTTATCAGTGGAAACTCAATGGAACTAATGTTGGCGGCAACAGCGCCACCTATACAAATGCAGCACTCGTAAACAGCGATGTTGTTTATTGTGTAATGACATCTACCTCTTCTTGTGCGTCGCCAACCACAGCAAACTCAACACCGGTAACAATGACTGTAAGCAGCACCCTGACTCCGGCTGTTTCAGTTGCAGCCTCGGCTACAACAATCTGTTCGGGCACCAGTGTTACTTTTACGGCAACACCGGTCAATGGCGGAACACCTGCTTATCAGTGGAAGCTCAATGGGTCCAATGTTGGCGGCAACAGCGCTACATACACCAATGCAGCATTGAACAACAGCGATGTAATTACTTGCGTAATGACCTCTTCTGCCACCTGTGCCACTCCTACAACAGCCACTGCCACTCCGGTCACCATGACCGTCAACACAACGGTGGTGCCTTCTGTTGCTGTCTCAGCCTCTGCAACCAGCATTTGTTCGGGAACCAGCGTTACGTTCACAGCAGCGCCCACCAATGGTGGTACACCCACTTATCAGTGGAAACTTAACGGCAGCAATGTTGGAACCGGTGGTGCAACGTATTCCAATACGGCCCTTGCCAACGGAGATGCAGTTACCTGCGTAATGACATCAACAGCTACCTGTGCTTCACCTGCCAGTGCCACATCAACACCGGTAACGATGACCGTAAATACTTCTGTTGTTCCTTCTGTGGCAGTCAGTGCTTCAGCAACAACCATCTGCACCGGTACCAGTGTAACATTCACGGCAACACCCACCAATGGGGGTACACCCGCATACCAATGGAAACTCAATGGCTCCGATGTTGGCTCCAACAGTGCCACCTACATCAATGGTACGCTGAATAACAGTGATGTTGTAACCTGTGTCATGACTTCTGGCGCAGCGTGCGCATCGCCCACCAGTGCCACATCGACCCCGGTCACCATGACTGTGAGCACGGCAGTAGTGCCTTCGGTGGCCGTTTCTGCAACATCATCAACGATTTGCTCCGGAACAAGTGTTACCTTCACGGCAGCACCAACCAACGGAGGAACACCCACGTATCAGTGGCAGCTGAATGGTGTCAATGTTGGCTCAAACAGCCCGACCTACAGCAATACTTCGCTGACCAACGGTGATGCAGTTACCTGTATCATGACTTCGTCTGTTTCATGTGCTTCACCGGTTTCAGCTGTTTCAACACCCGTTAATATAACTGTCAGCGGCACCTTGACACCCAGTGTTTCTGTTTCTGCAAGTGCAACCAGCATCTGTTCGGGAACACCGGTTTTGTTTACAGCAACCCCCACCAACGGCGGAACTCCAATCTATCAGTGGCAACTGAACGGCAGCAATGTTGGAAGCAACAATGCAACCTATAACAATTCATCCTTAACAAACGGCGATGTTGTAACCTGCATAATGACCTCTTCAGAATCGTGTGCCAGCCCTGCCAATGCGACCTCTGGCGCTATCACAATGTCGGTGACGCCTGCTGTGACGCCTGCCGTTTCGATCACGGCTTCGAACAATTCAATTTGCTATGGTACAGCAATTACATTTACAGCGTCTCCGGTCAATGGGGGCACCCCTTCGTACCAGTGGACACTGAATGGAACCAACGTTGGAAGCAACAGCCCGAACTACACCAGCTCGATGTTGCAGAATGGCGATGTTGTTATCTGTACGATGATATCGACAGCCAGCTGCGCCTCTTCATCAACCGCAGGATCAAACAGCATTACTATGATGGTAAATGCAGCTGTCACTCCTTCCGTTTCAATTGCAGCATCAACCAACAGCGTTTGTGAAGGAACCGCCATTACTTTTACTGCCACTCCCGTCAACGGTGGTACACCATCGTATCAGTGGCTGGTAAATGGTTCTAATGTCGGAAGCAACATGAGTACTTTCACGTCTTCAACACTCACCGATGGCGATGTAGTCAGTTGTGTGATTTCATCCACAGCTCCTTGTGTATCACCGGTTATGGCAACTTCCAATACCGTTGCCATGGAAATCTATCCCAACCTGACACCATCTGTGGCTATTGCTTCGCAACCGGCCGGCACTGTTTGCCCGGGTACAGCCA
>Ga0209800_10003578_pt1 | contig 12196 bp, 12 predicted proteins | sample Higcelweek8metaG_FD_187174 | JGI IMG/M metagenome (GOLD analysis project Ga0209800, IMG submission 187174) | Freshwater pond sediment microbial communities from the University of Edinburgh, under environmental carbon perturbations - High... | ecosystem: Environmental > Aquatic > Freshwater >... | reverse complement strand
CGCGGACAATAAGCCCCAAAAAGGGGGAGATTGTGGGCATTGATGATTTTTACAACCAAGCCAAAAAGAAAACCCTTGAAGTCGTTCAACCCTATTTGGATATGGCCAGGACGGGACAACAACCCGCTGGCCAGTTCCGCGTCAAATGGCTGCGCCGCCTTCTGCTGATCCTGTGGGGACTGGCGGTTTTCTTAACCGCGCTGGCTTTGTCTTTCGATCTTGCCGCCCTTTTCGCCGGAAATGCGAATTTCGGCGGAAGAGCCCCCGCCGATCCTCTTGTTTCTATGGCCTCCAGCTTCGCAAGCAGCCTTGGCCTTACAAGCTTAATTTATGATTTATGGGTTGCCGTCGCGCTGTGGCATCTGGCTTCGGTCTGGAAGATGCGAAACGCCGGAGGGGGAGGCAAAACAAAGCTCTGGCTTATCGTGGCCTCCGTCGCCATGGTTCTTGGGCGGCCTTCTTCATTCCTTCTCATGTTCCTTATCTCTCTGTTTCCCAATAGCTGGTGGATTTTATGGCCTATTAAGTTCGGCCTAATTCCGCCGATTGCCTTGCTTATCGCCGGTGCCGTCAATCTTTTTTCGCTTTACATGGCCGTAACGCTCTTTGTGTTGGCCGTCATTTTGATTCCGATTAAAATTTTTCAAGCCGTTTTCAATATCTCGAATTCCCTCTTTCTTGTCGATGCGCAAAAAACAATCTTTTTCGGAACGGTTGTTTCCTTTTGGTATTGGTTTACAGGCAATGAATTGCCCCGTGCGGAAGAGGTTCCGGATGAATCGAAGGGGGCGCGGTTTGCAATTCCCAAAGAGGTTGACGCGCTCCGGACTGCCGAGGGGATGGCCTTCGGGCATGTTGGCGGCACGCCCTTCTTCCTGAAAAACGAAAAGCACGTCCTTATCATGGCCAGCACGCGAAGCGGCAAAGGCGTTTCGCTCATTATTCCCCACCTGCTGCGCTATCCAGGCTCCGCCTTTATCCTTGACCCGAAGGGCGAAAACGCCGTGGCCACGGGCCGCCAAAGGGGAACGCTTAACGACAAGGTGCTTTATCTTGATCCCTTCGGCATCTCCGGCAAGCCGAAAGCCCGTTTCAATCCCCTGTCCCGTTTCACGCCTGACAATATGGAGGCGGAAAGCAAATCCCTGGCCGCCGCCCTGGTCATGGGGGAAAGAGGCGTTCGGGATCATTGGACGGGAAGCGCCCAACAACTCTTGGCCGCCGTGATCCTGCACGTTGTGACAAGCCCTTCCGTCCCTCCAAAGGAAAAAGACCTGGGAACCGTGCGGAAACTCCTGCTGAAAAACATCAACAAAATTCTCGGGATGATGATGGAAAGCGAGGCGGCAGACGGGCTTTTGTCGCGTCTGGCCTCGTCTTTTTTGCAAACGCCTGAAAAAGAATTCGGCTCGATCCTCTCCACGGCGCAACGCGAAACGGAAATTCTGGACAACCCCTTTATCGTGGCCAGTCTGGCGGCTTCGGGGCCTGGGGAAGAAGTGGATTTTTCGCTTTGGCACAAGGGCACCATGTCGGTCTTTTTGTGCCTGTCCGCGCCGAAGTTTCCGGTTTTTAACCGCTGGCTTCGCCTTGTCCTGACGTCGGCCCTCGATGAGATGACAGATAGCCTCAATCCGCCGCCTCTGCCCGTCTGCTTCATGCTGGACGAGCTGGCCACCCTTGGCCATTTGCAAACCGTCGAAAACGCCGTGGGCCTTGCGGCGGGGTACGGGATTCAGCTTGTCACCGTCTTTCAGGACGTGGCGCAAATGCGTGATCTTTACAAAGGCCGGTGGGCCTCGTTTGTCGGCAACGCTGGCGTTCGCGCCGTCTTTTCCTTGGATGATTACGAAACGGCGCATTACTGGTCGCAATTCATGGGCGGCAGGCTTTTTGAAACCACAAGCCAGCAACAAGACATTTACGGCATGACAAAAGGGCAGTCCAAAGGCGAGACGATGCGCCCGCTTCGTTCGCCGGAACAGCTTATGATGGAATTCGCCAAGGACAAAATGCTTGTCCTACCTCAAGGCTCTCGGCCTATTGTTGCGGGGCGTCTGCCCTACTTTCGGGATTCAAGCTTGTCCGGCTTGTGGGACGATCCACGGCATGACGCCAAAACAGAAAAGAAGGCTCCTGCCGCCCCGAAACCGAATTTGTCCGATATATTAAGCAAGGAACGAAAATCCGAAACCACAACCATAATTCAAGCCGCTGTTTCTTCTGTTATCTCGGAACAATCCGCGCAAGTACGAAGCAAAATGAGCCAGCAAGAGAAAAAACAAAGAAGCTTTGATGGCGCTGAGGCAAGAAAACGCCGCGAAGAAGAGGCTTTCAAGCGGCTTGACGCAAAAGGAAAGGACAAGGGGAAAAGCAGTTAATCCCATATTCATAGTTTTTTATGATACTTTTTTGAATGAATGTCGTTTGTTCCTTTTGTGGCACGGAAGACGGGCCGCTTATTGTCTCAAAGACTGGCGCGTTTATCTGTGAAAGGTGCGCTCAAGATTGCTTGGTTATCTTCGAGGAAAACAGGCAAAAGCGGCGCAAAGAAGACAAACAACCCCAAGATGAGCCTTGGCATGGATCGTGAGCTAGAACGCTTCAAAATTGAAATCGACCTGATAGCCTTTGCGGCTTCTCGCGGCTATGTTCGGGATGGCCGCGAAAGCTCGCAAAATTGCGAGGTCATGCGCACGTCCAACGGGGATAAAGTTGTCATTGTCAAGCATATCGACAACAAAGGCGCGGAACATTGGGTTTATTACTGCGTAAGGGATGCGCGGGACAACGGAACGATCATCGACTTTTTGCAATGGCGCGGCGGCGGCTCTCTCGGGCAAATCCGGAAAGTCTTGAGGGAATGGCTCGGATCGCCGCGCCCTGCCCCCGCTGGCGTGACGATCCGCAAGCTTCTTCCCGTCTCGAATGATCGGGCGGCGGTTATCCTGGCCTGGGAACGCGCACGGCCCTGCCTGAGCCTTCCCTATCTCACGGCACGCGGCATCGGGCAGGATGTTCTGGCCATGCCGCAATTTTCCGGCTGCGTTCGCACGGATGCGCGAGGAAACGCCCTCTTCGCTCATTACGATTGGGAAGGGCTGTGCGGATTTGAGGTCAAAAACCATGGCTTCACCGGATTTTCCGCCGGAGGCTCGAAAGGGTTGTGGTTTAGCAAAGCGGAGGCCACGGCCACGCGGCTTGTTCTGGCTGAAAGCGCCATTGACGCGATTTCTTTTCATGTCCTGACCCCCTCCCCTGGCGTCCGGTATCTCTCCATTGGCGGGAACATGAACCATGGGCAACCGGAGTTAATCCGAAACGCCATGGAAAAAATGGTGCCTGGCTCTGTCGTGATCCTGGCCTTTGATTACGATGAGGCCGGGGAAGAATTGGCGGAAGAAGTCACGGCCTTGGCTCCCTCGTCGGTCGAAGTCCAGCGGATTTTGCCGCCCGTGGGCACGGGGAAAGATTGGAATGAGGTCTTAAAGCTGGAACGGGGGATCATCGAGCCGTCATGTCCGGCCACGGTCGGGCCGGACTTTGGCAAGACCCCGCCCCTTAAGGCCATGCCTGGGGAGGCGTCCCGAAAGTCCAAGGCTGGGCCTCACGGCCCAAAGCGCGGGCAATAGGGAAAAGAAATCGACGCCAGGGCCGTTTTTTTGGCTTCTGGCGCGTTTTATTTCTGACAAGCAAGGGAGAGGCCGGAAAGATCCCTTGAGGGCTGTCTTGTGCCGCCTGTGTCGATTTTTGGCCTATTCTTTTCCCTATTGCCCGATTTTGGTTTTTGCTGATGGGGAAAGCGTGGGAACGTCATTGATTACCTATTGCCCCTGTCTTCCGTTTTTGGGCGCGAAGCGCCAATACAGGTGTTTTAAATTTATAGGGGGTTATAGGGTGTTACAGGGGGAGCCTTTGAAAGCCTTGCGCTGCTTGGCTTTGCGGGTTGTTCGCGGGAGCGTTTCAGCGCAAAAACGGGAGCGTTTCAGCGCACGAGCGGGAGCGTTTCAGCGCGAATTCCACTTGCTTGCGGGAGCGTTTCAGCGCAAACTTTGATGGCTCGAATCAAGTTATCCACAGCCCGACGAGGACTCCCCGATGGAGCGAAAAGACCTGCAGAACATCCTCACGGACTCCTTAGCCCTTGAGGTTGAGGACGCCAAGAAGGCCGGACGCCTCGGCTTCATGGCCAGGGCTTTGATCCAAGCCACCCTTCCCCACAAGGCAACCCCGTCAAATGAGTTTGTCCGCGACAACGGAATTTTTTCTCTAACCATCCTTGCCCCAAGCAGGGTTGGCTTGCCCTTTGGCTCTATCCCGCGTCTGCTGCTCTCCTGGATGACGACGGAATCCGTTTTCACCCGTTCACCCGTCCTTGAGCTTGGGCCGACTCTCTCGGCCTTTATGGCGGAATTGGGCTTGGCCAGACAGGGCGGCAAGCGCGGGGACATAACGCGCTTCAAAAAACAGGCGGAAAGCCTCTTCTGCTCTACGATCCATTGCGTTTATGCCGATGACGCCAAGACAGATTTACGGAATCTCATGATTGCCGACGAGGCAAGCCTTTGGTGGAACCCCAAAACGCCGGATCAGCTCCCCCTTTGGAAGTCCACGGTCACGCTCACGGACAAGTTTTTCAAAGAAATCATCGAACGTCCCGTTCCTGTCGATATGGTTGCCCTACGGGCGCTCAAACGCTCCCCCATGGCCCTTGATATTTATTTCTGGCTTACCTACCGCCTTTCCTACCTAAGCCGCGATACGGTCATTCCCTGGCCCCTCCTGCAAGGCCAGTTCGGGGCCGACTATGCTCACGACGCCCAAGGGCAGCGGGACTTCAAAAAGTTTTTTATCAAGCGCCTGGCTTCCGTGAAGGCCATTTACGAAGCGGCCAAGGTCGCGCCGATGGAAAGGGGGCTTTTGCTCAAGCCCAGCCCTCCCCACGTCCCAAAGCGTCACGTTCCCATGCTTGGGGGGGCGCGGCGCGGCATCGAATCCCCTAGCGCCTCCGAAACCATAGCCCCCTTGCTGGCCAGCTCGGATGTTCTCTTGCAAACGGAAACCTACGCAAAGGCGAAACGGGCCGCGCCGGGCCTGGACGTGTATTCGCTTGAGCAGGAATGGCTTGAATGGATCACAAAGACCGGCAAGCTTCCCAAAGACCCTGACGGGGCGTTTATAGGCTTTTGCAAAAAGAAGGGCTTAGAGCACGGCGGAATGTAGCCGCCGCAAATACGATTTTAAGATTTTCCTTATTTACGGCGCTAATTGCTTTCTGGAAAATGCTTTTCCAAGAGTTCCCGCAACTCGTCCGCCATCTTGACCCCTTTCACCGCGCATTGACTTTTGATGCGCCTGTGAAGTCCGTCCGGAATATCAAACGTTAATCGCTTCATCTCCCCGGCCTTGGGGGCTACCTCCTGGATCGAGCGCCGTTCAACCCATTGATCGGCGTTCATCGGTTTGGGGGTCGGCTTCCCGCCGAAGGCTACCTTTTTGCTCATGGTTTATAGCTCCAAGATTTCGCGTGCGAGGGACAAGATTTCCTGGCTGGCCACGCCGCTTGGCTCCAAATGAAGGACGGTCAACCCTTGAGCCGCGCTTTCGGCAAAAGCCACGCGCTGGCAAATGGACGTTTCGAGGACAGGAACCGGATAAGACGATAGGGCTTCAACCACGTCGCGCCCTATCGCCGTATTTACGATTTTACGGTTAATTACAAAAGCGCTTTTTATGTTTTCTTTGAAGGTGCTGGCTTCGTTCAAAAGATCAACGATTTCCTTTGCCGCCCAAACGTCGAACGGGGAGGGCTGAACGGGGATAATCACGATGTCGCTTGCCATGATCGCGGCTCGGGCGATTTCGTTCACGCGCGGGGGGCCGTCGATCAGAACAAAATCATGGTTCTTGGCGATGGCTGGCAACTCGCGGTGCAAGGTCGGCTTGGGAAGGCCGATAACAGGAAAGCGGGGATTTTCTGGCCGCGCCGCCGCCCAATCCAAGGCGCTGCCTTGGGGGTCGGCATCGACTAGCAGAACGCTTTTATCAAGCCTGGAAAAAACCTCGGCCAGATGGACGGCCAGGGTCGTTTTTCCAACGCCGCCTTTCTGGTTCAGAAGGGAGATTAGCATACGTTCGCCGCCTTTCAACATTTACGATTCGCCGTAAATGATCTTTACCTTAAAAGCGGATTGGAAGCATGTCAACCACTTATAAGAAAAAGGAGTCCGGAGGTTGGGCCGGACTCCAGGGCCGGCTCAGTATTCGTCCGGCAAAAGAACCGTGGTCAAGCTCCGGTCGGCTTCGGTGATGATCCAAAAGACGTTGCTTCCGTAACCTTTTGCGGGTTTGCTGGGATCAATCGGATAGGCTGAAACGATTCGCAACCCTTCACGGGTGGCTTCGGCGTTCCTGGCCCCGTCTTCGGCGCAAACGGTGCCCCAATCGCCCAGGACATGGCGGGAAAGGCCGTCGCTGATCCGTGTTGGGGGTACGCTGTCCAAAGCGCCGCGTGTTGCCACGATCTGGCCAAGCGCGAAGGGCTGAAAGGATGGTGTCTCGTTTGTCATGCTGTGCTTTCCTTCTTTTGAGTGACCCCCACGGCGGGGGCGAAGGCGCACGAAGGCCGAGGCGACAAGGCCACCTATCAAGTCCCTACACGGGAGCGAAGCGAAGGAGCGGGCTGGGACTTGAAAGGGGGTCAGCCTCGGCCACGATAAGCCGAAGCTCTGCCTGTGAGGGGGTAACAGGTAGAAAGGGCGGACTTACGAAAGGGACTCATACAAGGGGACTACTTTTTGTCTCCGTAAGGCCCCAAAAACCTTTCGCCATTGAAGTGGATCAAGTGGGACGGGGCTTCGGAAACCCAGACTTCCGTTTCCCAAGCGATTTCGGAAAGGTATCGAGCCATAATGGCCCTTGAGGGAAAAGCCGTCACATAGACAAGCCCGGCGGTTGACTTTGCGAACAGACAAGCAAGCTCCGCATGGCGTTTCCCATCAACTGGCCCGTGGCTGGTCACGGCCTCGACCAATAAAAGCCAGCCCTTTTCAGGATAGTAAAAAACAACATCGGGCATTTTTCCGTGAGAATCGACCACAACACCGAGCTTTTTTAAAAGCTCCTCATCGAAATAACCCCATTTCTCGCCTGTATCGCCAACATAGACCAAAACCCCTCCGGGGACATAACGGGCCGCGAAGCTTTCAACGATTTCTTTAATCAGGTCGCTATGCTCACCAGGGCTTATTTTTATTTCCTTGTTTGGCGAGATATGTACGGGAACTAGACTTTGCACGCGTTCATTCGCGTACTTTTGCGCCAAGGTTTTTCGCGTAGATAGATAGCTCGTCAAAGCCGCGTTCCATTCTTTCGAGCCATATTTTTTTAATAATGCAAGCGTTTCAGGAACGATTTGATAAACAGCTTTTGGGCTATTGACGGGTCTGTCGGGCTTATCTGGATTATAAAGAGAGATTCCGGCATCCATAAATTGGTGCATGGTCTGACGCCTGAAAGTCTCTCGCGTATTCGGCGCATACGCTTTGCCATATTGGTTTCGGCAAAACTCCATCATCGGCGTTATGCCGATGAGTGGATTTCCGGCCTCTGCCCAGCTCTTTTCAGGCGTCAAGTCCAACAGAGCCAGCAAGCACAGCGCAGAGCGTTCATTTCTTTGTGCGCGAGGAAGACCAAGCACTTCAAGGATGAGAAGGGCGCTTGCTATATTTTTATGTTCTTCCATGTGAGGCTTTCTATTTTCTCATCAATTTTGGTTTGTGTGATCTCGCGTTGAGATTTTGCCCATATTCCAAGATCGGTCAATACATCGCGCGGCGGATATTTCAGGGATTTCAAATCCGTTGCATTGACCTGAGTATGCCCACTGAAACGGCGAAACTGCTCGTCAACCGCCGTCGAGTTCAAATAGACGGCCAAGCCGCGCGCCAGATTTTCAGAGATGCCCTTTTTCCCGAAGTGAAAAACATTCAGGTGATTTTCAAGCCCCAATGCCGAGGAATCAAAATCATCAGCGGCAATGAAAGTTGCGACAACCCGGCGCTTTTCTTCCTTCGATGAAAAGCGCCGAACAACAACATAATTCCCTGCAGGAAAAAGCCACTTCTCGGTTTCGCTATTTCGAATAATAGCGTTTGGCTTTTTCGCATCAGCTTTCGGCCAGCTAAGAGACTTCCCGGAAAAGTGGAGAGGGTAGAGAAGGGGCACAGTGCCCGACTCCGGCATTTGCCTAAGATGCGGTTTCATCCTGAAATCCACAACAGGGCCGGTCGAAACGGCCAAACCAATCCCGGCAAGGGTCTGGTTGATGCTCGTGGAGACTTCAGAAAGATCATGATCCGGAGCGGTCGGAATGTGTATAAACCGCTCAGGATCATCAGGGAAAACGATCCTATCAAAAGGATGAATGTTGATTTCCACGTCGCTGAAACTATCATCTGTGGATGTCGAAATAGTGATCGGTCCTTGCTTAGCGTCACGTTCAAGAAGGATGATTATGTTTTCCTGCAAAACATCATCGTCCTTAAAAGCGTGTGTTCTTGAATCGAAAAGGTGCATGTGCCTTATGGCTGTTTTCTCAAAAAGTATTTCCCGGAAAGGACGGTAATAAGGGCCATTGCAAAAGCTGCGCGGGATAATCGCAACAATTTGACCACCGGCCAGCATGAGGTTAACGGTAAGCGCCACAAAAGCGGAATAAAGGTTTACGGTCTCAATCCCAACTTCACGAAGAAGAAATCTATTCCGTGAATCGCTGCTTATTTTTTTATAGGGAGGATTTAAGATTGCATGGGTAAAAGGCCGTTCCCCAGCAAGAGCCAAATTGACGGCCCCCGAAATAAAATCCTCTGAAAGGACGTTCACACCTAGATCAAACTTGCCTTGATACTCCGCCAGAGTCCGGGACAAATGATTGCGTAGCTTCGCGTCTATTTCATAGGCCACGGCTTCAATATGCTGAAAAGCTCCCCACCTTGTCGCAAAATTATCTAGGAAAGCTCCGGTCAGTGATCCTATGCCCGCGCCAGCATCCAAGAGGCGAATGGGCTGCAGGGGTGAAGACTGGAAGAGAGACGCCATAAAACGTGCAACCGCCAACGGGGTCATAAATTGGCCCAGTTCAGATTTCCGCTTTGGGCTTATCTGCCGCCTAACTTGTTGGCGGACGGTCTCAACCTGCTCAAGCAACTGAAGCATTTTTCACCTATCGCCAAAGCTTTTCAAACCGCGCCGGATTGGTGGCGGTGTATCTCACGGTGTGCTGAATGTTCCTGTGTCCAAGGTAGTCTTGAATCAAACGCGTGTCCGCGCCCTGGTCGGCCAGGGCGAAGCCGCTCCGCATGGCGGAGCATATGAGGAAGGACGGGCAGGGGCAAGCCCGCAGCCTCGCCGTATTTACGGATAATTACAAACACAGTTTTGCGGCTCAAGGAGCCGCACTGTTCGTTTTTTTATCTGTGCTGTATCTTTTGACGCGCCAAACTGGTCTTTTTATGCCCTTCCTTCAAATGTCGATACGCGGTGCGTCATTTCTCATGACACTTTGTTTTTGCTTAGTTTGACTTCGCTCTATCTTTTTCTTCCTGAGTTTAAAAATAATAACGCCCAAGAGGATCATAACAACTAACGGCAAAAAAGCCGCGATTATGTTCCCAGGTGCACCCTCGGATCCCATGTCTTTACCTCCGTTTTTACTGGTTCATGCCATATCAGCAAGAAATTGGCCGCGTGCGTTAGTTTTAGTTCTAAAGCAAAAACGTATGATGAATATAAATTTATGCCTCTTGCAAAGCCCCGCCCGCAGACTCTAACTTTTGTAGCAGCTTTTGAACTTGTGTATCGAGGTCAGAGCTTATCTCATTGCAAAGAGATTCAATCTCATCATTCTTTTTGGCTAACATCTGATCATTTATTTTCCACTTACTAAGCTTTCTTAATTTATAAAAAACCGTTGGAACACCTAAAATTAAAACGCACAATACAAACGTCCCCGCTGTAGGCATAGGAAACATAACTTGCATTGCAAGAGAACCTCCAAGCACAATGAGTAGCGCTACTATAAAACCAGATTCATATCTTGGTCTAAAAAACGCATTTCCGTACCCAAAACTAAGAGGCACCATCTTGTTTGATACAAAAGTGGCATTTCTATTGGTTGTATGATTTATCAATCTAGAAACAATGGTAGAACCATCTCGTGGATCACGCACACAGATAAATGTAATCTTGTGTCCTTGCCTTGCGTTCACATTGCCATCAAATGTAACGCTTATTTCGCGATCTTCTTCTGTTTTAATCCATATAGTTGTTTGCTTTAAAGTTTCTGACCCTATTGAGATTCCTGAAATATTTCCTGAAACATAACCGTTTGGAGATGTGCTTATACTCCCTCCGCCACCTCCACCACTTATAATTGTCTCACTGTCTTTCGTCACCTCTACTACTGTTCCTTGAACTGGGAATACTTCTAATTTTTGACATGATGCGTTGTTCATAATTGCCCTCACAAAGTGTATTCACAACACACGCATAAAAATTTTTATAACTTAATGATTATCTAACCAGTCTGTCAAGCAGAGGCAGGGGGAAATCCGTCAATCGTCCCCAACAACTCTGTTATCTCCACAGCCTTTCAAACCGCGCGGGATTGGTGGCGGTGTATCTCACGGTGTGCTGAATATTCCTGTGGCCAAGGTAGTCTTGGATCAGGCGAGTATCCGCGCCCTGGTCGGCCAGGGCGAAGCCGCAAGCATGCCGCAGCATATGAGGATGGGCGGGAAGGGGCAAGCCCGCAACTGCGCCGCATTTACGGATAATTACAAATACGGTTTTACGGCTCAAGGGGCCGCGCCGTTCGCTCACGAAAAAGGCGTCCGTCTCCGGCTTCATCCTGGCCCGATCCGCAAGCCAGGATTTCACGGCTCGGATTTCATCCGCCCGTAAGGGATGGGTTGTGGACAGGCCCTTTTTCAGACGGGAGACGTGAAGGACGCGGCTTTCGGTATCCACCTGGGAGAGAACCAGGCCGCATGCCTCAGAGACGCGCAAACCGTGGCGGAACATCAGGAGCAAAAGGCACCTGTCGCGGGCCTCGTTCCTGGCCCCCTTGGTGGCGGCAAGAAGCTTGTCCACTTCAAGCCGTGTGAGGTGTTTTCGTTCGTCCATCGTTTTGTCTAATGTTTGGGTTTGAGAAAAGCCGGAAACATCAAGGATTCCGGCTCCTGTCTTTTTCGACATTAGACAAAATGTTTCATTTTGTCTAATAATTTCATTATTGGCGAGCTACTTTTAGCCAATCCTGAAATAGCCTTGCCTTAACCTGGAAAACTAAAAAGGAAATCCATCTTCTGACTCTGGCCATGATTGTTGCAACTCTTCTCTTTCCCATTGCCTAAGCATTACCTCAGGAACTCCAGAAGAATCGACTTCACCGCAGACGTCACAATACCAAAGAAGTCCGTCTGGCGCATCATCACCTATAGACGCTGGTTCACAATAAATTTTATTTCCGCACCTAAAGCACTTTATATTTTTTACAACAAGATCGTTCTCCACAACTATCAGTTTTTCGCTTTTTGCGGCTTTCCGCTTTAGCGTACTTATGGCATACTTCTTCATGGGCTTACTTTCCTGATTATTTAAATAAAAATCACTTGCACCATGGCAAGAAACAATATATACTAAAATTTATAAATTTTTTCAAAAAAATTATTTTATTGCAGCACTCCACACTTAAAAGCCTAAATGAGATACGCGATGAATCCAAAAATGTTCCGAATGCTTGTTATCTTGGCTTTTTTTTCTCTTTTTGTTTATTCTATCAACCCTAGATTACTACTTGGCGCTATACTATTATTTTTTGGCGTTATAGTTGTCTATCACAGTTGGCGGAACTTGAAAAATTCAGCAAAATATGAATTTAACAATACAACAAATGGCGGAGTTGTAAATTTTTCCAATTATGATTCTTATCTGTCGCACAAAAGGTCAAAATTTGGAAATTTTACAACGTTGATGCTTGGATTATTCTTTGGAATTTTAGGTCTTATTGGCATCTTGGTGCAATTTAGATAACTATTTTACTCTTCTACCTAGACAATTATTGATTCATCTAGGTATGCCTTAGTCATTTGTTATTTACAATGGATCAAAAAATCATTACTTTCAAGAGCTATAA
>Ga0209800_10003577_pt1 | contig 12200 bp, 7 predicted proteins | sample Higcelweek8metaG_FD_187174 | JGI IMG/M metagenome (GOLD analysis project Ga0209800, IMG submission 187174) | Freshwater pond sediment microbial communities from the University of Edinburgh, under environmental carbon perturbations - High... | ecosystem: Environmental > Aquatic > Freshwater >... | reverse complement strand
TTCTGTTGAAAAATCTTTCAGTATAACACCATTTTCTCAAGCCTTATTTTTCTGGAAAAACCTTAGCTTGACAACAGAGCAATGCATTATCCAGTTTTCATCACCTCTATCAATCGGTACAGATTATAAAATTACTTTTGATACTACTTTTTCAACACTGGATTCAATACGAACTCCACGCCCGATTTTATTTACGTACAGGACAATGCCTCTGAGAATTTTGACCAGTTCACCAGTTACATTTAAAAAAAATGTTCTGCCTGAAACTCCGTTTTCATTTACATTCAACTACCCAGTTGACAGCGCAAGCCTTGTTAAAGCATTCCTGATAAAACCGCAGACAGATTCATTAAAATTCAGTTTTTTTGATAATAAAAGGGCTGTTTCAATAACTCATTTGCCATTACAATCAGATACTACATATGAAATCACATTCGATTCGACACTCATGACGTATTCCGGAAAAACTTCCGGTCAATTATTCCATCATTTTTTCAGCACCTTTACATCATCATCTAATTTACAAACTAATCTTAAACTCATACAAAACACCTTTCCTGCCGACTCTTTATCATTAATTAATTGTAAAGATAGTATTTTTATTCCATTCTCAAGACCAATGAATATACAGTCAGTAAACAAGCATATTTCCTTTAAACCGGAGTTTTTGTTCAATGCGCAATGGAAAGCAAACAGCTATCTGGTTATCCGTCCATTACAGCCACTTAAAAGCAATACATCCTATACTTTTACAATTGCATCAGGATTTCAGACATCTGATGGCGATATTTCGGATTCTGATTTCAAATTGACATTTAAAACAAAACCGCTTGGTCTTGAATCGTACTCCCCTTTCAATCAGCAAATCAATGTATCACGCGATAATGATGTTGTTTTGAAATTCAACACAAGTATTGACACTACTGCATTATCTGATAAAATTCATATTCTCCCGCCTCCTGGCTCACTCAATCTGACAGTAAACGATTCCGGTTCCTGCAGAATTACCCATTCTCCATTCCTGCCATTGACTGATTATACTCTGATTGTGAACGATTCGATAACTGATCAGTTCGGGATCAGAATGGAACAGAGATATACCATAAAATTTACAACAGCAAAATAATGAAATTCTTTATAATATCAATATCAGTATTATTTTCAATACTTCCTGTGTTGTCACAGGAGCAGGTATCATCATCAATGATTACTGTTCCGAAAGTATTTATGGCTGCAAAATGTGAAAGCGGATTGACATTTAATGATTACAGCATATCTTTTACAAGGCCATATTATTTTGAACCGACGTACAATCTTAATTTAAGCACAGCATTGTCAAAAATACACATTGGTCAAGGAGATGCAGCTTTTTTTGCTGATGGTAAATACAGGTCAGATGAAAATAAGTATGATTTCACAGCACATAAATTGTATTACAGCAGTAAATTTAATGACAATCTGTTCGGTTTTGGAATTGGTTATACATATAATAATAATTTTTTTTCACGGTATTATAAGCAAAATAATAATTTTTCTGAAACAAGCAGTGAATCAGAACAGTCATATTCCATAAGGGATTATCATATACACTCCTTTTTTGCCAATATAAACGGAAAATTTTCACTTGACAGTTCACGACACATTCTGCTTGGTACAGATTTTTACTATAATAAAAGAAACGGGTATCAATACAAAGAGTATTATGAAGTATACGCTGATTATAATAATAACGCTGAATATTCAACAGATGCTGCGACATATTATATCTATAATAACCATTCATATTCATACAATCTTACATTCGGGGCTGCATTATACTGCGATCATTTGAAAAGAAAACCCAAAGAAAAGTTTAAATGCCTGTCTCTTCTTTACCATTACAACACTGTACGATCTGATCCGTCATATATTGACGGTGTCAAGTCAATTTTTGATAATGACATTTTAGATAATATAAAATTTTGCGGTGAAGATTATAATTACCATGAATTCAGTCTGAAGTATCTGTATTCTGACATCTCACCAGATGCTGTACATGACCAATCTCAGAAATTTATATCATTTGTCTATGATTTTTTTAGTATGTCCCTTGACGTCTCAAGTGAAAAAACAGTTACAACAGCTGTAAATCAATGGAATCGATATAATGGAATATCCTGGGGAGTAACAGAAAAAAGAAACATCCGGCATAATCTAAGCCTTTCAATTAATAATTCAGCTAGTCTGTTTATTGTGAAATACTTTTATTTTAATCTGCAACTGCTTACAAATTTAAACATAGTTGATTATGGCTTTGAGTACGATATGGCTAATGTAATTACCATTAATCCATATCTGGGCTTTAAAAAATCAATATATAATAAAGTGCTTTTTGATCTTAGATTTTTAATTTCGAGTAATTGCATAAGTGCATACGGATACAAAGAAATGTTTTGTGATTTAACATCAACAAATTCTACTATACAATTAAGAGTTTCTCTTTTAAAATAGGTCATTTTCAATTCTGCCCACAGGTAATTGTCTGAACTGTGATTGAAATGATTTTTATGATTGACATGATTATAATATACCAATTTGTCAATTTATTTTTTCTAATGTCTGCACTGCCGCATTGCTGTCAAAATGGGTCTCTGCCGGCGTTCGGGCGCGAGGGCATTTTTGCTGACTTTTTTTGACCTGGAAAAAGTCAGTCAGGGTTTGGGAGTGAAGCTCCCAAGACTGTGCTGCTAACAGCAACTGGTGTTTGTCTGGTTGTAAAATTTACGATGACAGATAAGAGATAGTTTACAGTATTCTTTTGGAGATAGTTGCGTCATCCTTTACGCATGAGACCTCACCCGCGCCAGAGCGCGCGACCTCTCCCATAGAAGAGGTATTCATTGTCATGGTGATTTTTAGATACTGCTTCTTATGCGCAGCATTTCTCTTCTCACCCTCTCCTATGAGCTATGTCTCACAGTGTCAACCAACACAAATCATTCATTCATTAATCCACCATGACAGACAATAGTATCGTTTGTGATTTTTTTGAAAATGTAAGTGCGTATTGCAATACACCCCTGCGTGTTTTGAAAACACCTGCTTATCTTCTTGATATTATCGTAATCAACAACCCTGTTACAAAAAAAATGTCAATATTTATCATCAAATACCCATATCTGAATTCGGTTATTGCTTTTTACACTTAACTCACCTATTTTATTAATTGTCGCCAAAAGGAACGTCTTTTTAGACTCCGGAGATGCAGCAGTTTAAAAAAGAAATTCCAAAGATCCGCGACTTAACCGAAAAAAAATGAGCAGGTATCCAAAGAAACGTTAACTTTTAAAATAAATTATCAGAAATTACACACCAGTAGGAATCTCAAGTTATGTACAAAATGTTATTTTTTACCCTTATAGCGACATTTTCACTTTATGGACAGATGAACAACATTCTATTTATTCACCCCAATGGATCAAAATACAAAAAAATTGAAATGGGGATTAAGTCAGAGTTAAATAACAGAATTAATATTCTATCCCTTTCATCAAAAAGTGAAACAGATATCATCAACTTCATTCATATCAATTCTCCAAAAATGGTAATAATCACGAACAAGGATATGATAAAAATATGGAAAAAAATTCAACAGAAGCATCAGGAATTAAATCAAATTTCAACTGTTTTGCTTGAAAGTGAATTTTTTGGAATAAGTACAGGTGATATGCCAAACAATTGCATTATTTCATATGAAACAAAGCTTGAACAATATATTGACAGAGTAACATATCTGACAGGAAAGAAACCTTCGAATATAGGAATAGTTCATTCTTCCAGAACCATAGATCTGGCGAAGTCATATCAGAAAGAGTGTTCTCTGCTCAACATTAACCCCATTGTCAAGCAAGTCGTTGTTTCTGACCCGGAAAACAGCATTAAATCAATTGTCAGCAATCTGACTGATCATTATAATATTGACTTCATGCTGATATTGGATGATGAGGTGACAATTAACAATGAGATTATCAACAGCACCTGGGTGTCTTTACTTTCAAAATTAAAAATGCCCATTGCTGTTCCAGCTGAGTATTTTTATGAAATTGAACCAAGAATCGGTTCGTTTGCAATTCAGCCACATTATTCAGCTATTGGCAGTGTGGTAGCTGCTGTAATAAATGAAACCGAGTCAAACAACTGGACCATGCATCATAAAAATGTTTACACTGATAAAAACATCTTTTATTTCAGAAATAAAGATGGATCTGTCAGCAAGCAGAATCAGATAGAAAACAAAATTATCGCATCCTATTATCCTGAAACCAGAACTGATCAGAGCACTCAAAAACCGGCAGAACCTCAGGAACAGCCAAAATTACAGCACACTGCGCCACAGCCGAAAGTTGATCTTTCTGCGGCCGCTCCTCAAAATATTGAACAAAACAGCTTACAGCAGGCATCTGATTTGTCAAGTTCAATGAGCAGCACAATTACGGAAAGACAACTAAAGGAGAGCGCAAGTCAAGCTATCGCATCGAATACAATAACAGCAGATGTTGACAATAGAAGCACCGCTCTGAAAAAGGCCATTACATCAGGTAAAGTGACAAAAGAAAAAAAACAGCCACAGACACTTCATGCAAATGCAGCTGATGTGCATGAAGATATGGTCTTTTCTGATGTAAAGGAAAAGGAACAACCGGCAGTTCACCCGAAAGTTAAGCGCATTGAAGAGATTCCTGTTCATTTCGTTGCTACAAAAAATGATACATACAACATTAAAATCACAGCTTCAAATGCAGAGATATACAGAGATATTTCTGGAAACCGTCCAATTCTTGAAATTTTAAGTGCAGGCGACCAACTCCTTGTCACATCAGAAGACAGCCTCTATTATTGCGTCAGCTACCTTGAAACTACAGGCTTCCTATCAAAAGCTGATGCCATAAAAATCAAACAGAAAGATTTCTTCTCCGATATAAACTGGACCAATATTCTTTTAATCATTGCAGCAATCATTTCTCTGATCGCACTATTTTTTCTTGTTCGTCTACTATTCAAATCAATAATAGCCAAGAGTAACAACATGAACAGAAACAATTGTCTATTAATCACAAAAAGAAAAAAACATATAAAATATTCAGATATAAACAATAAAAGCATTTCACTTGTAACGCACCTGAAAAACTACGGTTTCAATATCATAATGTCAAGAAATCTCAATAAGACAAGCGATCTTCTTCTTTTCAATCTGCCTGAAATAATCTGCATTGACTGGCAATTTGATCCTGAAATTGAGATTAAGATCAACAGCATATTAAAGGAACAGATGTTTGCGGCGGATTTTATTCTGATCTTCTACAATGTTGATGAATCATTTAATAAAAAAATGGGCTATTTTGTAGACCGTACCTTCTATTTAAACTCTGATTTTACCATCTCAGACTTTAATAATTTTTTATCAATAGTCAAAGCAAAATCTAATGACAAAATGCAGATTAATGATAAATCCAATTCACATCTTGAAGGTAAAATTATGGAAGACACACTCCCTGAAATTTTCCAGATGATGGATCTTAATAAAAAAACCGGATGTCTTATCGTTGAAAACAATCATCCTTTTGGTATGATATTTTTTGAGGATGGAATTATAACCTACTCAATTACAAATACACAGGTTGCTGAAATGGCAGTATTTGAGATACTTACAATGAAACATGGCAGATTTCATTTCCTGACCGGCAAAAAGCCACTGTCAAGACATATGGAATTAAGTGTTGTAGAGGTATTATTGGAACGGGCTAAATACATAGATGAGGTCCAAAATCCAGTACTTAGCTGTTAAATAAGCTACTGAATAATGAAAATATTATTCTTATTCAATTTCTTTGCATTAGATATGATTATCCTAAAAAACGCAAATGAAATTGTAAATCTTGTATCTCGCCCCCTAAATCCCCCGCAGGGGGACTTGTAATATCATGATTTTCATGACGTCCCCCTGCGGGGGATTTAGGGGGCGAGGATTGATGCGTTTACAAATGGGTTCATTTATTAAGTGAATAATTAAAACAGATTTATTTATTGATTTTCTTTAAATTAGACATCATTTACAAACTTTAACTGCGACTTCTAGGATTATTAAATTTTAACTGTTACTTTCAGGTTTGTTGTTGCCTGGATTAATCAGTTATGCGGGGAAACGGGTACTGTAAGAAAAACACTACATAATATTATCTGTCATTTCCACTGTTGTATATAAAATAAATCACAAATAGCCTTTTCATTCCGTTTTAAACCGGTGAGGGTTTTTTCCGCAGAAGCTCCTTTTTTAACCGCGAATGCTACAATGTCATTTTTACCTTCCGGTAAAGGAATGACAGTAAATTCCAATTGGGATGTGGATTTAAAATAATCCAGAAATGCATTTTCTACCATGATACCTGCGACTATGTCAAGTGACAGAAAAGGAAGAAGATCCCCGATTCTTGAAACTCTTTTAAGTTTTGGTTCAACTGGAAAGTATTCTTTTAGAAAAGATTTCATTCCAGCTCTTCCGAGTATATCAACAATTCCAATACCTGATTCACTGGTAATTGATTTAATGGTAAATTGTCTGTCGGCTGAAAGAATTACATAATTCTCTTTTGTATTACCGTTGCGTTCACCTCTGAGCGCTACTTCATAGTCATGAAACTGTTCCTGAATAAGAATGGGTTTTGTAATTATACCATCCGGTGGTTCAATCTGCATTCTTGACACAAAGTCATCATACCTGCTGAAAACGATAATTCTTATTTCAGACAAAGTACCTGTAATATTATTCTGCATTGACATATAATCTATTGTTGATGGATAAAAAACATATAGTTTCTCATTACCCGAAACATTATTTGTCAACAGAATCCCTGCAGACAGACAAAAAACAATTTTTCTAATAAAAATAGATTTCATACTATGGAATCGATTCAGAAATAAAAGGTTTTAAATAAAATCGTAGATGAGTTTATAACATAAAAACCCTTCAACATAATTTTTGAGGATTTCTATATATAATCTCATAGAGGAATGACGATTGCAATATTATCTTTTTAATTTTTCCCATTCAGTACTTTTGAAACTTCATAGATTTTTAAATTTCCCATATCGGTAAACTCAGTTGCGCTTTTGATATTGAGAACAGAATATGTGGATATAGAGGGATGGATCATTATTCCCCTGTGTTTCCATTCATCATCTTTCAGATCGAAAATTATTTCTGCAGCCTGTTCACCAAGGGCAACCGGATCAGGAATTACCGCGAATGTACCGAAATTTAATTTTGGATTAACCAGGGCTTCGACTCCAACAACAAGCGGAACCTTATTTTTTTTAAGTGCAGGAAGCCAGACATTTCCAAGCAGCTCAGGTTTTAAAAGTACATTATCATTGGCTATCCAGAGTGCATCAACTTTTTCCTTCTTTAACAATGTCTGCAATGCGCCTGCAATCTCATTCTGATGTTTCGAAGGCTCATCACTTATTGCAATTCCCTTTATTTCAATTTTTTCTTTGGAACAAAAGCGTGTATGATTTTCAACAAACTCCTTAAAGGCTTGACGGTAAAGAACCCCTACTTTACTTAATGGTTTATTTAAAACCCGCCTGAAATTAACAAGTGCAGTAACCATAGGCGTTTCATATGCAATAGCATTGACATTAGCTATACCGGCAACTGCATTCTTAACGTCAAGAGCAAGAATTGTGACAACCTGAATATATTCGGTTTTTTTCTTCTGCAGATTGGAATATTTCTGATATTGACGGATTGCATTATTACCAACAAGTATTACAGCTTTCGGCAGATCATAATTACCAAACAATGCATCAATTTCATTAAACACAGTATTTTCATCAATCTCACTTATTGAAACTGCAAACTCGTCACGAAGCTCATTGACAAGTTCGTTTCTTGCCTGATCAAAAATACTGCCTTTTGAGGTGATAATTAAAACCTTATCAATTTTTTCAGGCATGTACTGCGCTTCATCCTGAGCGAAAATGACGCAAGAATATAGAAAAATAATGACTAACGTACATCTCATATTTATTGCCTTTTTAACCTATATTTAATTAATAAAGGCTCCAGGACCTTTGTCCTGAAGCATTCAACATTTATCAGGTTATGGTTATATCATTACAACTTATTAAAAAGTAACTTTGATACCACCATATATTATTCTTCCTTCATTATAAGGAATCCTGCTGCTCACATCCAGAAGACCCCATGCAGGAAGCCATACTTCCTCATCAAGTACGTTCTCGATAGTAAATACCAGTGACAGTTCTTTTAAAACAGGAGATTTTATCATATGATTCAGATCATAAGAACAGTTTAAATTCAACATATTAAAATAACCGGTTGACTTATTCAAAGCAGAGGAGTACTTTTTGTCAAGTGCCTGCCAATATGTATTGAACACACTGAAAAGCAGTCCGTGTCCGTGATAGCTCAGTCCTCCTTTTACACTGAAAACAGGCAGTGGAGTAACATGCTCTTCATCTGTGTTTTCGTCCTTACTTTCCTGATAAAGGAATGATCCCTCAAACAGAAGCTCTTTTGAAAGATAATATTTCCCCTCACATTCTAAACCGAAAATTGTGACTTCTCCGATATTATCCCATGTAGGTATGAAATAGTGGCTGGGATCCCGGTCCTGAATGATAAGATTTCTCATCTCACTGTAAAATCCATTGACTCCGAATTGAGCAACATCATCCTGATAGTTTAAACCTAAATCAAATGTATTGACCTTTTCAGGAGAGAGACTCTTTTCCTGATTTACATCGGCAGGAAGGCGATCAACCATCTGACCGCGCATTGTCGGATGATCCAGATATAGTTCATCAAGACATGGAGCGCGGTATGCTGTACTGTAAAGTGCTTTTATATTGACATGTTCAAGAGGGTATAAAATTAAACCGGCGCGGGGGTTATAGTCCCCATCAAAATCCGCGACTTTATTGGCCTGCACTCCGCCGATTAATTTACACCATTCCCACTTGTAATCTGCCTGCAGGTATCCGGAAAATGAATTCTGCTTATGATCCTCATTAAATTTTACATCTTTGTCACGGGCATCACCTTCCCAGCCGGTCATAAAACCATAAGTACCACCAAGAGTAATATTGAAATTCTCTGTTGGTTTGAAATAGTTTGTCTCTTCTACGATAAACTCAACCGCATCCCTTGACGTCCAGGGAAACATCTGTGTTTCAAACATTGACCTTGTGCATGTGGCATTGATACTGAAAGAGAACATGTCGCTGAAACTGTGTTCATATCCAAGATCTCCAAATAGTTTTTTCCATGTTATCCGTCCTGTTGCATCGCCTTCAGGGAAGAATGGTGCGCCTTTATATTTCTGATATTCAGGAACAAAATTCTGGTTGTCCCACTGATTAAACGAGCACATTAATCGTAAGCCCCTGAAAGTCAGCTCCGCGAACGCGCCTGGACCGGAGTTTGGAATAGTCACATTTACAGTATCAATACCCCCGGCAGCATTTGGGGCCTCCCAGTCAACCTGCCAGCCGCTTTTGTCAGAATATTGACCGGCCAGAACAAGACCGAAATCACCAAGTTTGTAGTTGATATTAGCGCCAAAATTATTCTGAAGATTTCCCCCGAGTAAACCTGAAACTGACACGCTGTTAATATCAGGACTTTTAGTGACAATATTTATAACCGATGAGAAAGCCTGTGATCCGTACAGTACTGAGCCGGGTCCGCGTATAACCTCAATTCTCTCTATTACAGTTACAGGAAATGTCTCATATACTTCACTTTTGATACCACCCTCAAGACTTTCTCTTATGGGTCGGCCATTTATCAATAACAGAATATGACTTGAAGATGGCATGACCTGATCACCGCGAGCAGCGATTACAGATCGGTCAGTCATATAAACAGTTGTTCCAAGAAAACTTGGCACTCTTTTAAGAACATCACCAAGTGTGTTTCCGCCAAATCTTTTCAGCTGGTCCTGTGTGATAACAGAAATAACCCCAGGTGCATCTGATATGCTTTCCTCACTTTTTGATGCAACGGTAATTTTTACATTTACAAGGTCCTCAAGACTCATGTCGGTACCATCAGACTCAATATCATCCTGACCGGTTATTATTGTAATAAACAGTAATAAAAATGCCGCAAATACATGAAACATCCTTGTTTTTTTGTTGCTGATATGGGCCATTGTCGCTCCTAATGTTAATGTAATACCCGGCAGATAATATTTTGTAAAGTTAAAAGTAAGTTTACAGAATTTAAGAAAGATATTTCCAACTGCTGGTTTTAATCCAATTTTTAAATTTCATACATGACAAAACAGTATAAAATAAATTTATTTCATTCAAAGCCATTTTTCAGTGCGGAAATCAAGTTTTAGATTACAAATACCATTAATGAGGAATTCAGATTATTATTAACATAATGCAGTTCTTTATGTTAATGAACATAATCAAATTAAAAACGATCAATAAAACATTTAACAGGTTTAAAACAGTCTTGATTTCTAAGAAATTAATTCAATTAATTTGTAAAGGCAAGCAATATTTGACAATTTCAATTTCATCACTCCAGTGCAGAGACCTCAACCACATCATAGCTCGCAGCCTCTCCAACAAGGAGAGGTATGTCATACTGTTTAAATTGTAAACTTTATCTTAAACAGTTATGAATTATCTCTCCATGATTTGAAGCTTTAATTATAATATTTGCACATGCAAGAGCGTCTGATTCCGGATCATGGTGATTAAGTGAAATTGAGAGACGATTGCACACAGAAGGCAGATTTGTCGGAAATATCTGCCACACTCTTCGGGCAAGCTGCACAGTACAAAGAAACCGATAATCAGGCGCGGTTATTTGATATCGGCCAAACAATGCAAACAGCACCGAACGATCAAATGTAACATTATGCGCTGCAATAAAATTGACATTTTGCAGCAGTTCATTAATTTGAGGCCAAAGCAAATCAAAAGTTTTTTCATTCTTTACATCATCGTATCTGATGTTGTGAATATGTGAAAATGTAAAAAGCTCACCCGGTGGTTTTATTAAAAATGTTGAACACTTTTTCACTTTTAAATTTTCTACATTAACAATAGATAACGCACAGGCACTATTACGATTTTCATTGGCAGTCTCAAAATCTATTGCTGCAAAATTATTTAATGACATCACTATTACCTTTTCATTAATCAGAATTCAATATTCATTGACAAACCATTATATTCCGGATTGAATGATACTGCATACTTGCTCTTTTCATTGTGACCTTTATTCTGCTTTATGTGACCGGTGACAATCATGGCAATTCCGCCAATTATAGACAATACTCCTCCTCCGACACCTATGCACATTCCTGCAATCTGCTGACCGCTTGGAGAATTATCAATTGTATAGTATCCATTCTCATAGGTAGTAGTGCTGTTATCTTCTGCAGTGGCCGCAATTACTGCTCCACCAACTATCCATATTGCACAGCTGCTTATCAGCAGTGCACCTCCCACACGCAGATGACGCCCTTTTTTCTCCATACGTGCATACTTCTCATAAAGCGCCTTTTTTTCACCGGCTGAAAGTGTTTCAGTACTGTCTGAGACAATTGTCGTTGTAACTACCGGAACATCGGTATTTTGCGATACCTCCTGCGAAACTGAATCTGAATTTTCAGTGACAGCAGTTTCAGTACTTTGTGAAGACAAGGCTGAATCAGTCTGCGCGAATGTCTGAATTGCTCCAGTTGTTAAAAAAAGCAATAATACTTTAGAAATCAACTTCATATCGAGCTCCGTCCAGTGAAAGTTTTTTTAACAATAACAATAATTTACTTACGATAACACTTGTCATAAACGATCAGTATTTTTGTAAATCAACAAAAACGAACCTTAAAATAATATGTCCGTATATTATAGACAACAGATAAAGTGCAAACCAGGTTTTGAACAGAGGCTTTATACAGTGAGTTTTCCGGGCGGTTTTCTTTCGAAAATAGCAGCATCATCTTTTGCGGAAAGATACCTCACCCGCGCCGGAGCGCGCGACCTCTCCCGCAATGAGAAGTATTCATTGTCATGATGATATTCTGATACTGCTTCTTATTCACCGCATTTCTCTTCTCCCCCTCTCCTATGGAAGAGGGGGCCGGGAGGCGAGGTCTCATACTGTCAACCTG
>Ga0209800_10003576_pt1 | contig 12202 bp, 9 predicted proteins | sample Higcelweek8metaG_FD_187174 | JGI IMG/M metagenome (GOLD analysis project Ga0209800, IMG submission 187174) | Freshwater pond sediment microbial communities from the University of Edinburgh, under environmental carbon perturbations - High... | ecosystem: Environmental > Aquatic > Freshwater >... | reverse complement strand
GGTACATGCGCTGTCGTCGGTTACTGTATAATTGTAAGCCCCCGACACAAGGCCCGAAATCATTGTTCCAGCTGTAGCTGTAAATCCATTGGGACCTGTCCATGTAACGTCATAGTCCGGCATAGGATCACCTCCTGTGATAAAAAGTGAAATGGAACCATACGTGTCGTTGTCACAAATGTTGTGAACAACAGTTTCAGAAACCACCATGGGCGTTGCCGATTGATTAATGACAAAATCATAATATCCCTGACAGGCAGTCTGATTGTCGGTAATTGTAATAGTATACGTTCCTGCAAGTAGCGCAACCCCACCCTGGAAAATAGTATCGTTTGTCGTAAACGAGCCGTCAACAAATTCCGTGTCCCATGAATAGGTAAAATAATAACCGGCCATTGCTTCGGTGGCGGTCACACTGGCATTGCCTTTCAGACCATTGCACACATAACCCACCAGATTGGAGGTGTATGGAATCGTATCGACATTCGGAATAACAATCGTGTCGAACACCATGCAGTTCCAGCTGTCAGTCACTTCGATTCGGTACGTTCCTCCGCGCACTCCGGCAATATCTTCAGAATAAAAAGTAGAATCGAATTTCACATCACGCCAGAAATAGCTGTACGTCGGAACGCCGCCACTGACGCCGATATCAATTGCACCGTCGTTGAATCCGTCGCAGGTGCTTGGGGTGATCGTCCCTGCAGTAATTACAATTTGTGCAGGCTGCGTCAGATCATACGTGTAAACGGCAGTAGCCGCAAGCGCGTCGGTAACAGTTACGCTGTATGTTCCGGCACTCAGATTATGAATGGCCTGAGTGGTTTCAGTAGTGTTCCATAAATAGGTGTGCGGAGCAGTGCCAAAGCCGGGAACTGCAATGACAGCGCCATCAGCATCACCGTAGCAGGTGATATCGTGTACAACCTGAATCTGTGCGCAAACAGGCAACAACAGCGCTGTGAGCGCAAGCGATAAAATTAATTTCTTCATGGGGTTGAGATATTCAATGCAGGTTTAGACTACTAATATACACCTTTGTTAAATATGTTCGGGAGTATTTGCATTTTCTTCAATTTCATTTCATCGCAACAACTTGCGTCTTGCATTGTTAATTCTTCTCCTAATTGCATGTTTTTTCATATTAACGGCTATTTATTCATTAACTTAGGGAGGGATTTAAGTTTTTGGTCTTTTCATAAAACATGGGATTGCTATGAAAGATGAGGGCCAGAAATGAGCTACCGTTGGAGTAATGATAAATAAAAAATGAAAACCATGAAAAGAAATATTGTAGGGAAGTCAATCATACTCTTCATCATGTCCCTGATTATAACGCTTAGTTTTAATACCTGTTCGGACGCCGATGAGTACCCCAAAAACGAAAAAACGCTCACCTATTCTGTTCCGGACTCCATCAGTCCATTCAGTGACGGCGAGCTGGCTATCCTGGTGATTACCGCCAGCGGTGGCAGATTGCCGTATGAATTCTACGTCATCCCTGAGACTCAATGGCTATCGGGCGATTGCATGAAAGATATGCTCACCGGCAATGACTTTTCGAGGTTATACCTGTATATGTATACCATCCCTGTAGTTGAAGTGGTGCCAGGCACACTTACTTCGCCCAACTATTACTGGGTTTCGGTTCAGGATGCCTCTGAAAGCGGCCCTGTTTCCGGAACAAATTTATTGAGCTGGTGGCAAAGGGTTGCCGTATATGGGTTGTAAGGTCCTGAAAAAATTTCACTTATTATGAAAACAAAGATGGAGACTGCAATTATGAAAAAAATACTGTTTCTTTTATTGTTTGTTCCTTTTGGGCTTGTAGCAGGGTTTGCTCAAAAAGGTTTTAATGTTCAACTCGTGGTGCAGCCAGGAGCGTCGGGCCTAACAGGAGATAAGTTTTCAAAGACTTCTACAGGGTACACAAATGCACCAATTTATAAGGATTTTACATTTGGTTTTGCAGGTGGAGTATTCGGTGCTTACAATTTTACGAAGCATTTTGCGATAAGTACTGGTTTGTTATATTCTCATCAAGGGCAAGGCTATACGGATTTTGAGTTATATGAACTTGGCGATTCAACAAGCCCACAGGCTTATGAAAACACCACTGGCTTGTCCTATTTAAATATTCCACTAAGACTAATTTATAATACCAACCCTGATAAATCCTTTTCATTTATTGGTTATGCCGGTGTATATATGGGCGTTTTGCTTGACTATAAAAACACCTTCAAAAAAACATACGGATCTACATCGTACTATTCCGAAATCATGCAGGGCAAAACAATAACGGTTGATTATTACAACATTTATTCTGGTAGTTTTACGCATGATTATGAACTTGTAGGGAAACCATATAAATCAATAATGTATGGAATTATTACCGGAGCAGGCATTCAGAAGAAATTTTCAGATAAATTTTCCGGGCAGATTATACTCAATTACCAATTGGGATTTGGAGATGTGAAAAATCTCAATTGCAAATACAGTCCATCAACTGACCCAAACAGACAAATTGTTAATCAAAATTACATGCTTGGGTTGATGATCGGTTTTCAAAAATCTTTCTAGCGATTAAGCCACCAAGATACATAAATGTTAAATCCCGGAGAGATCTTCATTGATGAAATATGCGTTTCCAAACGCACTGTTCGCTGAATCTCAACTATTTTTACTCAATCTTCTAAACAGAGTCAGCGACAATCGGGCATCTGAATAAAACACAAACAGGCGTCTACACATCCACTGTTTTTTACAATGAATTCAATATATTTATCAATTAGAATTGTATATTTGTAGTTCAGCAACTATTATCTGCATGAATAAGATTACGGATCAGATACTTTCACTATTTCCAGTCTTAATATGCCTGACAGCAATGATTTTGCTGATAATCCGTCACCATAAATTCAAGCAGAATCATCATTTTTATCTAATGATTGTTTTTGGGCTGCTTACCTTCAGCTATCTGTTTTCGTTTTTATATTGCCAGAAGATATTTGGGATTGCAACAATATTGTTTCCGCTGCGCCAACCGGTAAATTTGCTGTTGGTACCTTTTAGTGCCATTTTTGGATATTACTTATTTGTGAACAATCATGATCGGCAAAAGCGTCTTTATTTGCACTCAATTCCAGCCATTCTGGTGTTCATTGGTTTTTTGCCATTCTGGTTTTTATCACCCGATATTCAGAAAGATTATCTGACTGTTGCTATAACTGATTATGATAAAAATCCAACCCTGGAGAAAATCGAATTGCTGCGCCAAATTTCGATTTATGTTATATTCAATGTTCAACTGCTCGTATATAATGTTGTTTTGGTTTTAAAATTTATTAAGTTCGATAAAGAGAATGCTGCACATTTGCATAGTTACCCTGGAGCGCCTGAAACAGCCATTAATCTTGTGTTTTACATGTTTTTACTGGTTCTGATCAACAATGCATTCTTTTTAGGGGTGTCAGTTTTCGCGTCTTCCAGGATTTTCTTCAATATTACGTCGGTTGCTGTTCTGATCATGCTTTTTGTGACTGGTTATACACGGAAGTCAAGCATTACAACAATGGACCTCGTAGAAGAAGAATCAGAGTTGGAATCAGAGCAGAATGACTGATGATGTTTTGAAATAATCAGCAACCCGTTTTATAAAATTTCATTTTCAATCTCACTCATGGCCTGCAAAGCCATGGTGGCAAAGGTATCAATCGGCAATCCGATTTTTTCGCATTCGAGAATGTTTTCACGTTTAACCGAAGCCGCAAAATGTACTTCTTTCATGCGCTTCACCACCGACTTTGGCTTTACACTGCTGATTTTTTTATCAGGATACACCAATGCTGTTGCGGTAATCAAGCCTGTGATGGTTTCGGCCGCTGCCAGCGCATGATGAAACCTTGTACTGCGTGGCTTCGGGGCCGACATTTCATTGTGTAAACTGATGGCCTCTATGGCTTCTTCCGGAAATCCCGCTTCGCGCAACATGGGCACACAAACCTGTCCGTGTGTCTTCGCATCGGCATGGGTGATTTCGACATCAATATCGTGCAGCAGTCCGGCCAGGCCCCACAGTTCTTCGTCTTCGCCGAAATGTCGTGCCAGTGCACGCATAACAACTTCCGAGGCCCGGCAATGCGCTTTCATGCGCGGGTTCTGAATGTATGTATTCAATAATTGAACAGCTTCGAAGCGAGTCATTTTTTCTTGCAAAGATAGATATTAGGTAATGTATGCTTACAATAATCACAGGCACTTTATTCAGAAACGAATCATTCTTGTAACAATCAAAACATCATTTTGTTAATACTAACTGCCTGAAAGTAAATATCTTCCAAAATGATATTCCATTTGCAAACTGAATCATCACCACTTTGTTATTTTCGACTAATGACAGAAAATTCCTCCCTCTAAAAACATTTTTATCCAATTTAAATAATGAACTATACGTCAGGGGTGGTTTTTTAAAGATAAAAAACGATTTTACAACACACTGTTTATCTGACACTTAATCAATTTAATAATTTAAAATCTAAACAGTTTTTCATCACGTGATATTCATCACATGATGAAACTTGGGTTTGTATAACAACATATCTAATTTTGTACATATGTTGTTTCGAATGTGCTTTTCAGAACCGTCTGCTCTAAAAAACAATGTTTCTTTTTTGTCTCAGTTTTATATTCCAGAGGTATTTTTTGAACATACTGCCTCATCCCGGCATAAAAACGGGCCAGATATAATCAGAAAAAAAGTGACTTACAACGTAACAAAACAAATAAACTCTTGTATATGAAAAAACTACTATTCTCAGCCTTGCTTGCACATCTCGCATTAATGTCACTGGCACAGGTGAAAATCGGGGATAACCCCGGCACCATCAATCCAAATTCAATACTGGAGATTGAAAGTGGAAGCAAAGGTTTTCTGGGTCCACGAGTTGCCATAAATGATTTAAACAGTGCATCACCACTGACCGAACCTGTTCCCGAAGGGATACTGGTATATTCAGATGGTGGTGCTGTTGACGACGGGTTTTACTACTGGGACGGAAGCCTGTGGGTAAAACTGATTTCTGGCACCGATAAACTTCAGATTTACGAAATAAGCGCATCCTCCACACTGGCGAAGGAACAATCATTTATTGCAGCCAGTAATGACATCACACTTACGCTGCCTCAGGTTACGGCGGCTGACAACGGGCTTGAAATTACCGTGAAAAATATTGGCACCTACACCGATCTGATAACGATTGTGGGCAACAGTGGAGCTACTATTGATAATTACAGTGATTTCAATCTTCCGCGTCACAAATCAAGAACATATATGGCCTACAACGGTAACTGGCTCGTCAAAAGCAGGGATCCCAGACTTTACGGGATATACGATGTATCTGCAAACGATAGCTGGACTGACGTAAATGAGGTCATTGAATTCCTGAATGAACATATGACTGGTCCATCAGTCATCAGACTTAGCGGAGGTGATTTCGAAATAACAAATACCATCACTATTGATCTGCCCTATTCGGTAACCATTCAGGGGGCATCGTACGGATCTGCAGCATTGGTGCCGGCTGCAGCACTTTCGGGCAAGCCCATGTTCCGCTGCGTTTCGGAAACATATTTCAAAATGCTCGATTTTATCGGGGGGCCTGCACTGGCCGGATATGGAACCAATGCCGGAGAAGACGCCATCAGGTTTGTTGGTAATAATACTTATAATGAAATTAAGGACGTTGTAATGGAAGGATTCTATAATTGTATTCTTGATTCTTCCAATGCAGAACTTTGGCTGTTTGAATGTGATTTTTACGATGCCGCCGCAAATGGATTGCTGATTCATAGTCCTGCCGCCGGTTCAAAGGTGCGTATCTCCGAAACCGATTTCAACAGTTGTGCCCGGGGTATTAATCTGAGCAAAGGGAGTGGAGCAGAACTGAACGTAAATGCAGGTGTGTTCAACTGTGGGACTGCATCAGACACGGCTATTGATTATCACCCCGCTACCTTTTCGGCTACGCAGATCATTATAAACAACAATGCCTGGAACAATGTGGGACATTTTATTGAAGGCTTTGATTTTACACGCGCTGATGGGCGCGATGCCATTGTTGAAATTGCCAATAATATGGGTATTGAAGATAAAACGCCACACTTAAAAATCAACGTGGTCAACAATGCGTCTGCAACAACAATTACCAATGGCAGTACCTGGTACAAATGTGCCTGGACAAATACTTCCTTTTTCACATGTAAGTGGACCATCAATAACAATAAAGTGACTTACCAGCCACAAAATGTTCGCGATGCCTATGTGATTATCAGCGGGAATCTGAATAGCAGCGCAACCAGCAAGGTGGTTACTGTTGCACTTGTAAAAAACGGAAATACAGCAACCCGTTACGGAGAAACCAACCTCCGGATTCTGGCTTCCAACCAGCCTTTTCAGTTTTCTACCGTCATCTATCTTGATGATATACGTGCCGGAGACTATTTCGAATTGTATTGCATGGGCAACACCGGGAGTTTCTCAGTCACATTCGAAGATGTTCAATGGTACATGAATACTCAATAAAACTCCGGAGGATAAAGACTATGAAAACAATTTTATTAGTAGTTCTGATGCTTTCGGGCATCACGTTTCTGCATGCTCAGGTAACCAACAAAGGAAACCTGATGATCCACAGCGGTGCATCGGTAGCTGTAAGTGGTGATTTTGTAAACAATGGAGCATTTACCGATTCAGGTCAGGTATTTCTTCTGAACGGAAGTGCCATTCAAACGCTTTCGGGAACAGCGGCAACCACATTCTGCAATCTTAAACTGTCAAACAGTTCAGGTGCGCAACTCAGCCGGAATGTTTCCATAACTAAAACGCTGATGCTGGAATCCGGAGGATTTGACCTGAACAAAAATACGCTGACCATTTTAAACGGACAATCAACAGCAATCGGCCGGACAAGCGGATACCTCATCAGTGAGCAGACCGATAATTCAAGCATGGTTTCCTGGCAAATCAATTCATCACCCGGCGTGCATATCATTCCGCTGGGGACTGCCACCGGAACCTATATCCCGTTTGAAATCACAGTAAGCTCGGGTGATATAGGTACATTTTCATTATCCACATACCCAACCGGACTAAACAACACGCCACTTCCACTTACACCTGTTTCGGTCACACATTTAAATGACTCGAACAACATTGATAACAGCCTGAATGTTGTCGACCGCTTCTGGTATCTCAATAAAAGCGGAGCTGGAGGAGCGACAATTACTTTTAATGCATCAGCGGCCGAAATCGGAACCATTTCCGGGCTGGTTGCTCAAAAATGGAACGAAACGACGCAAGGTTGGGAAAATCCCCTTCCGGGCCAATCGGCTACAGCAACCTCCGCAACGGTACCCAGTGTCAGTAATTTCGGAGTGTGGGTGTTATCGGCTACGGCAAGCCCGCTGCCGGTAGAACTGCTGAGTTTTATTGCTGAAGAAAACAGCGATAAAGTCCTGTTAAAATGGATAACAGCATCCGAAATTCAAAGTCATTATTTTGTGGTTGAAAAGACAACCGACTTTATTCATTTTATCGAAGTGGCAAAAGTTGCCGCAGCTGGTAATTCAAACGAAATTCTTCAATATTCGGCAACCGACAACAATCCGTTTTCGGGCGAAAGCTATTATCGTTTGCGTCAGGTTGATTTTGACGGTCAGGAACATTTTAGCCAGTACGAAGCAGTTGCTTTTGGCGAATTTGCACAGCTTTCGGCAGTTGTTTATCCGGTGCCGGCCAGGGCCGGCGATATCAATATTCGCCTGAATAATGTCAGCGGAGAAACGCTGTATGTTGAAATGAATGATTTTACCGGCAGATGTGAGTACAAAAAAGCACTCGCTATAACCGGACCTGTTATGGATATAAAACTACCGGAAACAGAGAACCTTGGCGCTGGTGGCAAAATGCTTCAAATTACCACTTCCGACGGAGTTGCTGTCTATAATAAAATCCTGATTAGCGCAGACTAATCGTTGAATGGAATATTCTTATTGCCAACAGAGCAGGAAGAAGAATACACCACATGATTTCTGATATCTAATTTCACTGACTGGAAGAGGGGCAACCCTCTTTTTTTTATAAAATGATTATCTCATTATTCTATCCGAGAAAAGTTGCATTTATTACTTGAATTTAGGATGAAAATAACCTCATAACTTGTTATTAATTTGAATATCAATAACTTCTGATTGTTGTTAAATAGGCAGAACCCTAAGATATGTCTATCGGAAAATGAAATCAAATGCCATGTTGATAATAAAGAGTCAATTGCCTGAAAAACAAAATATTAACACCGACCTCGCAGAGTATGAGTATCTACATATATATACATGGTGCATGCATTGGTTAATATGCGGTCATTTCCTCTTACTTATTAATTATCAACTATTTATTTATAGAATTAGAACATATAATGCGTATCTTTGCAGTTAGGCCTGAAAGCCAAATAAAATGTGCTGAGTTGAAAAATTAATTTGTGCTTCATTATATAGAATCAGAATTTCTAAGAAGCTGAAAAAACAAATATTTCCCAGTTTACCTGTTTTATATTTTCATTCCTGGTTGCTCCATAAACCGAGAGCAGCACCATTTTTAATGCTAAAAAACACATTTTCGCTAAATCGATCATCATGAAATTTCTTTTTATCTTTTTCATTTTATTTTTCCTGACATTTTTGACGCAGGCTCAGGTCAAAATTGGTGACAATCCTGACTCAATCAATTCCAACTCAATGCTAGAAATTGAGAGCGGTAGCAAGGGATTTCTGGGACCAAGAGTCACAATCAATAATATAACAAATGTATCCCCCTTAAGTGCACCTGTTCCCGAAGGCATGCTGGTGTATTCCGACGGTGGTCTTGTTGCTGATGGCTTCTACTATTGGGACGGCAGTCAATGGGTGAAACTGATCACCAGTGCTGACAAGCCCCAGATATATTCGAAAACAACATCCTGCACCCTTACCAAATCGGAGACCTTTGTAGTGGCCAGCAATGACATTACAGTGACATTGCCAGCAGTAACTGCAACCGATAATGGAATGGAATTTACCATTAAGAATATAGGGAGCCACATGGACCTTGTTGTTGTAAAAGGCAACAGTGGTGCTCTGATTGATGGTTTGGACAGCTGCAATATGAATCGCTTCATCTCACGAACCTTTGCTGCTTACAACGGCAACTGGATTGTTCGGGGACGGGAACCGCACCTCGAAGATATTCTGGATGTATCGACCAATGATAGCTGGCAAACATTAAACGAAGTCTTTGAATACCTAGGCGAACACATGACCGTTCCTACTATTGTCAGACTGAGTGGAAGCGACTATGAAGTTAGCAGCACCATCACCATTGACTTGCCTTATCCGATAACAATTGAGGGGGCTTCTTACGGCTCTGCTGCGATTATTCCGGCTGCTTCACTCAGTGGAAAGCCCATGTTCCGATGCGTTTCGGAGACCTATTTTAAAATGCTCGATTTTGTCGGGAATCCGGCGCTCGCTGGTTATGGCACCAATGCGGGCGAAGACGCCATACGCTTTGTGGGACCTGATACCTATAATGAAGTAAAAGACTGTGTTTTCGATGGTTTTTACAACACAATTTTAGATTCCACCAATGCCGAGCTCTGGATTTTCGAATGCGATTTCTATGATGCAACAAATAATGGATTGCTCATTCATGGAATTGTTCCGGGTGTGAAAATCCGCATCTCGGAAACCGATTTTATAAATTGCACCCGTGGAATAAATATGGATAAAGGTTCGGCAGCAACCTTTCATGTTAGTTCAGGTGTGTTTGAATGTACCAATGCAACTGACACAGCCATTGTCTATCACCCGGCCGGGTTCGCGTTCTCAACTATTATTATCAACAACAACGCATGGAACCATCTTGGATATTTCGTAGAAGGGTTTGATTTTGAACGCACTGATGGGCGTGATGCAGATGCTGAAATTGCCAACAATTTAGGGACAGAGGATAAAACGCCACATACGAAAATCAACGTTGTGAATAATGCGTCAACAACTCCGATTACAAATGCGTTTACCTGGTACAAATGCGTATGGACAAACACTTCAAGCTATTCCTGCAAATGGAAGGTTGAAAACAATAAAGCTACTTACCAGCCAACGAATAAACGCGATGCATATGTCATCATCACTGGCAATCTAACGAGTAGTTCAAGCAACAGAGTTGTGACAATTGGGCTGGTAAAAAACGGAAATACGTCGGTACGCTATGGCGAAACGAACCTCAGAATAACCACCTCTGCTCAGCCTTTCCAGTTTTCTACTGTCATTTACCTCAAAGACGTTTCAAAAGGTGACTATTTCGAATTGTATTGTTCTGTTAATGGCAGCGCCCTCAATGTATCATTTGAAGATGTGCAATGGTACATGAACACTCAATAAAATGCAGAAAGGAATAACAATATGAAAACACTCATTTTTATACTATCATTTCTCTTGTTTGCCCAGCTTTTGCAGGCTCAGCTGTGCAACACCGGAAATCTTCAGGTTCATCCGGGAGCTTCCATTGCCATAAAGGGAGATATCACAAACAATGGCTCTTTGACAGACTCGGGCCAGATAGTGATTCTCAACGGAACTTCTGTTCAGAACATCAGTGGCAGTGCTTCAACGGTTTTAAATAATCTGAAACTCACGAATGCTTCGGGAACACGGCTTCAACGCAATGTGTCCGTAACAAAATCACTGGCGCTTGATATTGGGCCGCTTGATTTAAATTCCAACTCTCTGACCATTCTCAATAGCCAGACATCGGCCATCAGCCGCTCCAATGGATATATTGTGAGTGAAAACACAGGCAACAGCAGTATACTGGCCTGGCAGATCAACTCAGCACCGGGCAACCACATTGTACCTCTGGCAAAAACAACCGGTGAATACATTCCATTTACAATCAGTGTTACTTCGGGCGATATTGGCCTATTCACCATTTCGACTTACCCAACAGCCATAGACAACACTCCTCTGCCTGTCAGTCCGGTTGCAGTGACACATCTGCTCGATTTCAACAACACTGACAACAGTGGCAATGTTGCAGACCGCTTCTGGCATTTGACAAAAAACGGTGCCAGTGGAGTCGCAACCCTTACTTTTACTGTTACTGCTGCTGAAACAAGTGGCATCAGCACCTTGATTGCCCAGCGGTGGAACGAGACTGTGCAGGGATGGGAAATACCTCTTCCTGGTCAGACTTCGACAGCTACATCGGCAACCGTACCCGGCGTAAGCTCATTCTCAACCTGGGTGCTGGCTTCGTCCGATAATCCACTTCCTGTAGAATTGCTTACATTCACTGCTGAAAAAATCGATGAGACTGTTCTTGTGTCATGGACAACTGCATCAGAAACCAATAGCCATTATTTTTTGGTGGAAAAAACCGCTGATTTTATCCACTTCACCGATGTAACTCAAATTGATGCGGCTGGAAACTCCAATATGCTAATTAATTATGCAATAACAGATTATCAGCCATTTTCAGGAATTAGCTATTACAGACTTCAGCAGACCGATTTCTCAGGCCAAACAGAATACAGCCAGTTTGCAGCGGTGAATTTTGATCCGACCAATCAGATTAATGTTGAGGTTTATCCTATTCCTGCCTCTGCCGGCGAATTGAATATCCGCTTAACTAATTTCAAAAATGGCCCTGTCCTGGTAGAAATCACAGATATGATGGGGCGGTGTGAATACAGCAAAATGTTTGATGTGATCGGCCCTGATATGGATTTTTGGTTGCCTGGTACAGAATTTTTGAGCGATGGTACACTGCTGATTCACGTTTCTGATTTTGATAGCACAACAACCCAAAAAATCCTGATTCACAAAAAATAATCATGATTGACCAGGAAAATCTTCCCGTTTTCGAAGAATCAACGGTAAGCTTATGCGGCAGAACTATGAATTCAGGTATTAGCTCAGATAGTCATATATGCTCAATGCAATTATCCAATCTGTCTCACACCTGGCATTTCAAGTCCCTACATACGAGGCATTTATTCTTTACAAAAATAAATTTCCCCAATCATTTGGTCAGTTCAAATAAAATCTCTACTTTTGCAACCCAAAATTGACGGAAATGGCAAAGAAATCAAAAGAAGCGCGCGTTCAGGTC
>Ga0209800_10003571_pt1 | contig 12205 bp, 3 predicted proteins | sample Higcelweek8metaG_FD_187174 | JGI IMG/M metagenome (GOLD analysis project Ga0209800, IMG submission 187174) | Freshwater pond sediment microbial communities from the University of Edinburgh, under environmental carbon perturbations - High... | ecosystem: Environmental > Aquatic > Freshwater >... | reverse complement strand
ATTTTGACTGCTTGTTCGGTCATCCCAAGCAGCTTGTAGCAATACCTTAGACCATAAACAGTGAACTTGAATTCGCTCAACGATGGAGTCTTGCTTTGCCGGGCCAGTTGTGCCAGATATTTATTTACCTCCTTGTCGCTGATGTTCTGAGGTAGCTTGCCAAAATGAAGGCTCAGTGCCGCCAGTTTCCGTGAATAGTTCTGTAATGTACTTGCCGAATGCCCTGAAAGCCGCACTTTATCATCAAGTTCCTGTAGAAGATTACGAAAACCACGAACTTCATGACATGCTTGTTCAACGATGGTGAACGATTTTTTTTGTAATTTTGACTGTGTGTTCATAATAAAAGATTTTGTGGAAAAAACCTTTATACGAAAAACACACACTAATGATTATCCCGCTCCGAAAGGGGCGGGATTTAGTGCAACAGCTAGTAGGCGACTCCAACGCTTACGACAACAGTTGTGATTTGCTTTAGTTCTTTACTTTGATGATATTTGCAACAGCATCCGACCTGATTTTAAAAGACGTGTATACGTTGTGATTTGCTTTAGTTCTTTACTTTGATGATATTTGCAACAGCGCTGAAGCTGTATTTCACCGATGGTACTACGTTGTGATTTGCTTTAGTTCTTTACTTTGATGATATTTGCAACAGCCTCATGTGCCCATGTAACTTCCCCCTCCCAGTTGTGATTTGCTTTAGTTCTTTACTTTGATGATATTTGCAACAGCGGCCAGATTTGGAATGAAATGCCCTTATAAGTTGTGATTTGCTTTAGTTCTTTACTTTGATGATATTTGCAACAGCAGGTGTTCCAGCTTTTAGAACCGCCCCAAAGTTGTGATTTGCTTTAGTTCTTTACTTTGATGATATTTGCAACAGCGCGGTTTTGAGGAAGGTGCGGAAAGAGCTGGTTGTGATTTGCTTTAGTTCTTTACTTTGATGATATTTGCAACAGCCCCGGGGCTGCTGTAATCAATGCAGCATTAGTTGTGATTTGCTTTAGTTCTTTACTTTGATGATATTTGCAACAGCTTTCATGGCCACTTTACAATCAATGCCGTGGTTGTGATTTGCTTTAGTTCTTTACTTTGATGATATTTGCAACAGCTTATACCGGTCAGCGAGGAGATCATTATTAGTTGTGATTTGCTTTAGTTCTTTACTTTGATGATATTTGCAACAGCTTTACAATGTAACAGGTTCTTCAGGAATCTGTTGTGATTTGCTTTAGTTCTTTACTTTGATGATATTTGCAACAGCGTTAAGGCTTTTTTACCGGCCTTCGGGTCTGTTGTGATTTGCTTTAGTTCTTTACTTTGATGATATTTGCAACAGCTTAACCGGGCAAAGCAAAAGCACTGCTTACAGTTGTGATTTGCTTTAGTTCTTTACTTTGATGATATTTGCAACAGCCGTGACCCGGAATCACCACCTATCCCCTCGGTTGTGATTTGCTTTAGTTCTTTACTTTGATGATATTTGCAACAGCACCTCATTCCTGATAAGACTCAGCGGGACAGTTGTGATTTGCTTTAGTTCTTTACTTTGATGATATTTGCAACAGCAAGCTCGTGAAGAAGCAGGTGCAGGTCACAGTTGTGATTTGCTTTAGTTCTTTACTTTGATGATATTTGCAACAGCTACGTCTCAAAGATTCACACTATTCGGGCCGTTGTGATTTGCTTTAGTTCTTTACTTTGATGATATTTGCAACAGCAATCCGGGCTTTTTCTCATGTATTGGGATCGTTGTGATTTGCTTTAGTTCTTTACTTTGATGATATTTGCAACAGCAAATTTAATCTTGGAAGCAATGCAGCTGACGTTGTGATTTGCTTTAGTTCTTTACTTTGATGATATTTGCAACAGCCGTTGACACACTGTTTCACTACAAAGCCGGGTTGTGATTTGCTTTAGTTCTTTACTTTGATGATATTTGCAACAGCAGGGGGTAACTTTGTGTAAAATGTGCCATAGTTGTGATTTGCTTTAGTTCTTTACTTTGATGATATTTGCAACAGCGTGGTTCCAGTGAATATGCTACAACTGGTGGTTGTGATTTGCTTTAGTTCTTTACTTTGATGATATTTGCAACAGCCACATCTAATCCAAATGCAACCGCATTACCGTTGTGATTTGCTTTAGTTCTTTACTTTGATGATATTTGCAACAGCCAGTTGTCACTTCTGATACAACATACGTGCAGTTGTGATTTGCTTTAGTTCTTTACTTTGATGATATTTGCAACAGCCTAACCAAACATGAGCGAAAGTAACTACGAGTTGTGATTTGCTTTAGTTCTTTACTTTGATGATATTTGCAACAGCAGTTTCTTGACGGCATAAAAGCAATTCGTAGTTGTGATTTGCTTTAGTTCTTTACTTTGATGATATTTGCAACAGCTTTCTTCAGCCGCTTGAATTTTGCCACATGGTTGTGATTTGCTTTAGTTCTTTACTTTGATGATATTTGCAACAGCTTTTCAGCGATTTGAGCCACTTCGGCGGGGTTGTGATTTGCTTTAGTTCTTTACTTTGATGATATTTGCAACAGCAAAACAATTCAGAACAAAGTCGGATCCGTGTTGTGATTTGCTTTAGTTCTTTACTTTGATGATATTTGCAACAGCAAGTGGTCGTAAATACGCCAAGGTCACAAAGTTGTGATTTGCTTTAGTTCTTTACTTTGATGATATTTGCAACAGCTCAATTGAAAGTTGCCATATGAACAACCTGTTGTGATTTGCTTTAGTTCTTTACTTTGATGATATTTGCAACAGCGGCAAATTGCACCCATGCAGGAGCCTTATAGTTGTGATTTGCTTTAGTTCTTTACTTTGATGATATTTGCAACAGCATCAACCTCACCGGAACCGTGGCCGCCGAGTTGTGATTTGCTTTAGTTCTTTACTTTGATGATATTTGCAACAGCAATACAGCCGCTGGGGCCAAACTTATTAACGTTGTGATTTGCTTTAGTTCTTTACTTTGATGATATTTGCAACAGCAAAAAGCTGTTCATGAGCGAACGCAATTTCGTTGTGATTTGCTTTAGTTCTTTACTTTGATGATATTTGCAACAGCTTCTTCAGAATTTGACAAAATCGCCCGATGGTTGTGATTTGCTTTAGTTCTTTACTTTGATGATATTTGCAACAGCCTTATTACTGAAACGACCAAAATATAATGTGTTGTGATTTGCTTTAGTTCTTTACTTTGATGATATTTGCAACAGCCAACGGGTAACGGATAACATCGACTTTACGGTTGTGATTTGCTTTAGTTCTTTACTTTGATGATATTTGCAACAGCCGTATGGAATAGGAGCACCAAAACAAGCAGGTTGTGATTTGCTTTAGTTCTTTACTTTGATGATATTTGCAACAGCAACAGCGCCCTGACAAAACACCGGAGCAAAGTTGTGATTTGCTTTAGTTCTTTACTTTGATGATATTTGCAACAGCCGGTTTTACACTCTCAGCCACGCGCGAAGCGTTGTGATTTGCTTTAGTTCTTTACTTTGATGATATTTGCAACAGCTTTGGCGATATTATCCGCTTTATTGCTGCGGTTGTGATTTGCTTTAGTTCTTTACTTTGATGATATTTGCAACAGCCATTGACAAGGGCGGCAAACTGCAATATTCGTTGTGATTTGCTTTAGTTCTTTACTTTGATGATATTTGCAACAGCTTTGCATCCTGTTTGTAGATTACAGTTTCCGTTGTGATTTGCTTTAGTTCTTTACTTTGATGATATTTGCAACAGCAATTTAACGCAAAAACCAAACAAGGCCGCGTTGTGATTTGCTTTAGTTCTTTACTTTGATGATATTTGCAACAGCTTATTAATTACGCTTTCAACCTGGCCCCGGTTGTGATTTGCTTTAGTTCTTTACTTTGATGATATTTGCAACAGCCATGGCGACATTTTGCGGCTGCGAACCGACGTTGTGATTTGCTTTAGTTCTTTACTTTGATGATATTTGCAACAGCACAATCTATTTTTCGCAGCCCGTCAAGGTCGTTGTGATTTGCTTTAGTTCTTTACTTTGATGATATTTGCAACAGCCCGACTATAGCCGAAATATGCGACCATTACGTTGTGATTTGCTTTAGTTCTTTACTTTGATGATATTTGCAACAGCTTAAATTTAGTAATAGCCACCTGAAAGCTGTTGTGATTTGCTTTAGTTCTTTACTTTGATGATATTTGCAACAGCCGCATCTGAATAAAGGCTCTTCTTTGCCTCGTTGTGATTTGCTTTAGTTCTTTACTTTGATGATATTTGCAACAGCTCTTTTGCAGGGGCAAACAAACGCGGGCGAGTTGTGATTTGCTTTAGTTCTTTACTTTGATGATATTTGCAACAGCCGAACCAGATTTGCTCATTTTCATCGGTGAGTTGTGATTTGCTTTAGTTCTTTACTTTGATGATATTTGCAACAGCCGTGGCCCGCCGTTTTAACGATGGAAATCTGTTGTGATTTGCTTTAGTTCTTTACTTTGATGATATTTGCAACAGCTAAGTCAGTGTGCGCCCCATCAACTTATTCGTTGTGATTTGCTTTAGTTCTTTACTTTGATGATATTTGCAACAGCTCATTGTTACGACTTTCAGCGCAGCAAATGGTTGTGATTTGCTTTAGTTCTTTACTTTGATGATATTTGCAACAGCTTTTTTTATCGAATTAGGAAACATTTACAAGTTGTGATTTGCTTTAGTTCTTTACTTTGATGATATTTGCAACAGCTTTTCGATCGTGACAAGCCGCTGGTAGAAAGTTGTGATTTGCTTTAGTTCTTTACTTTGATGATATTTGCAACAGCATGGGGTTTCGTGCTATACTATGCGCCGTTGTTGTGATTTGCTTTAGTTCTTTACTTTGATGATATTTGCAACAGCACTACCTTACGCCTCAGGGATGAGGATCTGGTTGTGATTTGCTTTAGTTCTTTACTTTGATGATATTTGCAACAGCCACAGGCTGCCAGGCTTGAAAAGGCGCTTAGTTGTGATTTGCTTTAGTTCTTTACTTTGATGATATTTGCAACAGCTCCATGAGATATTTGACAAATCAGGTGATGTTGTGATTTGCTTTAGTTCTTTACTTTGATGATATTTGCAACAGCTTTACGGCACAACTGATACTCTACTGTTTCGTTGTGATTTGCTTTAGTTCTTTACTTTGATGATATTTGCAACAGCCATTGCAAAGGATCTTACCGGAGCAGCCCAGTTGTGATTTGCTTTAGTTCTTTACTTTGATGATATTTGCAACAGCATACCCATTCAAAAGTATCAGTGAATCAACTTGTTAATGCAAATATCAGAACAAAAAAACGAAACAGTTTTATGACCGCCCCGATTTACTCGAGGCGGTTTTTTTATTTCTGGTATGCGTATGTTGGACAGTTATGTTTGTTGTTTTGAGGCATTTGGCTCAACAGGGTCTGTCCTGCTGTCGACTCTTCGACGGAGTTTACCCCGCCACCATTACTCCGTGAAGGTCGTTACAGTACTACTGTCTATCCTTCGACGGAGTTTACCCCGCTGTTCATACTTCGACTCCGCTCAGCATGACAGCGACGGGGCTCAGGATGACAGAGGGGGGACTCAGAGTGACAGTAGTTGTGCATATTGAGACAGCTGAATAGGGTAGTACGATTTTCAGAATAATTCAAGTTGCTGCGGTGTGCCGGGACGATCGGACATTTTGGAACTTCGGTAAAATTCCATTTGTCCGAACTGTTTATCGGTCATAATAAAAATAATGACTTCTCCCTTCTCCGGCATGGCTCCTTTGGTTCGTCGCTTATGCACCTCGGCATTTTCCATACTCGAACAATGGCGCGCATAAATGCTGTACTGAATCATCGAAAATCCATCCTTCATAAGGCTTTTGCGAAACTGCGCATAATCCTTGCGGTCTTTTTTTGTTTCGGTTGGCAAATCGAAATATACAAATACCCACATAATTCTGTATGCATTTAATCGTTCGGTTTTTGACATATACGGCTTCATATTTCCGGATACATAATTTTCCGGCTTTCACCCTCGAAACACCGCATCAGACTTGCTGTTGTACGCTGTGCGGCGACCATCAGCGGACTGCTCATGCCTGCAATTTCAACATCAAGTACCGGAATCTGAAGCAGCTTTACTTTTAATTCTTTGGTGAGTTCTTCGGGACATTCAACGCCGGGTTCTCTCAAAATATCCAAAACCAAACGGTCCACATAAGGACGATACGGCTCCATGATATCGTCGGCCAGACAAAACGCATTGTATTTGTTGCGATGATGAATGCCAAGTGCAGGTAACATGCCACTGCCCACAAGGTTGCGCGCAATCACCGAACGTAGAATTGCATATCCGTAATTCAGCAGATTGTTTGGTGGCATATCAAAACGTCCACGCGTGAAGTTTTCGACATCGTCAAAAATAATTTTCCAGTACAAAGCCGCAGCCTGTCCTTCGGTGTTGGTTTTATCGCCGCTCGGTACGTTTTTCTGCAAATGCTCCATGCGCGACGAACGTTTTCCGCATTGTCTCAAAACGGCAATCTGGTTGCCGATCTTGGCCTCGATGGTTTGTTTCCACAACTGTTTTTTGAGTGGTTCACTGGCTCCGATCTGATGTTTCAGATTCTCGCTGAAGGTGCTGTGTACATCCATCGGCAGCACCAATCCATGCGGCATGTGCTTGTTGTTGCACATTAAAACGGCTGCATTGTTTTCAATCAATGCTTCCATAAGCCCGTGCGTGAGCGACGTTTGGGCATGATCCAGAATCAGAATCCCCGTATCCTCTACCGGAACAGTGTTTCTTACTTTTTCTTCCGGCCTCTCTATCACCATCTGACCTTGATCCAAACTTAAACGCGCCGGATTCCCAATGTAAATGGTTTTTTTTATCATTAAAAGAACATTTATTCTTTTAACGGTTTGTTTTGCAAAAGGTTCACATTTGTTCTCCTTAGCGTAAAACTTAAGCTATCCTTCTATGATTGTAATTTCATAAAGGGTTATTTCTGATAAGGTTTATTTTGAAGTTTATTCATTCAACTGAAAATCAAAATTCACACTCCCATCTATATTCATTTTAAAGTCCCTTCCTTCAACAAGAAAATTCCAATTAGTTGTTTTTAGAAGAGCTGTTTCTCCTTCAATTTCAATTTTAGACGGTATGGCTTTGAATTGATCTAATTCTTTTTTTATAAGTTTTACTTTCTCAAGACCGATTTTCTCGACTAATCTTGAAAGTCTAAAGCTATTATCAATTGAGTCAAATCTAAACCTTCTTTTATCAAAATCTTCTTTTCTTGTTTTATAATCAGATATTGTAAAATCTTCTGCTATTTCAGAGAGATTTGATTGCTTTTCATATTCAAGTAACACTTCATCTTTTTTCAAACTAACCATGTTTTTTATTTCCTCTTTTGCCAGTGCATTTAAATGATATTTGAGCCAAATACTACCATCTGAAAACTGGGTTATGACATACATTCTATTCCTTTGAAAATCGTTGTTATTTCTCATTTCGTACTCGGCGTCTTCATTTAAAACAAATACTTTTTGTCCAACTTTTAAAAGTGTTTTATTCCAAAGAGAATAATTAGAGTTGTTTTTTTGAATATACTGTTCAATGTTAAAATTTCTAAATTGTTTGTATGATTTTGAAATTTCATGTGAAGTAATGGGAAGCACTCTACGCTCATCACCAGAATTACTAAATTTTTCTAACAAAATAGCGTAAGGTATTGAACCCGCCTCAGCATAAAACTTATTTTTATAATGGTGTTTTGAGCGGAAATTCAGTCGCTCTTTGACCTCCTTGCCAGCTTTCACTTTTATTCGGACATGACGAATTTCTTTTCCTTGAAAATCTTTAATCACATTATTGTTTTTCTGTTTTCTAATATGATTGCGAAGTATTGGGTCAACTATGTCATCAATTTTAGAGAGTGCATCTTTAATTGGTTTCCGAACAACGAATGAATATTCTTCATCTCCTGTTTTGAATTTCCAACCATTCCCTGATTTTTGTGGATTACCATTCTCGTCACGTTCAACAATACGGATTTTACCTAAGTAAGTTTGTGCAAAAAGTCCTTTTCGAACTGTATCTCCTTTGGCTTTAAGTAGGATTTTTTCTCCATTTATCAGAATAAACTTTCCGTTTTTATCCTTTAAATATTGCTTAACTCCTCTTTTGCGAATAGTTTTTGCGGTTTGTTTTAACACCTTGTCTTTTTCGTAATTGTATATCAATGTTGTCTTTTCAATATTATTGATATGTTTTTGACTGTCATACTTTCCAAACAAATGAATATTCTTATTTTCTTCAATTGCTTTAAAATAATCTTTTAAAATGCATTCCCGTTGACTGCTATTTGAAGGAATTAAAGTCAAGACAAGTGCGTCAATAGCGTGATGTGTATGTCTGTTACGACTTTTTATTGCAGTTTCCTCTTGAAAGCCATATATTTTTCTAAAAACAGCAGTGACGGCACCTTTTTGTACAGCCACTTTGTTAAAATATGTTTTTAAAAACTCACGAGCATATTTAGTGGTCATCTGTGTATCAACAATCTGTCTGCGCGCCCATTTGTCAGATATTTCATCAGCTTCAAAACGTGCAACTTTATCATTCCAATAGTCGTAATGTAACTTAAAGTAGTGTCTATCTTGAATTCGTTTATTCTTAGAGTTTTCGTCTTCATTACCTTTCGGTTTTAAACGTTCCTCGAAAAGTTTTTTATAATGATCTCTTATTTGTTTCCATTTTTCCAAGCGTGGTTCAATAGCAGCCCCCCAATTTTCGACATCTTTACTATAGTTTTCACATTGCTTTGGGAGCTTGTGTTGTTGCAAATCACGATTGTATGAAGAAAACCCAACGGTCATGTTTGCCATTGTATTATCTGGAAGCAAGCTTCGAGGAATCGTGTGCATTATATCAATTTCAGAAGAAAAAAGCTTTGTTATGGAAATCACCCTACCTGAATAAATACATTGACCTTTTTGCTCAATCCAAAGTTCGTAGCGTTTTATCGCCTCTTTTTCTCGCAAAATTTCATGATGGTCTTTATTACGGATTTTATTTCCTTTTTCATCTTTAGTTTCAGCAAAAGTTTGCTCTGACCATAGCTCAAATGTCGCTAAACTTTCTTCAATATTAAAACTTCTATTTTCTCGTATGCTAAATTCTTTTAAAAACTCTCTATATTTTTCTCTCTTGTTTTTGCGCTCATTTTGATAGCGTTCAATTGCGATGCGCTTATTATTGTCATTTAACTCTCTAGCTAATTCAATAATAACTTCTGTTTCTTTATCAATTGTACCATCTTTAATAAGTTCGTTTATGAGTTTTCGTAAAATACTCATGGATTTGTTAAACATTGGGTTTTTGATACTGTCAATTATTGCATTTGGTAGTATTTCTACTATATAACCAAATTTGCTCATTGCCTTTGGTAATATTGGCTTTTCAGTATTAGGCTCAATTTGGCATTTTTGAGTGTATTTATTATTTATATTTGAGTGATGATAAAGTTTGTCTACTGCAATTCCGATTTTTAATTCAGACAACAATTCGTTAAAAGTATCTGTTAAGGTTCTACCTTTACGATAAGAGCGTTTGTTATCCTTGAAAAATTCAGAGTATTCATCTTTCACTGCATTAATAATTTCATCTTTTCTTTCTTGTCTCATCCAAGAAATTTCGCCTAAATGGCTTCTACACATTTTTTCAATATCTACTATATCAGACTGCTGAAGTGAATATGAAAAATCTTTATCGGCAAAATATTTATCCCCTTTCCATTTATCAATCAACTTATTTGAAATATCAATAATCGTTTTATTCCATTCGTAGATTTGGGAGGCAGCTTTTGCTGCAGTAATAATTTTTTCTTTTTGCTCTTCCCAAATGTCTGCCGTCAGTTCAGGGATTTTAGCTAACACAACAGCTTCGTTGTATAAATATCCTTGTTTAAGAAAAGGAAGAATATTGCACATTGCCTTTAAGCTCAAATCGCAATAGCCTTGTAAGAATTTTTTCTTTAATTCTACAAGAGGAGAAATAGTTATATCTATGCCTTTTCGTTTTCTTATTGTATTCTGTATACCTAGCTTGTTAATTGCGAATTTCTCAAGAAATATTTCATCAAAACTAAATACAGCGTGCCATAAATCGTAAACAGAGTAATTATCTATGCATTTTGGGGCATTGCCAAAACCACCTTTTTTGGCTAAATTACCCAAATTATAGTTTTCAATTGAATATAACCCTTGTTTTATGTTCTCCCCAAAAATATCAATTAGACCTTTGCAAACTGGCATCCCTGATACGGATGTGTCATAAATGCCTTCTTCAATTTCATACCCTTTAGATTTGTTTTCTTGTTTTTTGTCTAGTGGATAATTGTATTTATTGTGCTGCCCGAATTTTTTGTCCAAAAAAATTCGGATGTCTTCAAACTTAAAATTCGCCTCTTTTTTCAAAAACCATTCAAATAAATTCTGCTTAAATATATTTGATAATGGCTGTTTTTCCCCATTTTCATCTAAATAATTAATGGTGTTAATAAAACTCCATGTTCTGAAAATTTCAAAAACGGGATGTGAAATGGGACATCGTAATTTTTTTGTCTCTAAAGCACATTTGCCAATATTACCTTTCTGTGTTCGTAAAGGGCGTTGCCAAATAATTGCTTTCCATAATTTAAAAACAAAAGTATTGTTGTAAATCCCTTTTGCGTTTTTTGAAATATCGTATCCTTGCTTTTTGCATATTTCTTCTAATTCCTTCCTATATTCATCTCGATACGGATATTGATTCCTTGCCCTTTCATTTTTATTTAAAAACTCATTTTTTAAGGCCTCAGCTACTGTTCTGTTTTCATCTAATGCTTTTTGAAATCCACTTTCACTTCTTCGAGTTATCTGCTTCTCTGTTTCAGTATCGATTTCACCAATGTCTTTATATCCTCGCCTCTGCACTATATGATAAAGTGCTCTTCCAAATTCGTGATTGCTAACTTTGTTGTCAATAGAATTTATTCGAAGGTCGTAGGGATTTACATATTTTGTTTTGATTCCCAAATATGAAAAATCGCACTTTAACCATTTAAGAAATTGTTTGTTTTCCGGGAATTTATTTGTTTGTCCTTTTTTATACCGGCACCAAATTTCTAATTCTGCTGTATTTATTGGTACTAGATCATTCTCAATTAAAACTTTTAATAATGCCCATTTCCGATATTTTCTTGCTCTAATGAGATTGCGTTTTGATCGAGCCTCGCGCCGTTCTCGTGTTGGAGACACATAACCACCTGATTGACCTTTTGACATTCCTGTATCAAAAACTACAACACCTTTCTTAATGGTTTCACCGTCTTCACTTACTAACCAGCCTAGTGAAGAACTTCCTATATCCAAACCTATTTTTCTTGCCATATTGTTTTTGTTTAAAAAATTTCCTCTATATTTGCAGCGCAAATCACAACAAGGCTATAAGCCGAAGGATTTGTATCCTTTAATCCCGCGTACTCCGTGGGATTTTTTTTTGATTTTGACTGCTTCTCTCGCATTATTCCGTTGTGAAAAAATTTAAAGTGGTCCGCCGTAAGGTTGGATCGCTTTTTTTATGTCTGGCAAATATAATAAAGTTTTGAGATTTAAATAAGGTCAATATTTACATATGTTGTCATTTGCATATGTTTGAGGTCATTCATGTTCCCTCCCCCATTTCCTCAAGTAAATTAATTATATTAATTTAGCACTCTATTTCTGAACGTTATGATGGAATTTACCGCAGCGCAGGTCGCCTCTTTCATTGGGGGGAAGGTAGATGGAGATGCCACTGCAAAACTGAGCAACTTTGCCAAAATTGAACAGGGCAAAGCCGGCGATTTGTGTTTTTTAGCCAATATGGCGTATGAGCATTATATCTACGACACCGAAGCAAGCGCCGTTATTGTGGCCGAAGATTTTGTGCCGTCGGCGAAAGTTCGTGCTTCGTTAATTCGTGTGCAAAATCCGTACGAAGCCTTTGCAAAACTCATGTCGTTGGCAGAATCGCAGAAACCAAAACGCAGTGGTATTTCGGAGCGTGCATTTGTTGCGTCCGGTGTACAAATTCCTGCATCGTGTCTGGTGGGTGAGTTTGCGGTAATTCAGTCCGGAGCTACGGTT
>Ga0209800_10003570_pt1 | contig 12210 bp, 13 predicted proteins | sample Higcelweek8metaG_FD_187174 | JGI IMG/M metagenome (GOLD analysis project Ga0209800, IMG submission 187174) | Freshwater pond sediment microbial communities from the University of Edinburgh, under environmental carbon perturbations - High... | ecosystem: Environmental > Aquatic > Freshwater >... | reverse complement strand
AGAATCACTCGAAGGGAAAAGGGGGATGCCCCGACTGAAACCGCCATTCCCCGCACAGTGCGGATATGAAAATATGCCATCCAACATCAACAACGTGGAAACCTTCGCCAACGTGCCTTGGATACTGCTCAATGGGGGCAACAAATTTGCCGCCATGGGTACTGAAAACAGCAAGGGTACCAAAGTATTCGCCCTTACCGGTAAGATAAAAAGGGGCGGATTGGTAGAAATACCTATGGGAAAGACACTTAGAGAGGTGATTTTCGATATTGGCGGGGGCATACGCAACGATAAAGAGTTTAAAGCCGTCCAGATGGGCGGCCCATCGGGCGGCTGTATCCCGGCCGACAAGCTCGACACTATAATCGACTATAAAGCGCTGACCGCCACAGGCGCCATCATGGGCTCAGGCGGTATGGTGGTAATGGACAGTTCAACCTGTATGGTTGGGATGGCCAAATTCTTTCTCGACTTCACGGCCAAAGAGTCGTGCGGCAAATGTGTCCCTTGCAGAATTGGGACAAAACGTATGCTGGAAATACTCACAAGAATTACGGAAGGTAACGGAAAAAAAGGCGACATTGAGTTGCTTGAAGAACTTTGCGGTGGTATTAAGGACGGTTCGCTTTGCGGACTCGGACAAACAGCCCCAAACCCGGTGCTTACAACCATCCGTTATTTCAGAAACGAATATGAAGCCCACATCAACAACAAGAAATGTCCGGCTAAAGGTTGTACAAAACTGCTTAAATACACCATAATAACCGATAAATGTATCGGTTGCTCCGCATGCGCCAGAAAATGCCCTTCAAAGGCCATCTCCGGTGTTCCCAAAAAACCGTATGAAATTGATCAGTCGAAATGTATTAAATGCGGACAGTGTATCATTACTTGTAAGTTTAACTCCATAGAAGTGGAATAAGTAGAAAAAGAGATGTCAGAACAGATCAAATTAATAATCAATGGTAAAGAGATCACCGCTAAAGCGGGTGAAACCATTTTAACTATAGCTTCGGCAAACGGAATTGAGATACCCACATTGTGCCACGTTTCACACCTCGCCCCCTACGGAGGATGCGGCGTTTGCGTGGTTGAAGCCGAAAAAATGCCAAAACTGCTAAGGGCATGCTCAACTGTAGCCCTCGACGGTATGGTCATCAATACCGAAACCGACAGGGTTGTACGCTCACGCAAAATAGCGCTTGAATTGCTGATGTCGGACCATGAAGGCGACTGTATGGGGCCGTGTACACTGAACTGTCCGGCTGGAACCGACTGCCAGGGTTACGTAAAACAAATCGCGTTGGGCAACGACTATGAAGCGGTGAAAATCATGAAAGACAAGCTGCCTATCCCCGCCTCTATCGGCAGGATTTGTCCCCACCCATGCGAAACAGCTTGTCGCCGTCAACTCGTCGAAGAACCCATATCTATAGCTTTCCTGAAATACTTCGCGGCTGATAATGTTCTTTATTCCGACAATAAATTCCGTCCCGTTATAGAACCATCTTCAGGTAAAAGCGTTGGCATCATTGGGGGCGGTCCCGGTGGTCTCTCAGCGGCATACTTCCTAGCTTCTAAAGGGCATAAAGTGACAATATACGACGCTATGCCGCAAATGGGCGGTATGTTGCGCTATGGGATACCAGAATACCGTCTGCCAAAAAGAATCGTCGACGCCGAAGTCCAGGAGATTGCGGATCTTGGAGTTGAAATGGTGAACAACTTCAGGGTGGGCGTTGATATGGCCCTTGGGGAGTTGAAGAAAAAACACGACGCTACCGTTGTGGCAATAGGTGCTTGGATAAGCAGCTCCATGCGCACGCCGGGTGAAAACCTTGATGGCGTAATGGGCGGTATCGACTTCCTTAGGGAGGTGGCACTGGGCACCAGAAAAAGTATCGGCGATAAGGTGGCGATTGTTGGTGGAGGAAACACCGCGATGGACGCCTGCCGTACCGCTGTCAGGCTCGGTTCAAAAGAGGTGAGCATAGTGTATCGCCGTACCCGCGCCGAGATGCCCGCTGAAGATATTGAGATCGAAGAGGCAATGGAAGAGGGTGTTATATTCAGGTTCCTGACCAATCCCGCCGAGATACAGGGCGAAAATGGCAAGGTCAATATGCTGAAACTCCAGATCATGGAGTTGGGGGAACCCGACGAAAAAGGGCGGCGCAAACCAGTACCCGTTGAAGGCAAATTCGAATATATGCCGGTAGATAACGTAATAATAGCCACCGGCCAGAAAATAAATATTAAAGGATTTGAGGAGTTGGAGGTCAATAAGGGCGGCAATATTGTGGCCGACAAGAATACCTTCCGCACCTCAATGGAGGGGGTTTTCGCGATAGGTGACGCTACCAACGATGGTGCGGGTATTGCTATCTCGGCCGTTGGGGAAGCCCACAACGCCGCAAGTGTTATCGACGGTTTTCTGTTAGGAATGGAACTTCCATACCGCAAACCCTATTTTTCGGAACGCGAACTCACTTCTGAAGATTTTACCGACAGGGAGAAGGTGTCGCGCTCAAAGATGCCGCACCGTCCCGCCTCCGAAAGAAGAAATGATTTTAAGGAGGTCAACCTCGGTTTCAGCGATAAAGCGGCGAGGGACGAGGCCAAAAGGTGCCTAGAATGTGGCTGCCACGATATCAAAGAGTGTAAACTTATTAGGCACGCCAATCTTTATATCATTGATCCAAAACGGCTTGCAGGGGAGAAACATCCTGATTTTGTTGAGGAGAGCCTGATACATATCGAACGCAACCAAGGGAAATGTATCACATGCAACCTTTGTGTGCGGGAATGCGACGAAGTGGTGAAGAAAGGGATTCTTGGGTTGGTTGGCAGGGGATTCACAACAGTCATTAAACCCGAGTTCCACGACAAAGCTATTATCGCTGAATGCGCCAAATGCCACAAATGTGTTGATGTTTGTCCCACCGGAGCCCTTAGAATAATTATTAAATAAGGCCATTTTAAAAAAATCCCTAACTTCGCAAACTGACTTTTTAAACGAGTAAATAAAAGATAAAAAGATGATTTATATAGTAGCGAAAAACAGGGTCAAACCGGAGTGTATCGGACAATTCAAGGAGATAGCCGCTGAGTTGGTGAAAAAATCACAGGCTGAAAAAGGTTGTATTTTTTATAAACTCTGCGAGGATATAAACGATCCGGCTGTGTTGACCTTCATTGAATGTTGGGAGAGCCAAGAGATAATCGACAAACACAATGTTTCCGAACACTTTACACGGTTAGTTCCCCAGTTGGGTCCTCTATGCGCCCCAAACGGGAAGACAGAGGTCAGCTTGTACAAGGTGGCGTTAGGCTAGTGAAAATTCCGCGGGGTTTTACTATATTTGGGGCACAAATTCTAAATATATGAGATACGCTATCATAGGTACCGGGGCGTTGGGAGGCTTTTATGGCGGTATGTTGGCCAAAAGCGGGGCTGATGTCCATTTCCTATTCAACAACGACTACGATCACGTCGTTAAATACGGTCTAAGGGTAGATTCAGTTTTAGGAAATTTCCACCTTTACGGTTCAGGTCAGGAACATAGGGAAGGCATTTTACTTAATGCTTATAAATCGGCAAACGAAATGCCAAAATGCGATGTTATTGTGGTTACACTCAAGACTATAAATAACTTCCTACTTAAAAAGATACTCCCTCCCCTTCTTCACTCTAAGAGCACCGTTATCCTAGTCCAAAACGGTCTGGGCATGGAGGAAAACCTATCGAAAGAATTTCCGGGCGTCGCCATCGCCGGTGGCATGGCGTTCATCTGCTCAGTAAAAAAAGGTCCCGGCCACATCGAACACGCAGAATTCGGAGAGCTTACCGTAGGCGGCCACGTAAACGTCGATATGAAAGTGCTGGAGAGGTTTCGCGACGACCTTGTTAAGTCGGGTTTGCCGGCAAAGACCACAGACGATCTGAACGATTTTAGGTGGAGAAAACTGGTCTGGAACATCCCCTATAACGGGCTTACAGTTATTTTGAACGCCGGAACCGACCAACTGATGGAAGATCCCGACAGCAGGCAGTTGGTAAACGACTTGATGGTCGAGACCATTACCGCGGCCAACAGGTGCGGGGCGCATATACAGGACGAATTCGCCCAAAAGATGCTCGATTATACCGATTCGATGTTGCCATATAAGCCGAGTATGAAACTCGACTTCGACCACAACAGGAAGATGGAGATTGAATATATCTACTCCAACCCTATTCGCGCCGCGGCCGCTCACGGGTTCAAAATGGAAAAAACTTCGGTGGTTGAACAACAACTTAAGTTTCTGGAAAAAAGTTTTGTTGAAGCCCAGTAAAAAATAACGGGCGGCCTCTGATAACCGCCCGTCTAAACTCACACAATCTTTGAACTAACCTAAGAAAAGAATGTTTATAACCTGTTTAAACACTAACATAAAGGAATTAAATGTGAGTTTTCCTATGTTTCATACTATTGACAATCAATAACTCTTTTTATTCCTACATCCCCGTTGTTTAACGTTTTTTAATAATACAGTTGAACGCAATAATACCCTAACAGAACGTCGATTTTTATAAAATATCCCTTGCCGAATGATAGAAAAAACAAGCTTCACCTACAAACTGGTCTATTCAAGGAGAAAAAGTATAGGGATAATTATTAACCGCGACAAGAGCGTTACAGTCAGGGTACCTTACTATTCGTCCAAAAAAGCAGTTGAAAGGTTTGTAGTGAGTAAAAGTGGTTGGGTTTTGAAACATCTCAACAAACAAACCGAAAAACTCCAAATAAATTGCGTGGATAACCTCCATGAGGGCTCTTCTACAATGTATCTGGGCAATACATATACTATCGCCATCAAAGAGTCGAAATCCTTCTATGTAAGGCTAACGGGGCAAACCATGGAAATTGGATCCAAAACGGTAGAGGGTCAAAAAATAGCCCTCCAACTCAAACGATGGTACCAACAGCAAGCTTCTACTGTATTCGCCCCAAAGATGGAGGAGTTGATCAAAATACATTCAAAGTGGAATTTTAGGCCCACCGAAATGGCCATCCGATCGTTGAAAAGCCGTTGGGGCAGTTGCAGTCGTTCCGGGAAGATCACTCTTAACTCGGAGTTGGTGAAAATAGACCCCAAATATGCTGAGTACGTTATACTGCACGAACTCTGCCACCTCAAGGAGATGAACCACGGTAAAGGTTTTTACTCCATACTTGAAGAGGTTTGTCCCGGTTACAAAACAATCCGCAAAGATATGAGGCAATACAGACTAGGTTGAATTAGCTTAAATTCAATAGGTTATTCAAAACAAATTCTAATTCTGTTACCAACACCTGCCTTCTATAAGATAAACTCCTGCTTTGGGCTTGGTATCGCAATGTTAGTAAATCCTGCTTTTTTAAGCTCTTCGGCGTAGTTTAGTTGGACTTCGTACTCTCCGTGGACAAGAAATAGTTTCTGGACAGCATTTGTATCTTGGCAAGAGAGAAAATCGATCATTTCTTTATAGTCGGCGTGGCCCGAAAACGAATCTATCTTCCTGATCTGGGCTTTTACGGGGTAGACCGTACCGTGGATGGAGACCTCCTTTACTCCGCTCAATATTCTGGCACCCAGTGTTGATGGGGCGCAATATCCCACCGCCAATACAGTGTTTTTGGGCTCAGAGATATTATTGGCGAGGTGGTGTTTAATCCTTCCAGCCTCCATCATACCCGACGCTGAAATGATCACGCAGGGTTCTTTAAGGTTGTTCAGCCGTTTTGAATCTTCGGCCCTAGTAATATAAAAGAGGTTTTTGAAGCCGAAAGGGTCGGAGTCCGACATCAACACTTTTCGGAACTCTTCGTTAAAACATTCAGTATGGGTCCTGAACACTGATGTAGCGTTCACGGCCAAAGGAGAATCAACATAAATATTGATTCTGGGCAAACGTCCGTCGTTGAACGCATTGTTTAGTGAATAAACAATCTCTTGGGTCCTTCCAACACTGAATGAGGGTATTATAAGCTTTCCTTTCTTGTTAAGGCAGGTATAGACAACTTCTGAAACCAGCTCATTGTCGGTGTCAATCGGATCCTTATGGAGCCTATCGCCATAAGTTGATTCGGTTATTATATAGTCGGCTTGGGGAAATTCCACCGGCTTGGCGAGGATCATGTTAGTCGCCCTGCCTATATCCCCGGTATATGCAATACGTTTTTTCACCCCCTTATCGTTAATTTCGATATTGGCGACACTACTTCCCAGCATGTGGCCGGTTGAGGTAAAACGCACCTTGATATTTGGGTCAATCATAAACTTCATGTCCCATGGAACGCCAATAAACAGTTTCAGGCTTTCCAATGCGTCTTGTTGCGTATAAATTGGGGCAACTAACGGCAAACCCCTTTTAATCCTTTTCTTGTTGAATGTCTTGGTATCATTTTCCTGTATGAATGCCGAATCGACGAGCATCAGGGCACAAAGGTCGCGCGTGGCGTTTGTACAGACAACCGAGCCCCTAAAACCCATTCGGTACATATAGGGAATTAAGCCTGAATGGTCGATATGGGCATGTGTAAGAATTATATAATCGACGTTTTCTGGTGAACAACCAAGATCCCTGTTCATACTGTCCGTTTCAAGGCCCTTGCCCTGAAACATCCCGCAATCCAGCATTATTGTCTTTCCGTGGTCAGTAGTAATAAGGTGTTTGCTTCCAGTAACCTCTCTGGCAGCCCCAATAAATTTAATCTTCATCTCCGGTAATTATTGATAAATAACAGAATTTAATGTTGACATTAGATACTGCGAATATAACGGTTTTTTGCCTTGAATATTGGCTACCGGCAACTAATCAATATCAAGGTCGGCAATTGTAAATTCAATGGTTTTTCCGGAGGTAACCGGAACATCAAAAAGAGTATAGGTATCCCCGTCTTCATCCTCCAACTTGAAATCGTATCTATTGGCAACGCTCAAGGGATAGGCCAGTTCAACCTTCACGGATTCTCCGCTTGACAATACATCGTCGCCCAATACGTCTTCTTCCCATTCACTTGAAGAAGTCTGGCTGATATACAGGTAATAAACGGTATAACCGGTATTGTTATAAACATAGACCTCAGGGTTATCTGATGTGCTGGTGGTAGTCAATTCGGAATCTAAGTCCAGATCCCCAATTGTGAATTCAATAGTAATATCGGGAGAAACTAAAACATCCCATCTTGTATAAGTATCGCCATCCTCGTCCTCCAGCTTAATATCGTAGTGGTTAGTGACCTTCAATGGGTAGGGTAAAGTTATTCCTATAGTTTCACCGCTTGTCAGGACCTCATCACCAAGTTCGTCCTCTTCCCAGCTGTCAGAAGCTGTTTGGCTCATATAAAGGTAATAAACGGTATAACCGGTATTATTTTTAACATAAACCTTTGGTAGCGGGGTCTGGTTAAACGCCGATAGTGTAATACACGAAAGCAGAAAACTGAAAATAATAAGTTTTTTCATGGCATTCTCAAATTAACGGTACATTGAATTAGGTTATTAAACGACTTTAGGTAGTTCAACACAAAAATAATAAATAGATTGATATTCCGATACGGAAGTTGCTTTTCCTGCCAATTTATTTTTATATGTAATCTACGCTACTCAAGGAAAGCTTCCTATATTTTGTTGCGTAATGAAGAAATCACATATTCACGCTAAAAGAAGTACGTTTTTAATTGTCGAAATATTTGCCAAAATCGTCCAATGGATTTAACATTGCCAATGTATTGGCGTCAAACCGCCTAACAGCATAATTGTTTTTCTTTAGGTGTCCAACGCATAATTCCATGTCTTGGTCCGACAGGTGGATATGTTCAAAAACTATCGCTTTAGGCTGGGTTTTCTGGATATTAAAAATCTTTATCACCTCGAAATCAAAGCCTTCGACATCAATCTGCAATAGATCAATATCTTGTATATTATACCTTTTGAGCAATGTATCGGGAAATATCACCAAGACCTCTTCTGATGTAATTTGTTTTGAAGTATCGGGCAACTTAATATTATACTTTGAACACTTTTTCTGGACGAATCCCGAAGAGAAGGCTTTTTCGACATTCTCCCTGTAAAAAGAGGCCAGCCCTGTAGCCCACCTCATATTACAAAACCCAATTTTATAAAGGTACTGTTTATCGTCTTTCTCCCCTATAGCAGCGCATAAAGTATTGATACCTTTATTTTTGTGATAGATTTTCTTTAAGAATTGGTCGTGTACAAATAATTGCGGTTCCAACAACACCCCCCTCCAATTGTCCCTTTTTATGAATTTGTGTATCGGGTCGTTTGTAATCCCGTCGTTGGCGCCAATTTGGATAACGGTGAGGGTATTTGCCTTCGACAGGGAATACTCATTTAAAAATGAGTTTAGGGAATCCTCTTGGGGTTTAAAGATGTATTTGTAGTAAGCAATAAAAAACCAGCTGTTCCCGGCGCTAAAATTGAATCGAATAAGTCTATAGTATTCAGTAGCAATTAATTTAATCTTTCTAAACATCATTTATTTTTATCAGTAAATTGGTATCCCGAAGCCAAATTCAGGTGTCGAAATATACATATTAATTCAATATCAGCACTAAAGGGGAAGAAAACGATTCTTGGTCGACAATTTATAAATTATCGTTTTCCCGTTCCTTTTATTCAATATAAAGCCATTTTTCTCCAAAACCCTTATGGATGATACATTTGTATCTTCAGTCTCCGCGATAATCGATCTAACTTTTATATTTTTTTGGGTCCATTTTACCAAACCGGTAATTGTTTCTGTCATATAGCCCTTATTTCTAAACTCTAAATCGGTTCCATACCCTATTTCTACTTCTCCTTTTTCATTAGGTTCCCCATGGAAACAGACCCCACCAATAATCGCCATTTTACTTTTCTCGATTATTATCCACATAGTATAAAAATTTGGATCTTTAGATGGGTCAGCGATATTTGGTAAAAGGTCGTTTTTAATAGCCTCTTTAGTCTCGTTATCAATCAACGATTGTGAAGGCGTTAACCCGAGTTTTTTCGCTAAATCATTTGGGGAGTTTAGGTGGGATATCAATTCGTCCGCAGTTAAAGGCCTAATTATTAGTCTTTTAGTTTCAACCATTCTATAATAATATTTTGAAACATACAATCATGAACTTCTGTTCATCAACAATTTAATAAAATTTAAAAACTGGGATATTCATAATTTTAGTTTTGCTTCAAATATTGTTATAGCTTTTCCCTTAATCACTACCCTATCGTTGACCAATTTTACGTGCATTTTACCCGATCTTTTTGATAATTGCAAGGAATCCATTTCAAGTTTTCCTAGTTTTTGGGACCATAGGGGGGTTAATGCGCAGTGGGCGGAACCGGTCACAGGGTCTTCGTTAATCCCAACTGAAGGGGCAAAACACCTTACCACAAAATCAGCTTGTGTCGTTGTACTTTTTGCAGTAACCATCAAATGTCCCAGTCCGTTTTTTTTCATCGATTCAAAGTCGGGGTTTACCCCTATAATTTCATTCTCGGAACCGGCTAGAGCTATTATCCAGCCATAAAGACTCGAATATGTTTCTATAGGTTCAAACCCGATTATTTGTTTAAACCTTTCCGGCGTTTCAATCCCAAATATTGGGTATTTAGGAAAATCCATTACAATCCAGTCGGTATCCTTTGTAATTGATAAATCTGCTCCCTTGGCGTTAAAATGTATTGTACCGTTAACAAGCCCCAGTTCAAAAAGTATATGTGCGCTCGCCAATGTAGCGTGTCCACATAGGTCAACTTCGCTTGTGGGCGTAAAGAATCGTATCTGATATCCATTTCCCCGTGGAATAATGAATGCCGTCTCTGACAAATTCATTTCCATTGCTATATTTTGTAGGTTTTCTGTTGTCATCCCGTCATCAACAATCATAACTCCGGCAGGGTTTCCTTTAAATGGCTCGTCGGTAAAAGCGTCTACCTGATATATAGTTTTTTTATCCATCATGTTTATATTGTTTTAGAATGCATTAGTGTCACATAATAGCTGGATGTCCAACTAAAAGCCTATTAGTTTTGTTAATTGCCCTATTCATTTACCTTTTTTAGAAAATCCCCATCAATTATCAATAATTTAACCCCATTGACGGTAGTCGACTTGTGCGAACTAAGTTCATCCGTAACCACGTAAGTCATTCCTTTTTTCAATAGAAACTTTTCTCCATTGCTGAGTTCGCTCAAAAATTCGCCATCAAGACAATGGACAATATGTCCTTTTGAGCACCAGTGGTCGGCAACATAACCATTTGAATACTCAACCAATCTTATTCTTAAGCCTAGAAATTGCATTGTCTGCCAATATGAGGTGCCCGTTTCACCTTTATGTTCAGTTTTTGGGATTTTAGTCCAATCAATTGTTTGGAACAGGATATTTCCGTTTTTCATATTTTTGTAATTATGTACCATTTACTTTTCCGCCAAAAATTACAATTAATTCGTCAATATTCTACTAATTAAAAATCAATGGGGTATAATCTTCTCCGTTATTTACCTGTTTTAACGCGTACGACTCTTTGCGACCTTTGTTACAGCGGTTTTATGGTTTTCATTATTGAAACAAATTTTCTCTATATCTTCATTTGATAATAGTCTTCATCAGTTACTGCACTATACCATGTTGTAGGGCCTTTTGATAGTTGAGTACTTACACCTATATGTACAAATTCATTATCTGGTGTTGCACCATGCCAATGAGTTACATTTGGATTAATTTCAACAACGTCGCCAGCTTTCAGAAATTGAATCGGTTTACCTTTTTCCTGAAACAACCCTTCACCGGAAATGCAAAACAGGATTTGGCCACCAGGATGCGAATGCCAATAATTCCTCGAGCCAGGAGCAAATGTTACAACATAACTCATTGTATCGAAGTTTTTGATATCGTTAGTGAGTATCTCAATCCAAGCATTGCCTGTAAAGTACTCGGTTGCTTTTACTCCTTTTGGGAATAATTTTGTTGTTGTCATTGTTTTATTGTCTTTTTTATTGAATTGAATTGAATTAAAGTAATGCCATACAAGTAATTAAAATAAACTGATTGAAAGTTTTCTATTTTAAATTCTCATAGAAGAATGATTCCAATTTGTCAAAAGGAATAATATCAATTTTATCATACAAATCTGTATGAACTGCTCTCGGGATAATCATCTACTCTTTTGGTTCGTTTGCAGACGCAAAAGCGTCTTCGCTGAAATAGCGGGAATGTGCATTTTCTCCGGCTATGATTAAAATTGGTCGTGGAGCTATTTCTTTTATAAAAGTCATTAAAGGGAAATTCATAAACCCCAATGGAGTCGTTGCTGTCCAAGCCCCATTTGAGTTGATGGAACGGGTGTGAAAACCGCGAGGTGTGCGATAATAATCAAAATAATCTTTGACAAACTGGGACTCATCACCATTCAGTTTTTCGGCATTAGAGCGTGGACCCGAGATTGCTATATTTTTCATAATCAATTGTTTCTATTGTTAATACTTAAGTTTAATTTCATGTATTTGCTTCTACCCATGGCTTTGTGTCCAGTAGGGTATTCGACAGTTCCAAATTTGGTTAAGCGGTAAGTTCTGTAGCAATTATTAACCGTTTCATAAATTTCAAGATTTAGTTGTGTTTCAGTTGTCTATGATGGTTTTAATAATTTTTGCGGGAACTCCAGCTACCATTGTATTGTCGGGAACATTTTTACTAACAACAGCCCCCGCGGCCACAATAGCATTTTCGCCAACGGTTACGCCCGCTAATATGATGGCTCCTGCCCCAATCCATACATTACGTTTAATAACAATAGGTTTTACCATAAGGGCTTTTCTTTCTGACGGATTAAGGGGATGGCCTTCAGTAATTAGGCTTACTTTAGGACCTATAAGCACATCGTCTTCAATGGTTATTGTACCCATGTCAAGAAACGTGCAGTCGTTATTGATATAAACATTTTTACCAATGCTTGTGAACAGCCCTATGTTGATATAAAACGGTATTTGAATAGCTGTGTTTGTATGTAGCGGTTTGCCTGATATTTTGCCCCACAATTCGCGCACCTGCTCTATTTCAGAAGCCGCATTAAACTCTTTCAGCAGCTTTGTAGTACGGGAAGCCACTTCGTGTATTTGAACATAAAAAGGGTCGTTAAACGGGATCGTCTCTCCAGTTTGCAATCTCTC
>Ga0209800_10003569_pt1 | contig 12212 bp, 11 predicted proteins | sample Higcelweek8metaG_FD_187174 | JGI IMG/M metagenome (GOLD analysis project Ga0209800, IMG submission 187174) | Freshwater pond sediment microbial communities from the University of Edinburgh, under environmental carbon perturbations - High... | ecosystem: Environmental > Aquatic > Freshwater >... | reverse complement strand
CCGCTGGCAGAGCGCTGCGGCTCCCGCAAGGATCGTTCACCAGTCAATCCTCGTGAGTGAGACGCTGGCCGCCTCGCCGGAACAGAAGATTGAAATCGTACACAGCACCGTTCATTTTCGCACGGGCGATTATTACGCGATTGATTGTGCGGCGGGTGAGGCTGCGGTGATCGGATCCGCGCTTGAAGGTGCGTCTATACGTGTCGCGGGGGGAACGCTGCGGATCGGGCAGTCGGATCTTACGGGGTGCTCGATAGTGCTCGAAGGCGACTCTCATCTCGTCATCAGTTCATCCTCCGGCGGAAAAATCATTTGCGGCGACGATTTTTGCGGAAGCATTGCGCTGTATCATTCGCCCGGCTGGGTGCTCAGAATGGAGGGACGGGGGGAAATGCGCTGCGACGGCGCGCAATGGGCCTTTCCCGAAAAAAGATTCGGCGCCGTACGCATGGTCGCATCCGGTGTGCGTGAGTATCATTTTACGGTACGCGAAAACAGACCCCTCTCACTGGAGAACTTTGACAATGTCGCCCTTGCGCTTGTTTTCGAGCGGGAAACTTCAGAGAATATCGCTGAGCAGTCTGCCGCCGGCGCAGCGGCACAGGAGGATCCCGATTTGATACAAATCGTCTCGCTGCGGCCGGGCGTTCCAAATAAGATTGCTGCGGGTGAAATAGCTGTCGATCTGCCCGGCACAAAGATTCTGCGCTGTGAGGTGATCGCCGGCGCGCAGAGCAGCGTTGAGATCGATGACTCATTTCTCGATATCGTGCGCGCGAAAGATGAGGCCTCGGTCGCGATCTATAATTCCACCCTGCGCGAACTCTTCTGCCGTGATCACAGCGGTGTGCAGGTCTACGATTCGCAGATAGCGGGACTTGTCTGGATTTGCGAGAAATCTCAACTTTTTCTTGAGAATACCTACCCGGCAGACTATAACTATGAGAATCGTGATAGTGATTACTACTTCTATCTCGATGACCGGCGTTTTGAACCGCTCTCGTCAGAGTGAATTCGCGGCATAGTTGCAGAAAGGCGACACATTGTTTGATTGTGCAACACGATTTCGAGACTCAAATGCCTGCTCCGTCTTCGGCGCCGCTCTGTAGTGTAATTGGGGTTGCAAAAAAATATTTACTATCATTTTGCGGGTTTGAGCTTGTTATATAGGGTTAGGCAGTTCTTTCTTTGTCGTGTTGTTTTAACTTAATTGGGGTAGTTTTCGTTCTTGACGGCATGGAAAATGCGATCACTTATTCGGTGCGGTTCTGTTTTGTTCTTATAATATTGGCAAAACAGATTTTCTGACCGCCCCCTAATAATATCAATAAAAGAGGAGAAGAGTTATGAAGCGGTTATTTTCTGCAGTATTTGTTATGCTCATGCTGACGGCTTTTGCGGGATGTGAAGACTTTCTGGATGACGCGGGCGACGCGCTGAAAGAGGCCGGCGACGTGATAGGTGATCTCGCAGGATCGCTTGAGGACGTTGAGGAGTCGTTTGATGATATAGCGAATAAGACAGGCGGCGGGCGAATCAACGGAAGGATGCCGCGGATCTGCCCACGAAGATCAAAGAGCTTCTGAGTGCACAATCGAAGGCCGGAGATGATGTGGTATTTCTTATCGACAAAACCGGCAGCATGGAAGATGATATTGACTCGGTAAAAGAGAATTTGACTGCCATACTTGAGGTGCTCCCGACAGGGACTCGGGTCGCCCTTGCCACCTACGGCGATAAGAACTCTGACGGAGATGAGTGGTATTCAACAACCGAATTGACCACCAATTATGACGATATTCGCAGCGAAATTGAGGGTATAGAGACCACCGGCGGCGGTGACTGGGAAGAATCAGTCTATGACGGGCTCTACGAAACGATGGATCGTCTCGTATGGCAGTCGACCGGCAAGCGTATGATTCTTCTCATCGGCGACGCGGGTCCGCTTACCGACGATGATAAGACCGACCATTCGCTCGACGACGTTGTCGATAAATCCAAAGAAGAGACACCCAATATCAATATCTATACTATCGTTATTGAAGAGTAACATCCTTGAGTGATCATCTTGTAAGCAAGAGTTTGTAAACAGCATAAAATTTATCCGGGGCCGTTTTCATAAGGCTTCGGCTGCATAGAAGACAGAGAGCGAAATATTGCCATTTCGGAATATTTCGGCTCTCTGTTTTTTTGTCCTTATATACAGATAATCAGCGGTGATCGAAATGATCGAATCCCTTTGTGCAGAATGACACGGTACTGATTATCGAAAAACTTTGCTGCGCAGCTCGATAACTCTCCGGTGTGCAGGCTCTTGCTCCGGAAATCCCCCCGTAAAAAAAAGCTTGATGATTTTAAGTGCGCGCGTTATAAGACATAATCCGTGGAGGCTCTGCTGAACGCATTCTATGAGATCTGCAATTACCTTTGTGCACGATTATGAGCGGTTTTGTGCTGATTTTCTTGCCACCTACAACTACTACATACTCAACACCACCGCGACTTTTCAAATTTCGCAGATCACCCCGCAGGAGCTTGAAACGGTTTTAAAGGCGGAAAAAAGCCTTTACGTAACCTGGGCCGTTCTCTCAGATGACGTCTACGCAGGGTACTGTCGGCTGGCTCCTTTTAACAGGCGTGAGGCCTATTCACAGACGGCAGAGTTGACCATATATCTTGACCCGCAATTTTGCGGAAAGGGGATCGGCCGTGAGGCGGTCAGCTTTCTAGAAAATCTCGCGCTGTCGCGAAGGCTTCATACTCTGCTGGCCTGCATCAGCGCTGAGAACACTGCCAGCACCGCGCTTTTTGAGCGGTGCGGGTATAAAAAGTGCGGTCATATCGTCGACGCGGGTTTTAAATTCGACCGGTATATAGATACGGTCTATTATCAGAAAATTCTCTGATGCCGCTGTTTTTCCCGGCGGCTGTTAAATGAGTAATCTTATTCTTTCAGGTGAGTTTTTGCGGTGATCAGAAAAATTGCTCCTCTGTTTCTATTGTTCTCATTTTCGCTTCAGGCCTTCTGGATGAGCGCGGTGCTGTACCTTCGCCATTCGACCCGGCTGGGCTCGTGCTACCGTGAGTATCGCGGCGCGGTAGAGTTTGCCTATTTCGACGACCAGGAGCGCGCCGTTCGCACACAGCTTGAGGGGGCGGATGTTGAATCTTTCACCGTGCTGACCACCGGTGTGAAAGATCAGGATTGCGAAAAGGCTGATCTTTACGCCAAAGACAAGAAGCAGGCTTTCTACCGTGACGCTGCGATCGCATCATCAAACCTTTCCGGTTTCAGAGATGCGGGCGACGGATATGCGCGGGACAATATGAATGTCTATTACAAAGGCACTCCTGTCGAAGGGGCCGACGCCTCTTCTTTGAATGTGCTGGCGTATGGTTACGCCAAGGATCGCAGCGCTCTTTTTTTTGCAGGAGCGCGTTGTGAGCAGCCTGATGATATCGCCGCTTTCAGGCTCTTTGACGAATATACCGCCGGAGACAGGGATCGAGTGTACGTTATAAAAGAGGGCGGGCTTACCCATATCAGGGGGGCTAAGCCGGAAAGTTTTGTCTCGGTCTATTCTTCTGACAAAATGTCCCGCCTCTACCGTGACGATTTGACTGGGTATCTTGTGGACATATGTTTTGAAGATCTGGAAAAGAAAACGGGAGAGAATCAGCCTTTATGGTATAAGATATCGGGCATCGATACCGCCTCATTCAGGATGGTCGGGGGACACTATTATACTGCGGACGCTTCACGTGTTTTTTACAAGGGCAGCGAAATAGAGGGTGCTGATCCTGCGAGCTTTGTCGTTCTGACACGGCCCTACGCTAAAGACAAAAGCAGGGTTTATTTCGGTGCCCTGGTTGTCGAGGGGGCTCATCCCGCATCGATCAGAACGGTGAAACTGGCAGAGACCTATTCGGTATCTGCCGTTGATACGAAGTCAGTCTATTACGGAAACGAAAAGTCGGCGGCTGTTCCCGTAAAATATCAACAGCTTGACGAGTTTTATTCAAAAGATCTTTCAGGTGTATTCTATAAAAAGACGCGGATTCCCGGGGCTGATCACATTACCTTCGATATTATCTCAGACGAGGCTGCCTGCGATGCGCGCGACTCTTCGGGTTTTTATAAAAACGGGCAGGCTCTAGGCGGCGAAGAAGATTCTGAAAGTGAAAGCGAGTAGGCCTGATTATTGCTGAGAGCCGTCTTTCGAGAAAGCCCTCGGCCCCGGGCTTGTAGTGTAAACCCTCTAATCTCTGAAGTTGCGTGCGAGCTTCTGCATCGATTCAGCTGCGCCTGCTATCTCCTCGGCGGAGGCTGCAAGTTCTTCGGATGCGCTTGAGTTTTCCTCACCCATTGTCGAGAGAGATTCTAACGATGAGCTGACCTGTTTGGATGCGGAACGGTACGAATTGAGCGATTCATTTATTTTTTCTGAAATTTCTTTCATATTGGCTGATTCCCGAGTGACCCGGGTGTTGTAGATTTTCTGCACCGTCATGTAATCCGCTATCTTCTTGATGAGAAGCTGGATGACTTTAGTGTCGTCGATGATCTGTGCGATCATTGAGCTGGTATAATGGATGCTTTCGACACCCTGCTTGATCCCTTCGCTGTTGTTGCGGATGAGGTTCCCGATCTCCTTGATATTCAAGCTTGTATTTTCTGCCAGCTTTGAGATCTCATCTGCGACCACCGCGAAACCCCGTCCCGCATCGCCTGCGCGCGCCGACTCGATCGCCGCGTTGAGAGAGAGCAGGTTGACCTGGTCGGAGATGTCGTTGATCTGACGCATAATTTCCGTCATCTGACCCGACACCTTTTCAACCGACCCCATTATTTTGATCGATTTATCAAGCGAAGCTTCACTTTCAGAGATGTGATCTCTGATTGCTTCGGTCATGCCGATTGCACGTCCGGTCTCGTCACCGAGTTCATCTATCGATACGGACAGCTCTGCGACTCCCTCTGAGAGAAGCTCAAATGTCTGCGACTGCTTCTTCGCATTCTCCGAGATCATGTTGATAATCTCCGCATTCCTGTAGCTGCCTTCGGCTATAGCAGTCTCAAGATCGGACTGACGCTGTGCGTTATCGGCAAGTGTGATAGTGGTAGATGACATCTCTTTTGTCGAGTAAGAGAGATGCGCGGATATATTCTGCAGTTCGGCAAGCAGCCTGTTTGTATTGTTCAGCTCCAGATCCATCTTTTTTTCTGAGTTTTTAATCTCTTCTATAAACTGCGTCGTGTATTTTGACATAAGATATAAGGCGACTGAGTTACCCAGCATGAAAAGAATTTTTGCCACCTCTGTCGGGGCGCGCATTCCCTTGGGGGTAAAAATCAGCGAAGATTCTTTCACAAACTGCAGATCGCCTATCGTCATACCAAGAACAAGCAGAGTCAGATATCCGGTAATAGTGATAAAACCGAGGTAAATATTGAGACTGCGTTTAAAATGCAGTGCATATACGATGGTGTAGACAATCAGCATGATAAATGTGGCCGGTTCTTTAACCGCAAGTCCCCATCCGTTAACCGGGTCAAAAGAGAACATCGCTTTTACCACAATCGCGTTTGCTATATCAAGTGTCGCAGAAACAAAGGGTAAAGAGGGGGGAATTTTTTTACGCGAAATAAAGAAGAGATTCAGAAGTACGATGCCGAACTCTACACCGGCTCCGATCATTATCGAATAGGCGACCGACGGAGCAGATCCGCTGCGCAGTGAGGAAATCCCTGATATGAGAATAAAAATTCCAATGAGAAATCGGGCAACGTTTATGATCTTTTCGGTTTTTACAGAATCCATCTGTATATCTCCAGCCGTATGATAAGAGTTGAGGAATTTCGCAGGGATCTGTCTTTGAACAGAGTAAAATTGCTTCACTTATCAGAAAATTTTTCCAACATTTGTCAATACTATTGTGGTGTGCCTTCTGAACATCCGCGTAAACTTTATCATTTTTTGAGGACGCAATAAGCGGAAATCAGACCGGAAAACGTATGCAATATATCGGTAACCGCAGCGGGAAGCTACAAAAAACGGCGGGGAAATAACCTGTGACAGTTTTAAAAAACTATGGGGAAAAAGATGCAGGGCTCAAGCCCTGCTCAGTACCGCGGGAAAACGACCCGTTTTGATCTCTTCGCCGGGTTTTGTCCTGCGGATTTTGATTATTGAAGAATCCTGTGCGAGCGACTCCCCGATGGCCTGCGTGTGCTGCGGTATCGAGACACTCTCTCCGCCTCTGAGAAGAGTGTCTCCGGACCCCTTCCATGTAATCCATAATATACCCTCGGTACAATGAACGGTTGATCCCTCTTCAAGTCGTATGATTTCACCTTTCCTGCAGTGTATCTCCTGCATGCGTATCCTCCGGGCGGCATAATGTGCCGCAAGATTTTCGCCAGCCGCATCCCCCTCTTTTTTGTCTTGCCGGGCAGAGCCTGATAGCCTACCGTCGAAGAGCGGCGGCTTAGGCGAAAAGCGTTTATCACGGTCATAAAAAACGGAGATTCCCGAATCTGTGACCTGTGATTATACTAGTCATAATACCGGAGAATTCGTAAGTACCAGTTGGGGCGCTTTTAAGCGTACAGTGAGCAGATTGGTGCCTACTGTGCCCCTTCTGTTTTGAAAAAGTGTGACTATTTCTATATGATTTGCGGTTGCCGGCTTTGCGTGCAATTTTTACAAACAGATGCAATCGGGTGGCGAGGTCGACGCTGTTGCGGAGCGGCGTTTTGCGGTAAACCGGATGCGGATTAACGGAGCAATTTTATGGAAGAGATTCGCCGTGGAAAATTGTACGAGGATATCGCGGAGAAGGTCGCTCTGCTTATTGAGCGGGGCATTCTTGCGCCGGGCGACCGTATTCCTTCGATAAGGGATATGAGCCGTGATCTGGGTGTCAGCATCAACACCGTGAAAGAGTCGTACTGGTATCTCGAGAATAAAAATTATATAGAGGCTGTTCCGCAATCGGGGTACTACGTGCGCCATCAGGCGCAGAAACGGATCGATACTCCCCACGAGCCCGATTTGAATCCGCGAGAGGTGAGCCTTTGCCGCATCTACAGCGCATTCAAAGAGAAAGGGGGATGCGGTCCCAGTACTGAACTTGGCGTGGCGCTTGTGGCGAACTCGTTATGGCCTTCGGGTAAGTTGTACAGATACTTTCAGGAGGCTCTGCGGCAGCACAACAACGAGGCTCTTGATTACTGTATGGTTCCGGGACTTCGTCAGCTGCGCGAGCAGATCGCCCTTTATCTTGTGCGTTCGGGACTTTCGGTTGCGCCTAACGATATCATTATTACTTCCGGCTGCTCGGAGGCGATTTTCCTCGCCCTTTCGTCAATATGCGCACCCGGTGATACGGTTGTGGTTGAAAGTCCCTGCTATTTTAATCTGCTGCTTCTTTGTGAACGGCTGAACCTTCAGGTGGTCGAGGTTCCTCTGGCACCGGAGGGCATGCATCTGGAGACGCTTGAATTCGTACTTGATACCTATCCGGTAAAGGCGGTCATCTCCATTCCCTCTTTTCAGAATCCCACCGGTATTCTTATGAGCGATACGAAAAAAGAAAGATTGGTCCGCATTCTCGAGTCGCGGGAAATTCCTCTCATAGAGGATGAGGTCTACTCCGAGATACATTATTCCGCGAAGTCACCAATCGCATGCAAGTCGTTTGACAGGACGGGAAATGTACTTTTCTGCTCGTCGTTTTCAAAAACCATTGCCCCGGGCATGCGTGTCGGTTGGATAGTGCCGGGAAAATACTACCGTGATATTGAAGAATTGAAGAATCTTGTGAATCTCGGTACACCTGCCCTTGCGCAGATGGCCATCGCGCGTTATCTTGCTGACGGCAGTCATGAGCGGCATCTGAAGAAACTGCGGGGGCAGCTTGAACGTTATATGAAAGAAATGCGCGGTGCAGTGCTTGAGCATTTCCCCGAAGGGACGCGCGTTTCGGAACCGCAGGGCGGGTTTGTTCTGTGGGTTGAAATGCCGCAGAAGGTCGATTCGCTGCGGCTTTATCATGAGATGCTCGAACACAATATCATTCTCGCACCCGGCTCGATGTTTTCTATGAATTCAAAATTTAATAATTACATGCGCCTCAATGCGGGAAACTGGAACAGACAAATTCACGACCTGGTGGCGCTTATAGGCGCCCGCGTAAAGGAGATGGCTGCGGCTGAATAATAGCCCTCGTTCAGTTTATTTCCATCGAGTCTCTGGCTGCGCTCTGAAGAAGATTGCGAAATGCGCTGCGGCCGGCGTCGGTGACACTGATCATGACTTTGTCGTACGAGGAGCCCTGCGTATAGCGAATGAATCCGAAGTGTGCGAGCCAGGTGAGCATGGTAAAATCAAGATAGGAGACAAACAGAAGCGGGTCGTTGCAGGCGCAACGGGATTCAAAAAGAAACTCTTCTGCCAGCGCGTCGATTGAAACGGCACTGTCAGCGATGAGTATCTCCTCGATCAGAAGAAGACGGTGTGAGTGAAGAAGCCTTGCGTACTCTGGAACAGAGGGGAAAAGATCCTGCCAGTCGCAGCCGCTCCAGAATGAGAAAAAGAGATTGTGGCGGAGTGTATGAACAACAGGAGAGCGTGAGCAGCACACAAAACCCTCTTTCTCGCAGAGTATTCCGCTGCGTTTCAATAGAATCATCATCTGTTTTGAGAAAATAAGAGCCAGATCGGTGCTGTGGATGTCGTGTGATAAAAAAAAGTGTTTGTGCTCGTGGTAGAATGCCGAAAAAAACCGGGGATCAGTTGAGCCGTCCTGCATCACTTCGGGATGAGCCATTCTTGCCGCATTGATAAGTTCCATTGCGAGCTCGCCTGCGAAAAACGGCGGTATATTTTCAGTCCGGGCTGCGGCTGTAAACGGCATGCGCTGATACTGTGCGGTAAAATCATTTGTGTGTGTTATTACTGGCTGGGAGAGATGCATCGGCGTTACCCTTTCTTTTTAGTTGCTAGAACTGCATGGAGACTTCCGCTTGCAGTGCTTATCGCATGACAGTAAATTTTGTTACAACTGCTGAATTGGCTTTTGACCATTAATCAAGTAAGGGGAGCCTTGTAACGTAGTTACGGTCTCCCCTCGATGCGCGGGCTGATGTGCCCTTTTATTAATAGTGTAGTATTGCTATCTGATGCCGGAACCACGACATTGCATCCGGATGTTCCTTGATGACGAAAAAACAGCACAGCTTACAGGAATATTAGAGTTTTTTAGAACGGGTTCTGAACTGTTTGCTGAATTAATAGAAGATCATATATATGAAAATTAATCCCCCGTCAAGTAAAAAAGATTTTTTTTAAGAAAATCGCTAAAGTTTAAAAAAATACCGCGAAAATTCCGCAAAACCTTTTTCAAAAACGTCTTACCTGTATGAACCGCTGCGGCATTTTCCGCTCTGGTACTAGAGCAATGATTAATTTGTATAATAGTACTAATCGGATGTTTAGCTTGATTAATGCTTGTGCAGCGAATATCTGATATCCCGCTTTTGCGGCGGATCTGCCAATGACTTTATCAGGAGATTGAAATGGGAAATGTGCGTGATGCCGAAGAAGTGTATCCCCTTCAGAAATTTGCAAGGGGGGCCGATATCCGTAATTTCTCTGATATTGAACTTATTGCGATGATCATCGGAACGGGAACAGAAAACCGCGATGTGTTCGAGCTCTCTTCACGCCTCTATTATCAGTATAACGGGCTGTACGGTATTTATCGCACGGGCCGCCAGGATATTCTGCGGCAGAAGGGAATGGGACCGACAAAAACGGCGAGGCTCTTTGCCGCGCTTGAAATGGGAAGGAGAATTTTCCCCGAAATAGAGAGGGGCAGGGCAATCGGCTCGCCCGAAGATGTCTGGAAAGAGGCGCAGATGGTGACCAGCGGCATGGGGCGCGAAGTCTTCATGCTTTTCGTGCTGAATACAAGAAATGAGATCATCTGCAAGAAGCTGATTTCCATCGGGACGATCTGCGAGACAATCGTGCATCCGCGCGAAATTTTTTCTGTGGCTGTCCGCGAGAATGCGACGGGGATCATCGTGGTGCATAATCACCCCTCGGGACTGCTTGATCCCTCGCGGCAGGATATCGATATTACTAAGCGGATCTCTCAGGCCGGATCGATACTCGGGATACGCCTCATCGATCATCTTATTGTCTGTGAGACGGGATTCCTGAGCCTTCGTGAGGCGGGGTACGTCGAATAAAATAGACTTGTTGCAGAACTCAATAAAAACGATGCGTTTGCCCCGCCTGAGGCGGGGCAAACACCCGGATTTTCAGATTCGCAACAAGACTAATAATTATCAGTCCAGATTGAAACGGCTGAGCGAGTTGGTGTCGTAATAGCCGCTGTAATCCCCCTGTGAAGCCGGTATGAAGCGGTCGATGTGCAGGTCGTGAAGCACCGGCATGTTCGAGTAGTTCAGGAAAAGGCTTCTGAGTATCTCGCGGTCTTCGGAGAGAAGGTCGCGGGATACAACGACAGGCTCGAAGGGGGTTTCCGGCGTATAGGCAAGGACGACGATTTCCTGCCGCTGCAGATCGTTGAGGTAGACGTCGATCGCCGAGTCATAGACGGTGCCCAGGATCTCCTTTTTCAGGTAGACGTTTGTCACGACGCTGTCATGCGATTTGAGAAAACGGGGAGTGTAATCAGTCGTTTCCGCAAGCCCGTTTTTTGCGAGAAAACACGATGGGTAGATATATCCCGCCTGTGATGTGCGGTCGACAAACGCGATCGCCTTACCCTTTCCCTTAACATCGGCAATGGATTTTATCTCCGAGTCACGGTAGGTGATGATGGCCGAACGAAAGCGTGAACGACCCTGCTTTTCGGGGCGGACGATCGCGTCGGCATTGAGTGTGTTCTTCTCTTTCATGTACGCGAAGGTACTGATCCATGCCGCATCGATCTGTTTTGACTGAATCGCCTGGATGAGCTGCGATGTATTGTTGAAGACGACCCCTTTGATGACAATGTCGCCCGAATTTGAAAGTGTTTTGAAGAATTTGCCATACTTGGCGCTCATCGCGCTGGAGGTCGTGCTGGTGACGTAACCGATACGGTAGATGCGGTCCTCTGCGGCGAGGTCTGCCGTGATCAGAAACATCGACAGCAGCAGCGCAAAGAATAAACGGCTTTTCATGGTAAATCTCCCCCCGGGGCATCGGCCTGATGACTGGCTCCATTAGCCCCGCGCGCCTCCTTAGTGTAAATTATTTTTTATCTTGACGGTGTAATCGGTTGAGAATCTTTTTTCTCACAACCCGGCGAAAACTATACTTTTTCTTTTACTAATAACGAGGCCTTCCGAATGCATACACAGATTGACCATCCCCTTTTGCAGCAGAAACTGACCCTGCTTCGTGACAAGCGCACTTCAACGCGCGATTTCCGCTTCTGGGCCTCGGAGATCACGATGCTGATCGCCTATGAGGCGCTGAAAAAAGTTGAACTTGTCGATTACAGAGTCGAGACGCCGCTTTCCCCCTTCGCCGGAAAACGGTTGAAGAATGAGATCATCTTCGTGCCGATACTTCGCGCCGGTGTGGGAATGCTCGAAGGGGTTCTTAATCTTCTGCCCGAGGCGAGTGTCGCCTTTGTCGGCATGTACCGTGACCCCCAAACCAAGGAGCCGGTCACCTATTACGAGAAATTTCCCGAAAACTCCGAAGGGGCGATGGCTTTCATTATCGATCCAATGCTTGCCACGGGGGGATCCATTGTCGCGGCGATAGATCTGATAAAGCAGCGGGGGATACGCTCCATCAAGGTCATCGCGATTATCGCGGCACCGGAGGGGCTCGCCCGCGTCGAGGCTGCGCATCCCGAGGTTGACATTTATGTGGGCGCGGTAGACGAGTATCTCGATGAGCACAAATATATAATCCCGGGACTGGGCGATGCCGGCGACCGCCTCTTCGGGACAAAATAATGCAATGATTTCTTAATGATGTGATGTGACGCTGTGTCGCGCCGCATTTTCTCGCGGCGCATCAAGTGATAATACCGGGGTTTTTTATGAAGTGTGTTTCCAATATTTTAGTGCGATTCTTTTTTTATGCGAGGGGATTTCAGCATAAATTTTTTATAAATAAAAATTGCACCGCTTTGCTGATTCTCTCTGTCGTCGTCCCCCTTTTGTTTTTATCTTCGTG
>Ga0209800_10003568_pt1 | contig 12215 bp, 8 predicted proteins | sample Higcelweek8metaG_FD_187174 | JGI IMG/M metagenome (GOLD analysis project Ga0209800, IMG submission 187174) | Freshwater pond sediment microbial communities from the University of Edinburgh, under environmental carbon perturbations - High... | ecosystem: Environmental > Aquatic > Freshwater >... | reverse complement strand
TCTGTTGTCAGTTCATCTCATTAACAAAGATCAGGCCATTCAGGTTGTACCATAATAACCACCAAAATTAATAAAAAAGTATAAGCGGCTGTTTTTTTATTGGTTTATCGATTAGTTTTGTCACTCGGATGCTCTCTTTTGGAACAGATTTTGTTCCGTTGCCGGGGCGTTCCGTCATTGGTTATGACACGAAGAAGACTCTTAATACCGTTTCTGGCTATCCTCGCTTTCCTGACGGTGACACCTGTCACCGGCCAGTTCTATAACGGCATGCAGATGACCTTCGGCAAGAACCGCGTACAGCACAAGGATTTCTACTGGACCTGGTTCAGGTTCGACGAGATGGACGTCTATTACAACGAATTCGGTCGCGAAGTGGCTGAATATGCCGCTGTGGTAGCCCAGGAGAAACTTGATGAGATTGAGGATTACTTCGACTATACCCTTGACAAGAGGCCTATACTGATTGTTTACAACAAGAAGAATGACTTCCGGCAGAGCAATGTAGGCCTGATCTCGGCCGAGGACGACTATAACGTGGGCGGTTACAGCAGGGTGATCAAGAATAAGATCATGCTCTGGTTCAACGGAGACCACGAGGAGTTCAGCAAGCTCATCGCATCAGCCATCGCCGAGGTGGTGGTTTATGAGATGATCTATAACGCCGACATGCGTGACAGGGTGACGAGCAACAACCAGATTCAGATCCCTGACTGGTATATAAAAGGGCTTATCAATTATGTTGCCTTCGGATGGGACAGCGAAACAGACAACCGCGTCAGGGACGGTTTTGAAAACAACCGGTACAAAAATCTTGACAACCTCGAGTACGATGAAGCCGTCTATGCCGGTCACTCATTCTGGAAATACATCGGGGAGACATACGGTAACGCTATTATACCCAACATAATCTACCTGTCAAAGATCTACCGCAATATAGAGGACGGATTCCTTTACGGTCTGGGAAGAAGCATCAAGGACACTTACCGTGACTGGAAGAGCTATTACAGCTCATATTACGAAATCAAGCCCGGCGAGACTTACACGAAACCTGACGAAATCAGGAAAGCCAGGCCATATGAACGGTTCACTGCTGCAAAGGTGAGTCCTGACGGCAATAAGGTTGCCTGGGTGTCCAATGACTGGGGAAAGAGAAAAATATGGCTTTACGACACCTCCACAGGCAAGACAAGGAAGATTTTTGCAGTTGAACCACGCTTTGAGCAGTCTGTAGATTATACATACCCTGTACTGACCTGGCATCCCGGAGGGCAGATTCTGACCTTCGCCAATGAGGAAAAAGGCGGTGTGCAACTCTATTTCTACCGGACCGATCAGAAAAAATTTGAACAGAGGACAATGCCCTTCTTTGAGAAGGTCTTATCCCTCTCCTACTCTCCTGACGGTTCACGCCTCCTTGTCTCAGCAGTGATCAACGGCATGACTGACATCTACGTGCACACAATCATCAGCGGCACAAACGAACGGATCACCTTTGACGTGGCCGATGACCGTGACCCTGTCTTTATCAGCGGCAAAGACGAAACTATAATGTTCTCATCCAACAGGCTGACTGATTCACTGAGCAACAACGGCGACCCCCAGGAGAGAACAGGACTGACCTATGACCTCTTCACCTATGACCTCAGGGCACGCGAAGGAAATCTGACAAGACTCGCCGAAGGTACGATGCAGGATCTCACCAGGCCGCTGCAGCCCACAGCCTCCTTAACCGGTTTCACAGGCAACGGAAACGGGATCATGAACCTGTATTCAGGTACTATTGACAGCACAATTGCATATATTGATACCGCACTCCACTATTCATACTTTATCACATCCAGCCAGAATACAGATTTCCCAAGGAACCTCGAAGCCTTCGACAGAAGCGGAGGCCGGGACGCAGCTGTGATATACGACAACGGACGCTACAGGCTCATGACAGGACCCACCTCAACCGCAGCTACGGTCAGCAGCGATGAGATCAAGACTACGCTGTGGCGCCTCGAAGAGACAGCCATGCTGAGGGCCGCCGACAGCATCAACCAGATCAGGGACTGGCTTATTGCGGAGAGGGCACGGATGAATGACACCCTCAAAAAACCGCTGTATGAGTATTTTGCGCCGTCAGATGAGCCGATTGACTTCCGCAACTACGTCTTCGAGCAGGAAAAGGAAAACTACTATGAACTGCAATGGCGGAAGGATTATATGGATATCGACCTTGACACCTCAAAGCAGAAGATGCCTGACGCACTGGTGTACCGCCCTGCATTCTACAATAACTATACTGCCACCCAGCTCGATTTCAACTTCCTGAATAACACATACCAGGCATATAACGGAGGAGCACCGTACTTCAACCCCGGGCTGAACATGCTCATCAAGATCGGCACCATAGACCTGTTCGAGGACTACCGTATTACCGGAGGATTCAGGTTTTCCGGCAACTTCGACAGCAACGAGTACCTCCTCAGCCTCGAGGCGCTGAGGGGCAAATTCGATAAACAGGTGATCTTTCACAAACAGTCTTTTGACAGCTACAATGACACCAGCTATTACAAGATAAAGAGCTACACTACCTACATGTCATTAAGAAGGCCGTTAAGCACCGTGCTGTCCGTCAAAGGCACACTGACCTATCGCTATGACAGCTATGTTGTGCAGTCCACAGACCTCTCAACCCTGCTGGCCTCCTCCCTGTCCCGCCACTGGGCAGGCCTGAAGGGAGAAATCATATATGACAATACGAGGAAACGCACAATCAATATCTACTACGGCACCCGTTTCAAGATCTTCGGAGAATACTACCGCGAGGTGACCACGAAGAATTCTGATATGTTTGTGCTTGGCGCTGACTTCAGGCATTATCAGAAGATTCACCGCGATCTGATATGGGCAAACCGTTTTGCCGCCAGCAGCTCATTCGGACCATCGAGGCTGATCTATTACATGGGTGGCGTTGACAACTGGATGGGATTCTTCAGCAGGGTGCCGATGTTTGACCAGACAGTTCCGGTAAATCCTGATGTCAGGTACGGTTTCCAGGCGCTTGCAACCAACATGAGGGGCTTCACCCAGAACATCCGGAACGGCAGTAATTTCGCGCTAATTAACAGCGAGTTGCGCTGGCCGGTTGTAAGGTATTTTGCCGGCCACCCGCTGCGATCTAACTTCCTTAACAGCTTCCAGCTCGTCGGTTTCTATGATATCGGAATGGCATGGACCGGATGGGATCCCTGGGGCAATGAGAATTACTGGGATGACCAGGTCTATCAGAACGGCCCGGTGACAGTGACAATTGATGCGATGCGTGAGCCTCTTGTCATGGGCTTCGGTGGCGGAGCACGTGCCCAGATACTGGGCTACTTCGTGAGAGCTGACCTGGCATGGGGGATTGACAACGGATATATCCTGCCGAAAATATTCTACCTCTCATTCAGTCTCGATTTCTGATCTTGCAATCACTCCGTTGAAACCTCAGGGGGTTGTTGGCACTGAATTTGATATACCCGCAGCAAGGGTGAATTTAATTTCTGTTTAGTTAGGAAAGAATAAAAATAAGAGATAATTTTACACCCGTAATCTTTAAAAAACATTATAATGGCTTACAAAATTTCAGATGATTGCACAGCTTGCGGAACTTGTATAGATGAATGTCCGGTTGAGGCTATATCTGAGGGTGACATCTATAAGATTGACCCGGATATATGTACCGATTGTGGTGCCTGCGCCGACGTTTGCCCTGTTGAGGCAATTCATCCGGCTTAAACCGCATTCCCGTTTTCAGGAATAGAGGAAGCTGCCTTTACGGGCAGCTTCTTTCTTTTCCGGGAACCCAATCCCGCCGGGCCTTGTCGTCAATTTTCAGTCCGGATTATATTTCGCCCCTCCCAGTATTGCCTGGCAATCGGTCATTGCCATCAGTTCCGGCATTGTTACATCAGGATTGTTGTTCATATACCTTTCGATGATCCTGAAGCCGGTCCAGACCACCGCCCGTCCAGGTGACTCCTCAGTGAAATAACTGGTGAAAGGGGCTTCCCCCGTGAATTTGCGAATCAGGAATGCATCGGTGGAGAAGAGCAGATCCTTGCTGACAAGATACTCCCAGATAACTCCTTCACCGGCCTTGCAAAATTCGAGCTGCTTGCCGGTAAAACCGAACAAAATTGTGTCAGGTAGTGACGGCATCATCCTCCTTGTGAAATAGACAAGCTTGGCCTCGTGGAGCATGGAGTTCAGAAGTGTCCTGGTTCCGTACCCGGCAGAGCTGTAATCCCACTCTGTCGATGCCCAGGCATAAATGCAGTCAGAGGCTGTGTGATCCGGAGTCATTTTTCGTGCCTGGTAATCATATATGCCCAGAGGAGGGTAATAATCCGATCCCGCTCCCAGGTAACGGTCAAGACTTACAATCAGCAACGAGTCATCCACAATAATACTGTTATTGAAGACGGAGATACATGAAATCACCTCAGGTACTACCTTGTCAGGAAAATAGTACCTGTAATGCCTGAATGCGCTTTCGAGCTCCTGCCTCAGCTCTTCCGTGTCCGGCCATACACGCTTCACCTCATCCCAAAGGTCAAGGTTTCGCAAATCGGTCGCAAAGAGGATAAAGGCCGATTTCCACTGCTCGTCAGACGTATCACCCAGGCCGATGACGGTGCTGTAGGTCTCCAGTGCACTGCCGTATCTCAGCTTCAGTGAATCCGCCATGGCTGCCATCTCGTTCGGCGGAGTGCCGAAAATATCACTCCCCAGATCCCTGATCTCAAGATCAAGCTGTATGCCGGACACGTTGACCCTGTAGGGATCACGGCGGCACGAGGAGGCAAAAATAATCAGAAGAAAAAGGATCAATATGGCGGGAAAGGCTGCAATTCGGTTCATGAATGTTGTAATGTCATGTTTACATTACAAAATAAGGACATTTATTTATAATTTTAGCCCGGCAATGAATCATAAGATGAAAAGAGCAATCTACCGGACTGTCATAAGGGTTTTGACCCTGATACTGATTACGGCACTTCCTGCACGCGCTTACTCACAGGAGCTTAGATTTGCGGTTCACGCTGATCCGGTAATCTCCTGGATAGGCTCGAATGAATCTGAATATACCGGCGAAGGCGCCAGGGCAGGTTTTGATATAGGACTAAACGTCCTCCATTTCTTCGCTGACAACTACGCAATCTCAACCGGAATAAGCTTTATCTCCGCAGGAGGCAGGCAGAGTGCCTCCGAAGATCATACAATGGTCTTCACCAACTTCCAGGAGTTAATTCCAGCAGGTGAGGAGATGAGATACAATCTCAGGTATATGAACATTCCGGTCGGCATTCGCCTTCAGACTGACCAGGTGGGTTATTTTACATATTTTACAGACCTCGGCTTCGACATCAGGATGCTTGTCAAGTCAACGGTTGACCTTCCCACGCTGCAGATCAGCGATGAAAATGCAAAGAACGAGGTCTACGGGCTTAACTCCGGCTGGCACCTGGGAGGCGGAATCGAGTATGAGCTCCCCATAGATGCTTCAATCATCGCCGGGCTGAGCTACGCACAGGACTTCTTCGACGTGACAAAAGACCTGAAGAAGGTTTACCAGCATAATGACAGATCCACTCTGAGAATGTTCAGAATCAGGCTGGGATTGAAGTTCTGACTCCCTGGCCATGAAAGTTGCACTTGCACAGCTCAGTTACATTCCCGGGGACATTCCCGGAAACAGAAACAAGATAATTTCTGCCATTGAAACAGCACGCACCGGGGGTGCAGACCTTGTCGTTTTCTCAGAGATGGCGGTAACAGGATACCCCCCGCTGGATCTGCTTCTGCGAAGCGATATTATTTCTGCCTCAATGGCTGCAATGACCGAGATAGCATCACACTGTCACGGAATAGCTGCTATTGTGGGAGGCCCCTCTCCCAACACCGGTGCTTTCGGAAAGAGCCTTCACAATTCAGCATTCTTTCTGAATGAAGGCCGGATCAGTGGAGTCCTGAATAAAACACTGCTCCCGACTTATGACATCTTTGACGAGGACAGGTATTTCAAGCCGGGAAATCAATTCAGCACGGTTGAGCTTAATGGCCGGAAAATTGCCGTTACGATCTGTGAGGATATATGGGACGAGCAGCCATTCGGCGACAAGGGATTATGGCGGCTTTACAGCGTCTCACCCCTGGATGAGATAATGAAGGACAAGCCTTCACTTATCATCAACATTGCAGCCAATCCATTCTCACACAATCGCATAAAAGTCAGGGAGGAGGTCTTCATCCGCAACGCGAAGGAATACGGAGTACCCCTGATCTCGGTCAACCAGACAGGCGGCTACACCGAACTGATATTCGACGGATCTTCAGTGCTTATCGACTCCGACGGCACAGTACTCGAGAAACTTGCATTCTGCTCTGAGGAGGTCCGGATTGTGGAAATTCCTTCTCCGGGATGCGACAGGTCAAAATACGGATACCCTCCGCCGTTTCCTGAAGACATGACCGGCTACATGCACCGTGCTCTGGTTACCGGCATACGAGACTTCTTTGGCAAAGGAGGAATAAAGAAGGCAATTGTCGGACTATCAGGCGGGATTGACTCGGCTGTGGTAGTTGCTCTTGCGGCAGAGGCTCTCGGCCCTGAAAACACACTGGCACTCCTGATGCCTTCTGTCTACTCCTCCGGTCACTCCGTATCCGATTCCGTGAAAATGGCTTCGGCTCTCGGAGTGCCTTACAATATAGTGAGTATTGAGGAAACAAGACAGATAGTGGAGAGGAGCCTGCAACCATTCTTTGAGGGCAGGGAACAGGATGTTACCGAGGAAAACATCCAGTCGCGGCTCAGGGCAGTGATGCTCATGGCCTTTGCCAACAAATTCGGGTATATGCTCCTCAATACATCAAACAAGAGCGAAGCAGCAACAGGATACGGCACCCTCTACGGTGATATGGCCGGTGGGCTTTCTGTTATCGGAGACGTATACAAAACTGAGGTTTACAGGCTTGCCCGCGAGATTAACAGCAACAGTGAGATCATCCCGAATGCAATCATTTCCAAACCTCCCTCAGCCGAACTGAAACCCGGCCAGCTCGATACTGACTCCCTGCCCCCATACAGCATCCTGGATCCTGTACTCTTCAGATACATCGACCTTGAGTGGTCCGCTGACAGGATAATCGAAGAAGGTAATGACCCGGAACTCGTTGAAAAAATAATCAGGCTCGTAAGAACCAGCGAGTTCAAGAGAAAACAGACCCCCCCGATCCTCCGCGTCTCATCAAAAGCCTTCGGCAGCGGCAGGAGAATGCCCATAATAGCCAGATATCGCTGATTACCTGCCTGACCTTCAACTATCTGAAAGATAGTGTGTTAAAAAAAGTTAATTTTCCCCTCAATCCACATTTTTAATATCTTTGTTATGTTGTTTAACATAAGGGGGCAATGTTATATACCAATCAGTATCTGGAACAATGTATTGAAGGACCATTTTCCGTTTTCAGGGAACTGCCTGACAGGGACAAGGATTTTCTTGTCCAGGACCACTCATGCAGCATGTTGAAGAAAGGTGAAATGATTTTCCAGGAGGGGAACAGGCCCGCAGGACTTTACTGCCTGGCATGCGGGAAGGTTAAGGTATACAAGGAGGGGATAGGCGGGCGCGAGCAAATAATCAGGATGGTCAGGCCACAGGGCCTGATAGGTTTTGCGGCATTCATCACCGGGAACGCCTACTCGGCCTCAGCGGTTGCAATAGAAGACTCGGGAATCTGCAAGTTTGAAAGGGACCCGTTCATGAAGCTTTTAAGGCGGAATGCGGATCTCTCAATGAAGCTGATGAGGATGATGGCACTTGAACTCTCCTTCTCAAACAAGCGAACCGTGTCACTGACTCAGAAGCACATACGCGGCCGTCTGGCTGAATCACTCCTGGTACTGCGTGACACCTACGGCCTTGAGAATGACGGACGGACAATCAGGGCTTACGTCTCCCGTGAAGATCTCGCCTGCTTCTCCAACATGACCACATCAAATGCAATCCGGACACTCTCGATGTTCGCAACCGAGTCGGTCATATTACTTGACGGGAAAAAGATCAGCATAGTTGATCAGGCAAGACTCGAAAAGATCAGCCAGCTCGGCTGATCACTCATTGACATAAATCCGCTTAACCCTCGGAGGTATTGAGGTAAGAATCTCGTAGGGTATCGTATTGCAGAGTGCTGCAATCTCCTCAATTGAAATGTGCGAGCCAAAAACCTCCGCTTCATCCCCTGCTGACACTTTCATTCCTGTCACATCCGCCATACACATATCCATGCATATGCTGCCTGTGATTGGTACCTTCCGGCCCCTGATGAAAAGATTCCCCCTCCCCTCGCCCATGGACCTTCTCAGCCCGTCGGCATAGCCAACCGGTATCACAGCTATCTCCCTGTCATGATCTGATGCACCACGACCACCGTAACTGACCGGTTCGCCCGCTGGCACTGTTCTCACCTGTGAAACTGCCGAAACAAACCTGCCTGTATTCCGGAGTGTAACTCCTTCATACCGGCCTATCCCGTAAAGTCCTATTCCCAGCCTCACCATGTCAAACTGGTATCCGGGGAAGCGGCTTATGCCTGATGTATTAAGAAGGTGAAGCTTAAACCTGTAACCCAGGGATTTTTCGAGGCGTTCTGCGACTGATATAAGCAGTGAGGCCTGACGGTGAGTGAAAGTGTCCTGCGAGGGATCATCACTTGCGGCAAGATGTGAGAATAGTGATACAACCTTCAGATGCTGATGCCCGTGGAGAAGCTCCTGCAGAACATCAATATCGCCTATGCCGAATCCCAGCCTGTGCATTCCCGTGTCCAGCTTCAGGTGAACCGGGTAATGAAGTAATCCGTACCTCCTTGCAACAGATGCAAAGGCCGCAAATGACTCAAGACTGTATATCTCCGGCTCAAGGTTATGCCTGATGATCAGATCCATCGCACTCTCATCGGGGTTCATAACCATCACAGGTGATGTAATACCCTCCTCCCTGAGAGCTACTCCCTCATCTGCATACGCCACAGCAAAGCTTGTTACGCCGTTGTATTCCAGCAGCGAGGCTATCTCTGCAGAACCTGCTCCGTAGGCAAACGCCTTGACCATCGCCATTATTCCGGTGCCGGGGTTCAGCTGACGCCTGAATTCATTAAGATTATGAACCACTGCGTTCATATTAATCTCCAGTCGTGTCTGATGCAGTTGCCTGACAAGAAGGGCGCTGATACTCTCAAGACCGAATACACGGGCGCCCTTTATAAGAATTGTTTCATCACGGAAGACAAGCCCGCGAATTGCATCCGAACAATCCGAAGTGGTACGGAAGAACAATGATCCGGCAGGAAAACCGGAACGTTGACGTGAAAGCGCCTCACCAATCCCGATGAAGCGGTCTATTCCTGCTCCCCTGACAGCATGTGCCACCCCTTCATAAAGCCTTTTTTCATCACCCCCTATCTGCCTGAAGTCGGAGAGGATTAGGGTGGTCTTCCCCCTTGCGTGGTTCCTGAGAAAATCGAGGGCCATCCCGAGAGATGCGGGATCAGAGTTATAGTAGTCTTCAATGAGGGTAGTTCCGTTTATGCCACGCTTCATCTCCATGCGCATAGCAACTACCGGCAGCTCCGCCACCCCGTTTATGATGACCTGCTCCGGGATATTTTCCGCAAGACAGCAGGCTATGACTGAAACCGCATTTTCAGCAGAGGCACGGTCACCAAATGGAATACCTGCTTCAAACTTTCCGTTCGCTGTTGTGCACCTCAGTATCTGACCATCGTCCTGATTCACGGCAGTCTCAACAACCAGGTCTGCTTCAGATCCGGAAAGTGACCAGGTAAAGACTGGGACAGAGGGATAGCTTAATGCCATCTCTTTCATAATAATATGATCATCAGCACAGCAGATCACCAGTCTGGCGCCTGATGCCAGTTTTAGCTTCTCAGCAGCGATGGCCTCCCTGCCGGAAAAGTTTTCGCCATGAGCGTCACCGATATTTGTAATTATCACATTGTCAGGCCTGATGATACGTGCCAGCCGCTCCATCTCCCCCGGCATTGATATCCCCGCCTCAATTACAGCCACTTCAAACCTCTCATCGATATTCATCAGCGACAGGGCAACTCCAACCTGGGAATTATAGCTCTTAGGGCTGCGTATGACGCTTTTTGTTGTGCTCAGGACTCCTGCCAGCCACTCCTTTACAATTGTCTTGCCTGTGCTTCCGGTAATCGCCGTGACCTTTCCTGTAAAGCTCTCCCTGCGCCACTTTGCAATGTTTTGGAGCGCCGCCAGCGTATCACTGACCCTGATGAAGCCGGCGCCGGCCATCTCCATGTGATTGTCTGGCACCGTGTCAACAAGAAACAGTCGCACCCCTCTGGCGTACAGAGGCTCTATGTAACTGTGTCCGTCGTGGTTCGGCCCCCTGAGTGCTATGAAAAGCACATCCGGACCGGCGCCCGGCGCCCGGCTGTCAGTGGTGATTCCGGTTACGTGCAGCGCATCATTGCCGGAAACGGATCCGCCGGTAATGTATAGAAGCTCCTTAACGGTTAGTGTCACCTGTTCACGGCTTTTTTATAGCATGAGCGGCAGAGCGGCTCATAGATATCCTTTTCGCCAAGCACAACCACCTTTTCGTTCTCGATCTTGCGGTGTGAGTAGTTCGCCAGGTTACCGCATCTGACGCAGATTGCGTGAACCTTGCTTACATATTCGGCTACGGCCATCAGCGCCGGCATGGGTCCGAACGGCTTGCCCGAGAAATCCATGTCAAGTCCCGCCACAATCACCCGCGAGCCGGCGTCGGCCAGCGCAGTGCAAACCTCGGCGAGAGTGTTGTCAAAAAACTGGGCCTCATCTATCCCTATCACCTCAACGCCGCTTGCGAGAAGAAGAATTGAAGATGCGTTATCAACCGGAGTGGACATGATTGACTTTTCATCATGTGATACCACCCTGTCTTCCGAGTATCTTGTATCAACTGTCGGTTTGAAAATCTCAACCCTCAGGCCGGCGAACATGGCCCTGCGAAGCCTCCTTATAAGCTCCTCGGTCTTGCCTGAGAACATGGAACCGGCTATCACCTCCACTGACCCCCGCTTGCCGGCATTATCAACCGAATTTTCGAGAAATTCCATACTTCAGATCACGATCGGACCGTTCAATAGTGTAACTGGATAAAAACTGGACTGAAAACTATTATTGATTACTTTTGCAAAATAAAGAAAACGATCAGAATAAAAAACATGGGACGATGGATTTCCTGAAAGCTGTTAACATTATAGGGAGGGATCTGGAAGAGGCGATGGCATTGCTTGAACAGCTCACCGGCGTATCCGGACCAGAACTGGCTGAAATAGAACTTGCAAAATCGCGTGTGCGGAGCGCATCCAAACTGCTGAAACTGTTGCCCGGGCTCAACGGGACAAAGGAGGATGCTCCTCCGGTGACCGACGCTCAACCTGCATCATTTATGGAACCTGCACACTTTCGGGAACGTGACACTGCAAACAATATGCATTCCGCACCTGCACCTGACCCGGTACCCGTCATAAACCCACAACCGGAACCGGCACCCGAACCCGAACCCGCACACAAACCGGAGCCGGCGCACGCTTACGAACCGGCAGCCGGGGCGAGGCCGGAACCGGAACCGGCAAATGACAAGAAATCACGGCCACAGGCAGTCAGCCAGAAGAGCCAGGAGCCTTCAAAGCCGATACTGGCAGACCGCTTCAGTCAGTCCGGAACTCTCGGAGACACTATCTCTCCGGCGAGACAGGATGATGTAAACACCACGGCCATGCACAGCAAGCCAATAGCAGATATTGGCGCTGCCATCGGGATAAATGACAGGTTCTACTTTATCCGCGAACTCTTCAGTGGTGACACACTGGCATACAGCGACACTATCAGACGGCTCAATGCATCCGCCTCCCTGGGTGAGGCAATGAGAATACTCGACGAGAGCACCGTCATGGGCTCTGACCCGGCGGCACAATCCTCCTTCGTAGATGTAGTCCGGAGAAAATTCAGTCTGCATGTCTAAACTGATCCTGGTACCCACCCCCATCGGCAATCTTGGTGACATCACCGTCCGTGCCCTGGAGGTGCTGAAATCGGCCGGGCTGATTCTCGCCGAAGATACCAGGACAACAAAAATTCT
>Ga0209800_10003566_pt1 | contig 12219 bp, 9 predicted proteins | sample Higcelweek8metaG_FD_187174 | JGI IMG/M metagenome (GOLD analysis project Ga0209800, IMG submission 187174) | Freshwater pond sediment microbial communities from the University of Edinburgh, under environmental carbon perturbations - High... | ecosystem: Environmental > Aquatic > Freshwater >... | reverse complement strand
AACAGTGCCATGAACCAGAACTGGACATTGATTATTTTTGCGTTTATATTCTATTTTATCACCGGTTATCTGTTATATGCGTCGATTTTCGCCGCTATAGGTTCGGCGGTGGACAACGAGACGGAGACCCAGCAGTTTATGATGCCAGTGACAATACCAATTATCTTGGCTTTAGTAGTGGCTATGGGAACGATGACCAATCCCGAGAGTCCCCTCTCCTTCTGGTTCTCATTGATACCGTTTACCGCTCCGATAGTGATGATGGCACGCATTCCCTTCGAAGTACCCGCTTGGCAGTTGATCGTTTCTATGTCGCTTATGGTTGTTACAATTGTAGGTGTTATGTGGATGGCGGCCAAAATCTATCGTACCGGAATTCTTATGTACGGCAAAAAAACATCTTGGCAAGAGATGTGGAAATGGTTGAAGTATAAAGGGTAATAAATAAAATTATGTCGAAAATCCTGGTCATTGACGATGAAAGGGCCATCCGTAACACCCTGAAAGAGGTTCTTGAATACGAGAAGCATGAAGTGGATCTGGCCGAAGATGGTCCAACCGGTATAGCCCTCTTTTCAAATAATAGTTATGATGTGGTGTTATGCGACATAAAAATGCAGAAGATGGACGGCATTGAGGTTCTTGAGAAACTCCATGAAACCTCATCCCTGACCCCAATAATAATGATATCGGGACACGGCAATATTGATACTGCTGTAGAGTCGATAAAAAAAGGGGCATACGATTTTCTGGAAAAACCGCTAGACCTTAACCGGTTATTGATAACCATACGCAATGCCAAGGATAAGTCTACATTGGTAACGCAGACACAGGTACTGAAAAGTAAGGTCAGCAAGATGTACGAAATCGTCGGCTCCTCAACACCTATCCAACAGGTAAAAAATATGATCGAAAGGGTGGCACCAACCGAGGCAAGGGTTTTGATTACCGGTGCCAATGGTACGGGTAAGGAGCTTGTAGCGCACCAAATCCACGAAAGAAGTGTCAGGGTAAATGGTCCGTTTGTTGAGGTAAACTGTGCCGCTATACCGTCGGAATTAATTGAAAGTGAGTTATTTGGACACGAAAAAGGTTCATTTACCTCAGCAATAAAACAGCGCATAGGAAAATTTGAACAGGCCAATGGGGGCACTTTGTTCCTTGATGAGATTGGCGATATGAGTCTATCCGCCCAAGCAAAAGTGCTTAGAGCACTCCAGGAAAACAGGATCACCCGTGTTGGTTCCGATAAAGATGTCCAAGTGGATGTCAGGATCATTGCCGCTACAAACAAAAATATCAAACACGAAATAGAGACAAACGCTTTTAGGGAGGATCTCTACCATCGCTTAAGCGTCATCTTGATCCATGTACCTTCGCTTAAAGAGAGGTTGGATGATATTCCGGTGTTAGCCGACCATTTTATTTCACTGATTTGCAAAGATTACGGCATGGGCAAACTCGAAATAACTAAAGATGCCATCGACGAGCTGAAAAAAATTGAGTGGACAGGCAATATAAGGGAATTTCGGAATGTCCTTGAACGGCTTATAATCTTGTGTAAAGGCAAGATAACAGCCTCCGATGTCAAGATGTACGCTCACCCCGTCTCTTCAGGTATAGTTTAGAACCTAAAGTATATAAATGGAAGCGCTGATTGCCTCCCCATCAACAATAGCATTAGGGTTACCAAAAGAACAATTATAAATTGTAACGCCATTGGGAACCTGATAAACAATCCACGGTAGCTCTCCTTGATTCTTTCGGGAAGCATGTGGATAAAGAAACCACTGGCCATTACAATAAAAACACTGGCATAAGCCGGTAAAACTTCATTGTATGCTCCCGGGGAGAAACTTTGGAAAATCTGCGACAACATTACTGTCGCGCTGTCCATGTCGGTGCTCCTAAAAAATATCCACCCAAAACAGACAAAATGGAAGGTCAACAACAACGAAATAATTCGCGATAACTTTGCTTGTTTAGGGGTGGGAACGACGATTTTGTTTTTAATTTTTGAAATTATCAAACCTACCCCGTGCAAACCTCCCCAAACCACGAACTTCATGGAAGCTCCGTGCCACAATCCTCCCAGCAACATAGTTACCATGAGGTTAAGACCGGTGATAGCCGAACCTTTCCGGTTTCCTCCCAAAGGAATATAGAGATAATCTTTTAACCACCTGGATAGGGAGATATGCCATCTTCGCCAGAAATCGCCCAAATCAACCGCCTTATAGGGTGAGTTGAAGTTTACCGGTATACGGAATCCCATTACCAACGCCAACCCAATGGCTATATCGGTGTAACCCGAGAAATCACAATATATCTGTAGGGCATACCCATAAACCGCCATCAAATTCTCAAACCCCGAGAAAGATGCGGGCATATCAAATACCCTATCCACAAAATTTAGGGCAATAAAATCGGATATCACTATCTTCTTTATCAACCCTTTATATACGAGAAATAACGCATGGCTGAATTCTCTTTGTGTCAGGGAAAAAGGTTTGGAAATTTGGGGAATAAACTCTGACGCCCTAACAATTGGACCCGCAACCAACTGAGGAAAAAATGAGATATAAAATCCAAAGTCGGCTATGTTTTTTACAGGTGCCACCTCCTGTCGGTATACATCAACAATATAACTGATGGCTTGGAAGAGAAAGAAAGAAAGCCCAATGGGAAGGATTATCCTGTCGATATCAAATGAGCTACCAAGGAGATTGTTCGAGAGTAAGGCGAGGTAGTCGGCCGACTGTACCGCCGTACCAAAAAGATCATTGAAAACCCCAATAAAAAAGGAGGTGTACTTGAAGTAGGCAAGTATAGATATGTTGGCTATCACCCCTATTGTCAGTAACAATTTCCTCCAACCTTTTTTGTTTGAAGCTGATATCAAAAGGGCACAACAATAGTTTATCAGGATAACTGTCAACAATAGAACCAGAAAAAGTCCGCCTGTCTTGTAATAAAAAAAGAGACTCACAAGCAGAAGATAAAAGTTTCTAGGGAAAGGACTCTTATAGAGAAAACTGTATAAAGCAATGACAATGAAGAAGAAAATCCAAAAGGAGAGGCCATTAAACCCCATTGGCTTATTTTCATTATAATTAAATATCTGTTTTACAGATTGTTGCAAAAATAGACCTAATCCCGAATTTTCCTCCTCACCGATATTTGTACTTATGGTATACTGCCCGATTACAGTGGGTATTTCCGAAGAGGGGACTATTGTTGGTATATCGGCTATCTTCATTTGATTGCCACCTGGCAGAAAAGGTCCGGTTTGGGTGAATGGCAAGCTTTCCCCTTCCATTTTTGGGGTGTTAACCGACAGTATATCTGCCAGCAAATATTTCGCCAGAGTATCGGCCCCGGCATACGATAGGTGGATGTAATCTTTCTGCATCAGTCCCGATGCCACCCACTCCTCCATTGCTTTGCTCCCGCCCATAGCCATCGATGCGTCCCAAAAAGCAGCCCCACCTTCAAGTGCCGCTTCGCGTTGGGCGTTTATTATGGATTGGATATTATCGAAAGCCATTAGTGTATCGCCGTTGCTTTCAGCCATTTGTGTTACACCAACAACCAAGATTGGAACGCTAGGGGCTACATCGTTTAATTTCTTCAATTGCCTTACAATTCCCCTCTTAAAATAGGTATAGTCGGTTCTTACGTTCCTAACTATGTTCAACCCATATTGAAGGACTATTAAATCGGGGTTCAACAGTTCCAATCCCTGTTTTAAACTGAGACTATCTACCATGGTGAACTCCAGTCCGGCACTTCCCCTCAACGGGATATTATCGACAACTACTCCCCTATCGCTCTCTATGCTTACTCCATAGATATCGGGACTAGTGAAACCCGAGAATTCGATGGTCACTTGTTTTGCTCCCTTTAGATCACAGGAAATCTCACGCATGTCGTATGTAATTGGGAGGGTACCGGAAAAGAGTACATTGTTTCCGGTGGAAATAAGAACCGACACCTCTCCTTCGCGGTTATTATAAAAAACACGTAATTTTTCAAATACTGTCGATGCGCTATCGGCCATATATGAAGGTTTGATCTTCACATAGGCTTTTTGTGGGTATTCGGACACCTGGTTTTCGGGCAGGTACCTACAAAAAACCAATAACGGGCCAAACCGTTTATGCGACAATGTGTTGTCAGAAAAAGAGACATAATTATATCTTTCCCAGTTTGTGGAAGATTGTACCCAAACACTTTTGGTAAACATCACCGGCATTAGCGGTAAAACAATCCCTGGTCCAGTTCCCCCTTTTAAATTCCTGAGTTCATGGCGGAGAAAAACCGACATTCTATCGCCCTCAATTTGGGAATCACCATAATATAAAACCCTTACCTGTCCATCCGAGTTTTTTAACGAGTCTAAAAAGGGCTTCAGGGGTGATAAGAGCGTTGTTGCGGTTGGGGCAGCGGTAGGGACTGGAGTTGGGGCGGAAGTTGGGGCGGAAGTTGGGGCAGAGATTGGGGCAGAAGTTGGGGCAGAGATATCTTCAGAGTTAAGAGTAACTACAGTCTCAACTGTAGAATCAACGGTAGAGACTAATGTTAAACCGACAGAATCGGTTAAGCTATCTGGGATAATCGGTTCCGGTCGGTTTTCAGCTCTCTTTTCACCCGAAAATATCTGCTCTTTTAGATCATAAAGAGATTCCGGAAGCAGGTTCTTTTTGGGCAATAAAAAGGTAGAACCCGCAACACAAGCGAAGAGAATTGTGATAAATAGAAACGACCTTGCAGGGCGCATATTTAAGTTTGGGTTCAGCTTTTCCTTTTGATTTTCAGCCTCTGTCCCACCTGTATCTTCTGAGGATTGGAAATATTGTTCAACGCCAAAACTTCGTTTGTCGATACTCCATCATATAACTTGACAATGTCCCAAATAGTATCACCGTTACGAACGACATGAACTACATAATCGCCCTCATATTCAACCTCTTGGGCAGCAACTTGAACAGGTTGTGTGTTTAAAGTCGCGGCAACCCCTTTTGAAGCCTGTTTCTGGCTAAACGATATTTCATTTATATTGGAGTAGTATTCTGTTTTGTTATTATCCACATAGACTGATATTTTTTGGCCTATCCTTATGGTATTGCTGTAGATATCGTTCCAATAGCGTAGATCGGACAGACCAACATTGTACCAAGCGGCTATAAACCCAAGATTGTCGCCCTCTTTGACCGTGTATGTCAACTTTGTCTTTCCCGCTACGGAGGTGGGCACATTGGTGGATGTTGATGGGTCAACGTCCGACTTTTTGTTCACATAAACATCTGCCTTGTAATTATGGATAGAGTCGGCTAAATCAATGAACTCCCCAATATAGGTAATCGGTAAAGTCAGCGGTTGCGGTTTGGAGGAGGCAGGAACCAGACCGGTTTTATATGCCGGATTGAGGGTCTTAATTTCAGCCAAGGGTATGCCCAGAACTTCAGATATTTGGGAGAAATGGATGTCTTTGTTGAGCATTATAGTATCGGTGGCAATAGGAAATTTAACGGGAATGGGTTTTAGGTTGTGTTCGGCAAAGTAGGTGGAAGCGTAGGCGGCGGCGACGAATTGGGGAATATAACCTCTTGTCTCCCTGGGTAATCTATAATAGATATCCCAGTAATCCTTTTTATTGCCTGAGCGGCGTATAGCTTTGTTAACGTTTCCAGGTCCGCAGTTGTAAGCCGCAATAACAAGAACCCAATCTTCATAAATATCATATAAATCAAGAAGATATCTGGCTGCGGCGTGGGTAGCTTTAACGGGATCCCTACGCTCGTCTATAATGGAGTTGACAGTTAGTCCGTACGCTTTGCCCGTACTTAACATAAATTGCCACATACCTGTAGCTCCGGCCCTGGAGACCGCAACCGGGTTGAGAGCCGACTCAATGACGGCCATATATTTAAGTTCATTGGGCAGTCCGTATGAGTCGAAAATATCCTCAATCATAGGGAAATAGTAATCTGTTAGTCCCAGCACCACGTCGAATTTCTCCCTCTGTTTGATGGTGTAAACATGGATATGGTTCCTGATAATACTATTATAGGGAAGCGTTATCAAAGAATTAATATTTTTCAGTCGGGCCGCATAGATAGAATCGGACAACTCTACCCCCATAGAGTCCAGTTCTACCATCGGATTGTTCATGAGCGCGAGCTTAACGTACCATGAGCTAACCAAACTGTCGAGATCGGCACTAATCCTTTCTATATCTTTGTCGGTGTTAACATAAATAGTGTCGGTTTCCGCCTTCGCGTTTACGAAAGAAAAGACCATCAACAAAGCTAAAATCATTGCTTTACTCTTCATATTATTAAAATTTATATTTCAAACTAACGTTCACACCGGCCTGAAAATTGTTTGTCTGGACACTTGTAAGCGGTACAATATCGACACCAAGATTATCGCTGATGTCGTAATTAAACAGACAGGCATCGACATGCGCGTCCAATATAGTCAACAAATACCATAACCCAATGCCAATATATGAAAAGTCGCGATATTTTTTGAAATAATCCATTTTAGTCAGTAGTGCATCCTTGTATTGCGACTCAAGGGAGGCACTATATGAGTTGGGGTACACCATTCTATCGTAGGTGGAGGGATCTGCCGGAATAAGCTCTAAATATGAATCAGTTTCTGCCACGTTATCTGATAGATCCTGGTATGCGGCCATATATTCCGAGTAATGGGAGGAAAAAAAGTTTATTGAATAGGCTACGCCGCCAAAACCAAGATAGACGATGGGGGCTTTCCAATACTTTTTGTTGTAGATCTGTCCCATGCCGGGCAACGCGACGGCCAACATTGTGGCTCTTACTGGATCGGGGGAGAAGAGGGTCTCATCGGGTTGATAAACCGATAAAGTGTCCTGAGCTGATCCTTGGTAAAAGGAGCAGCCGTAGAGGAGGGTAGCGACCAACAATATTTTTATAAATCTATCCAAATAAAACGAGCGTAATTAGAGACTGGCAAACGAAGGACAAATATAAAACAATTAAGGGTTATAGTTTGTCAAATATCCCTAAAATGCGCTCCATCTCTTCGTTGTTGTCAAATGGTACGGTTATTTTGCCCTTTCCGTTTTCATTGATCTTAAAACTTACTTTCGTCGAAAAAATTGTATTCAGATGGTTTGATAGTTGTTCGTAGTCTTTGTTTAGTTGCTCTTTTTTCTCCTGTTTAGCGGGATCTTTTGGGGAAACCGACTGTAGTTGGCGGACTAACTCTTCTGCTTGCCGTACGGAAAGCTCGTTATCCCGTATCTTGTAGTAAATATTTATCTGGGCTTTTGGATCCTCAATTGTTATAAGTGCGCGGGCGTGGCCCATAGTCATGTTTTTCTCCCTTATTCCAAGTTGTATCTCTGCGGGTAGTTTAAGTAGACGGAGGTAATTGGCCACAGTTGAGCGTTGTTTGCCTACCCTTTCGCTGAGTTGTTCCTGTGTAAGTGTACACTCTTCCATCAACCGCTGGAAACTTATTGCCACCTCAATGGCGTCGAGATTTTCCCGTTGGATGTTTTCAACGAGCGCGAACTCGAGCATCGCCTGGTCGTCGGCAGTCCTTATATAAGCCGGCACATGGTTAAGGCCGGCCAAACGGGATGCCCTAAGGCGGCGTTCACCAGCTATCAGCTGATATTTGCCCTCTCCTATCTCCCTGACGGTGAGCGGCTGGACAATACCAAGTTTTTTTATTGACGCCGCCAGTTCTTCCAGTGCCTGTTCGTCGAAATTTGTCCTCGGTTGGAACGGGTTGGCCTCAATGGAGTCAATTGGGATGTCCCTGTTAGCCTCGACTTTCTTTTCGAGGACCTCTTTCTCCACGCCTTCTATTAGCGCTCCCAATCCCCTTCCCAATGCGTTTTTCTTTGTCATAAAATCGAAATAATTATGCGTTTACCTTGGACTCCCTTTCTAAAAGCTCTTTGGCAAGATTAAGATAATTTATTGTACCGCGCGATTCAGCGTCATAAAGCAACACGGGTTGTCCATAACTCGGGGCTTCGGAAAGCTTGACGTTTCTCTGGATGACAGTTTCAAAAACCATCTGTTGGAAGTGGCGGTTAACCTCTTCGGCAACTTGGTTGGCTATTCGCAGACGGGCATCGTACATTGTCAATAGAAAACCCTCTATCTTTAGGTCGGGATTTAAATTCCCTTGGATTATCTTTATGGTATTCAATAATTTACCCAGACCCTCAAGAGCAAAATACTCACACTGTACAGGTATAATCACGGAGTCTGACGCTGTAAGCGCGTTAACTGTGAGCAATCCAAGCGATGGTGAACAATCAATAAAAATATAATCAAAGTCGGGCGCGACCTTGGCAAGTACCCCCTTCAAAACTTTTTCCCTTTCCGGTTTATCTAATAACTCTATCTCCGCCCCAACAAGATCAATGTTTGAAGGGATCAGGTACATATTTTCGACCTCGCTTTTAATTATCGCGGCTTTGGGATCCGAACCATCTATCAAACAGTCATATATCGTCCCCTCCTTCATCCGGTTGTCAACACCAATTCCAGAGGTGGTATTCGCCTGTGGATCCGCATCGATCAAAAGTACCCTCTTTTCAAGGGCGGCCAAACTCGCGGCTAAGTTGATCGCCGTAGTCGTCTTGCCTACCCCACCTTTTTGGTTCGCAATAGAAATTATTTTTCCCATATAAATTTTCCTTATTAAACGTCCAAATTTACTATTAAATAGTCCACCTTCCCCGTTACCAAAGATTGTAATTGTAAACATTTTTACTTGGGGTTATCAACATTTTATTAACATAGGTGTTTTTTCTATTATACTGGTTTAACGTAATTTACCTATTAATTAATAAATTATTTGGCAAATTTTTGGATTATATCCATAGAGATAGTCGTTCCCCTTTCAGCCGACTATTCCCGTTCCTTTTCCCCGTTTAACAATTACAAACCTAAATTTTGTTGGTTTTATTCAGAAAATTATGATTTCATTTGTACTTGAACGAACATTTTTACAGATGGCAGATAGTAAAAGCCCAATCTGGTTTGCTATAGTAAACCCAAACGCGGGCAAAGGTAAGGGAAGCGACGATTGGGCGAAAATTGAATCGATTCTCAACAAAAGCGACATCCCTATTATTTCCAGGTTCACTTCCAAGCAGGGTGACGCGTCAATTTTAGCTATCGAGGCCATATCGAACGGACACAGGAATATTATTTCGGTGGGCGGCGACGGCACCCTGAACGAGATAATAAATGGGGTGATGTTCCAAGAGAGCTGTCCCTCCAGCGATGTTACTGTAGCCGTAATCCCAGTAGGCACCGGCAACGATTGGGGGAGGATGTTCGACATACCTTTAATATATGAGGGGGCTGTTGCTATTATCAAAAGAAAAAAAACATATCTGCACGATGTGGCTTCCCTCAAATATTATCTGGACGACAGGCAGTATACCAACTATTTCATAAATATAGCCGGCACAGGCTTTGAATCGACTGTGATCAAGAAGGCGAACAGCCAAAAGAGCAGGGGCAAAAAGAACAGCAGGGCTTTGTACTTATACAATTTGGTTACCTCGCTGTTGTCGTATAAAAACAGGAGTGTTACTATAACAATCGACGAAAAGCGTTTCACACAGACTATCTTTTCGCTTAACATCGGTAACGGAAAATATTGTGGTGGGGGTATGCGCCAGACCCCCTTTGCCGAACCAAACGACGGTTTGTTAGACGTTACAGTCATAAAAGACATCAGCAAAATAGGGGTTATCAGGGCGTTGGGCAAGTTATACGACGGGACTATCCTGGACCATCCAAAAATCGACGGTTATAAGGCAAAAAGGATATTGGTGGAATGTGATACTCCCCTGTATTCGGAATCCGACGGCGAGTCGTTGGGCCACACACCGCTGGAATTCGCCATTATACCAAAAGCTGTAAAGGTGGTCGTTTCTTGACGCTATTCAACAACCTTTATCTCGAACAGTTTTGGCCAGTTTTTTCCGGTAACAAAGATTCTGTTGTTATCACTGTCGAACGCTATTCCATTTAATACGTCCTCGTCGGTGTTCACCTCAGGATCAACCATTAATCCGGAGAAATCGACATACCCGTTGACCTTACCGGTAAGGGGATCAATCCTCGCTATCCTGTCGGTCATCCATATATTGGCCCATATCTCTCCATTTATATACTCAAGCTCATTGAGCTGTTCAACCTGTCGGGTATCATCGCATACTTCAACCTTACCTACCACAGTGAAGGTCTCCGGATCATAGAACCAAAGAGCATTGGTACCGTCGCTCATTACAATCATATCATCCATTGTTGTTAGACCCCACGCCTCGGTAAGGTAATAGATCTTCCTCAACAACTTAAAGGTCTCTTTTTCATATACAAATCCCACCTTTGTAGTCCAAGTTACCTGGTAAATAAGGTCGTTGAACAATGTTATACCCTCACCAAAAAGATTATTGTCGAGGTTGTGTTGCCTACTTACCTTTCCGCTTGCCAGCTCTACCTCCCTCAACGATGAAGCACCCTCCTGTCCGGTTCCCTCAAACAGTCGCCCTCCACTATAAACCAGCCCCTGGGTAAATGCCTCCCTATCGTGTGGAAATGTATTGACTATTTTATATCCATATATCTTTGGGGTAATATCCGAATAAACATATAATACCCTGTTGGCCGTAGTTTTCGCCTTTCCATCACTAAATGCGGTTACTTTGAGCGTTTTTCTCCCAGTTTTTGTAACCTTATTGGAGGGAACCGAAGCTCTCCAAGGCTCTGAGAGTATTGAAGCAACAGCTTCATTGTCGTATGTCACCACAATAGAATCTATTTCCCGGTTATCCCTCTCAATAGCCAACTCCACCACTATCTCGTCGCCTACCGAATAAACAGCGTAATTCAAGGGAGCTGAAACCGAAAAGAGCTTTATTTCCGGTACGGGATCACCCGACGGATCGGATATGGCAACATCATCTATTGGGGAACCGGCGTTGGCGGGAGTAGCGGCGTTACCGGGGGAACCTGCCCTGCCGGAGCAGGAGATAGCTTCAACGACAAATAACACCAAAACAATGATAATTAGGTATTTATAGTAGTTTTTATTCATTTGGAAATATTTTTTTGACCAATCGTTTTATCGGGTTAGTCGGTTTAGACAGACTTTTTTCGTATTCCATCTGGAGCTGTTCATCTTCAACCAAAATATGCCATATCTCTCCCCACCCAGGGAACCCACCTACATTTTTATCGTCGATATAAACATCTGCATCTATCTTGCGACTTACCTGTGTTCCATCAAAGACCTCTTCGGGATAACTACTGTTTACCGCATAAAACTCCAAACCGTTTTTTTCGCAAAAGGTTACCGCCTCTTCGAGTTCTTGACCCGACCTGAATGTCCACAATATAAGTAAAGCACCGTTTTTTTGGAGTTCCTTGAGGGTCTTGAAGGCAAATAACCTCTCCTTACCTATCGAAGGATAGGCATGTTCTACAATCGTCCCGTCGAAATCCACGGCAATTTTTATATTTAGTAGCGATCCCATTAAATCCGTATGATTATACAAAACAAATAAAAAAACCGTTCAATTGGGACATATAGCACCAAATATCTTAAATTTGTCGAACTTCCTTTAAAAAACCGACATGACCAAGCACATCCCAAATTTCATTACCTCCCTCAATCTAGCATCCGGATTCATAGCCATTGTTTACGCTGTTAACGGGGACCCTACCACAGCCTCTTGGTTTATATTGGCTGCCATGGTTTTCGATTTTTTTGACGGTTTTTCTGCCCGTTTGTTAAAAGCCTTTTCGCCTATTGGGGGGGAACTCGACTCACTGGCGGATGTGGTAAGCTTTGGGGTAGCCCCGGCGGTAGTCATTTATACAATTTTATCTTCTATTACAGGTGCTAAAGTTTTTTCTTTAGGCCTAACAGCTACATTGGGCAGTATCATTACTCTGGCCGTTCCGGCAATTATGGCGATATTCACGGCACTTCGACTGGCCAAATTCAATATCGACGATAGCCAAAAAGAGTCGTTCAAGGGGTTAGCCTCCCCCGCAAGCGCCATGGCGGTAATAACCCTTATTCTGGCGCAGAGGTACTCCGACTATAAATTTGTCGATCTTTTTATGGGTTCACTATGGGCTGTTTCACTCCTTTCGATCTGCTTATCATTGTTAATGGTCTGCGGGA
>Ga0209800_10003559_pt1 | contig 12241 bp, 9 predicted proteins | sample Higcelweek8metaG_FD_187174 | JGI IMG/M metagenome (GOLD analysis project Ga0209800, IMG submission 187174) | Freshwater pond sediment microbial communities from the University of Edinburgh, under environmental carbon perturbations - High... | ecosystem: Environmental > Aquatic > Freshwater >... | reverse complement strand
TACTCCGGTTATTGTTGCATGTACCCCTGACAGATACATGAAATACCACATCACAATACCGCCAAGAACATATGGGATGAGGTTCCTCACCCCCTGGCTTTTCAGTATCAGCAAAAGAACAAAGACTGAAAGCGAAACTGCAAGATTGCCCCACAGGATCGATTTGGAGTAGAACAGCGTAATAACCATTATTGCCCCCAGGTCATCTGCGACTGCCAGTGCAGCCAGGAAGACCTTTAATGAAGCAGGCACTCTTTTCCCTAGGAGGGAAAGAACGCCCAGGGCAAAGGCAATATCTGTTGCCATCGGTATGCCGGCACCGGGCTGCGTCGGAGTCCCGAAATTAAACAGAGTGTAAATACCTGCAGGTACTATGATCCCGCCCAGGGCAGCTGCCACGGGTAAGAGTGCATTTTTAAGAACTGAAAGTTCACCCTGGTAAATCTCCCTTTCAAGCTCAAGACCGATAAGGAGAAAAAAGATGGCCATCAGACCGTCATTTATCCAGTGTTCTGCACTGAGAAACCCGATCTTGTAATGTATCAGGTGAGAATAACCCTCGCTCAGTGCTGAATTTGCGATTATAAGTGATACAACTGTGCAAAACAAAAGTACAACACCCCCGGCTTTCTCACTTTCATAGAACTCTCTGAAAAGGCGGGTAATCAGTAATCGGTCAGATATTATGTAGCGTGGCATCGTCTAAAATTATTAAATGTTCTCTAAAACTGACCGGGGAGGGCCAAAAAATCTTTACTTTACGGATCAATTTATTAAGCGTTAACAATGTGTCCCTCAGAGAACCTGATAACTGAAAATATTTAAGTTCAATGTCAGCAATGAATCTCTCATTCATGGATTTTCTTGTTAGCGGCGTGCTGGCTACAATCATGTTCGGGATCGGGTTGTCAATAAATCTAGATGACCTTAAACAGATTTATCATTCTCCAAAGGCATTTTTTTACGGCCTGTTCGCCCAGATGATTCTTCTGCCTGTTATTGCTTTTCTGATAACCTATTTCACTGATCTTCCACCTGCAATCAAAGTGGGATTCATTATTCTGGCTGCATGTCCGGGGGGCACCACTTCGGGTTTTATCACAGTTCTTTTCCGCGGGAACGTCGCTTTGTCAGTTACTCTTACAACATTAAACAGTATCCTCACCCTTCTTACAATACCACTGCTTGTAAACATTGCGCTTACAGTCTACCTTGGCCGGCATTCTCCGTTTGAGCTGCCGTTCATGGAGTCATTTCTTCAGATATTCTTTGTTACACTCCTGCCTGCCACAGCCGGAATTTTTGTCCGCATGAAATGGAATGATCTGGCTGAAAAGATTCAGAAGCCAGTCAGAACCGGCATGATCATTTTCTTTGCCGGGGTCTATCTGATCCTTGCATTTGCCGATGAGTCAAAGGGTGGGTCAGGAATAAAAATTGTGGAGGTGTTGCAGATCTTTCCTTACGCACTTCTGATAAACCTGGCAGGCTTCATGGCCGGATTTCTCATGGGTTTTGTCAGTCGGACCGGCATACGCACCGGCTTTACTATAGGGGTGGAGGTTGCACTTCAGAACACTACCCTGGCTCTGCTTGTTGCCGGGACACTCATTCAGAGCAATGACATGGTCAAACCCGCACTGGTCTATGCCCTTTTCTCGTTCTGGACTGCCCTGCTTTTCGGTGTTATTGTAAAAAGATACAATAAATCAACGTTCTTCGGGGAATTCAAATAATTTGCGATTTGCGATTTACAATTTTTCACTACTGCCTATTGCCTACTGCCTACTGCCTAATCAATCACCACCTCATCGCAAAACATCCAGGCCTTTCCCCCGGCACCGGGATGCCACGGAGGACACTTTCCCTGGCTTCCGGCCACAACCCTTACAAGCCTCGCCTTTCCTTCCGGGAATGTTGTAAAATAGTCAATGGTTTCGTTTCCCTGATCCTCAGGGGAAATGGCAGTATCGAGCCTGTGAGGTGGTAAAAAGGTAATACCGTCCTCCGAAAGCGATATCTCAACCCACCGGGGGAGGAAAATCCAGCTGCCGGTGGCGGCCTTGAACCGTGTGCTGACCTTCGTCAGCGGGGTGACGCTTCCTAGGTCAATCACAATATCCAGATCGCTTCCGTCAAATCCCTGCCACTGGCCGTCATCAAATGCGCCACTGCCCATAATGCCGTTGACCAGGGTTTTATCGCCCAGTGCCTTATACTTGTCACTGAATTGTAAATTATATTTAACAGGTTTGCCTGTGGCCTTATGGATGATTACCTTTTTTTCGCTGATCTTTCCCCTCATTTTTCCGCCGGTGAAGATCGCCGCCCTGACAGTGGCAGAAGCACTTAAAGGTAGAGGGCCTTCATAAACGGCAGAGGCACTGTCAGGATCGCTTCCGTCAGTTGTGTATCTGATCTCGGGTGAGGTCTGTTCCGTTGTCATTTCAAGAGAAATATTGTTCGTTTCTTCATTGAACGTAGCAGTCATATCTACCCTGAACGAGCCCTTCGAATAGCTCCAGCCTGCTGCATCGAAGTGTTCCATCATCCTTGCCAGCCTGGTGCTGAATCCTTCCCAGCTGCGGACCTCCGGCGCTGACCACACCACCTCAGAAAGAGCTGTCAGACGCGGAAGAACCATGTATTCCGCCGTCTTTCCCTCAGTCACATATTCAGTCCAGAGGCAACCCTGTGCACCGATAATAAATTTAGCCTCTTCCGGAGTCAACTCAGGGGGAATAGGTTCAAAAGAATACACCTTTTTCAGGGTTAACAGCCCCCTGAACGATTCCGGTTCTGTAGCCGGATCGCCCTGGTAAACATTGAAGTAACAGTGTGAGACGGGTGTCATAACAGCATAATGGCCTGACTTCGCAGCGGCAACACCCCCTTCGAAACCCTGCCATGACATCACTGCAGCACCCGGGGCAAGGCCGCCCTCCAGAATCTCGTCCCATCCGATCAGGTGCCGTCCTTTAGAGCTGATGAATGCCTCGATCCGTTTTATGAACCAGCTTTGAAGCTCAGCTTCGTCTTTCAATCCCTCTTTCCGTATCCGGGCCTGGCAAAGGGGGCATTTCTTCCATTCCGCCTTGTTTGCCTCATCACCTCCTATATGAATATAGGGTGAGGGGAACAGCTCCATAACTTCCGTCAGCACATCCTCAAGAAAAGCAAATGTTACTTCCTTTCCTGCGCAATAAATGTCAGTTATGGGCCAGACGCCACCGGGAGGGACTGTAAACGGTCCGCCAGTGCATGAATGCCCGGGGTAAGCAGCCAAAGCGGAGCCAACATGTGCGGGCATCTCAATCTCCGGAACTACATTTATATGTCGTTCAGCGGCATAGGCGACTACCTCCTTTATTTCCTCCTGAGTGTAAAAACCGCCGTATGTTGCCTTCTCCCCGGGCTGCTGTACCTGGCGGGAACTCCATGGTTTGTCCTCACGGTCAACTCTCAGGGCGCCCACCTCAGTCAGCAGAGGGTACTTTTTTATCTCGATGCGCCATCCCTGGTCGTCTACAAGGTGCCAGTGAAAGACATTCATCTTGTGCATCGCAAGAATATCGATATATCTTTTTATGAAAGAGACGTCAAAGAAATGCCGGCTGACGTCAAGGTGCATACCTCTCCAGGCAAACCTTGGGTAATCGCGGACTGTCACACAGGGAATAGTCCATTTTATTCCGTTTGCAACCGAATAGTTTTCAATTGCTGCCGGAAACAACTGCCTGAGGGTCTGTACACCTCTTGAAAGCCCTGCCGGCGTGCATCCGGTAAGTGTCACACTCTTTTTGTCAACTGTCAGCAGATATTCTTCAGGCTGCCATGCCAGGGTGGTGTCAATGACCAGGTTAATTGAACCACCTGCACCTTCTTCGGTCCTCAGCTGGAAGCCGGTGGCTGGCCGGAGCAACTCTGCAAGGTAATTTGCAACACCCTCTGCATATTCACTTCCGTTATACTTTATAATTGCCCGTGGGGTCAGCGAAAAGACTCCCTTTTCTACTGTCATCTGTACCGGCTGAGGGATCACTGAAGGTGCTGAAACCCGCTTTTCAGCGCACCCTGAGGCAATGATTGCGGCTGCCAGGGCTACCGCAAAGAAATATTTTTTCATTTCAATTCTTATTTAATTGTCTCAATATCGAAAATTTCATGCCGGTCAAACTGCAGCCAGTATTTTATTGAATTTTTACGTACCAGTTCCCAGTAGATGTCGCTGTCAAGACCGTAAATAAAATTGATCTCCTTCAGTTCAGAGGTTATTCTTTCAGTCAGCTCTTTCTTAAGGGAAATGCGTATTGTTGTTCCTTTGTGTGTGAAGTCAGCTGCCGGGAAAAACGGCGCTTCAGTAGCAACTGTCAGCAAACCGTGTCCCGGCGTGGCGCCGGTGCTGACCTGTATGCCATCGTTCATGCAGCTGAGCGGCGGGATGCTGCCGGCATGGGTTGTGACTTCCATCTCATCCACCCCTGTGGAGAAATATTCCCGCGCACGGATTCCCATCTTGACCCCCATTATGGCAAAAACTCCGAGGTGACGGTGAAGCTCATTGGCAATTATACCTGACGTCCATTCATCTTCGCCGTACTTATTGCGGATTTCAGTTACGAAAGGTTGCAGGTCTGTCATATAGAAGGAAGTGTCTGCTGGGATGCTTTTTATTACCTGCATCCTGGCTACTGTCTCTCCTTTCAGTATCCTTACCGTTGCCTTGCGAAGTGCATTTATATCCACCGGAGTGTAAAGTTTATTCTTCTGCATTCCGGCTTCGGTGCTGAACAATGTGGGATAATGAAGAAGCAGCGGAACCATCTCGTCGAATGATGTAAAAACGAAGCCGTGTGATGAGTTGGCTTTCAGGATTGAAACAACCCTTGCGCTGTACGTCGAATGGGAGGTTTCAAGTTCGGATAATAGTTCCGGGCTGTAAAATGATGTTCCACCTGACCCTGTGACAAGAACGGGCAGTGAAGCCTGAAGAACCTTTTCAGCAGCCAGGGGGGCGGCTTTGTAATTATACCCATCTTTACCCGGGAGCCCCTCGTTACTCCAGATTATCTGTTTTATTTTTTTGCTGAATTCAGGTATTCCCTCCATGGCTGCAGATGCTGTCTGCAATGAGCCAAGGGCAATAAGGGAAACAGGCGTAGTCTCCTGTGACAGAACGCGTCTTATAAGGTTTATTGCTTCGCTTCCCCTGGCTACCGGCAGTCCTTCATGCCACAATTCATCGACCAGTCTCCTGACTTTTTCATATGCAATATTCTCTTCGTGAAAGCCTTTTGAAACTGTTATTGCAAGGACTCGGACATCCGGCGAGGCGAGCAGCATGCATATCGCTTTCTGATCATCAAGGCCTCCGTCAGTATCAATGATTACGTAATGTCTGGGCTTCCAGGGATGAGCGGAAGCCGCAATTACTGAAAGAATCAGTGCAAGTGTCAGTATCCCCTTTTTCATTTTTAACTTTTCTCAAAAATAGCAATTAAACCGTTTTCGGGGTCAACTTATACGGCAAGTAGCCGTAAAGCAGCTCAATATCATAACCGTCTTTTTGTTTTTTTCCTATCTTGACCTCCCTAAACTGTTAATGGTGAAGAGGCGTATACTGCTGTGGTTTATTCCCGGACTTATTGTCGGGGTCATTTTTATACTGGGCTTCGACAGGGCTGTGGAGGCTACTTCCACCAATGATTTCTGCGCGTCATGCCACGTTCATCCCCAGGCCACTTCAAGTTGGAAGCAGGGAGTTCATTATGCCACACAGTCAGGCTACCGTGTATCCTGCGCTGAATGTCACCTTCCGCCAAAAGGCGAGGGTTACCTTGTTGAAAAAACGAAAACAGGATTACGCGACCTGTGGAGCCACTGGACCAGGGATTCTGCCGATTTCGACTGGGAGGCTGCATCTTCTCTTGAAAGGGCTTCAAAGCATGTGTATAATTCCACCTGCATAAAATGTCACGAAAATCTATTCCCGGCAAAGCTGACCCGCGAGGGATCCGATGCTCACCTGTACTACAATAAGATGACAGAAAAAGGGGAGGAGCTGCAGTGCATCAGCTGTCACCTGAATGCGGGGCACTATATGAAAGACTATACCCATGGCAGCAACAAAAGTTTCGGATTGGCCGGCAGCAGATCAGATACCGTATTTAGCGCTCCCGCCATTGTAGACTCTTTCGCCTCGTTTACTGAACAGGTGCCGGGTTCAGGCGTGACATTCCGGATGATAGCGCTTCCGGGAGGGAAATTCACTATGGGCAGCCCCGATACCGAAATGTTGCGCAAAGCTGACGAAAAGCAGCGGGAAACGACAGTGGATTCGTTCTTCATAGCAGAGACCGAGGTGACATGGAATGAGTATATGGAGTTTTACCGTCAGACAGCTACTGAAGGCCGCTCGACCGATACTGAGGGAGCACGGTTGAACAAAGCAGGTGTCGATGCCGTCAGCGGCGCCACTCCTCCGTACGGAAAACCTGACCAGAACTGGGGGATGGGCATGAGACCCGCAATATCAATGAGCTACCATGCTGCTGAGACATACTGCCGCTGGCTCTCCTCAGTGACAGGAAAGAAATACCGCCTTCCCACAGAGGCTGAATGGGAGTATGCCTGCAGGGCGGGTACTGAAACACCATATTTCTTCGCAGGTGACCCGAAGGGATTTACAAAGAAGGGATTGTTTAAGAGCAGGCCTGATACAGCAGTAATTAATACTTACGTTATCTATAATCTAAACAGCCATTCCAGGACACAGGAGCCTTCAGCAGTGAAAGCCAATCCGTGGGGACTCAGAAATATGTCAGGTAATGTGGCTGAATTCACCGCCGATATTTATGAAGGAACTGTAGAACATGTCATCAGGGGCGGCTCCTACCGCGACGATGCCGCAGGGGTAAGAAGCGCATCACGTGAAAGCACCCGTACTGATGAGTGGCTTAAGACAGACCCTCAGATGCCGAAAAGCATATGGTGGTACTCCGACTGCTTTTATGTCGGGTTCAGAGTAGTAATGGAGAGGAATGAAGAATTAAGAATGAAGAATTAAGAATGAACGGCTCAGACCTACGGACATTTGACTTTCAGACATTTGACTTTCAGACACAAAAAACATTAACTTTAAAGCACATATAACCAAATCATGAAAAACTCCGGTATAACAAGAAGAAATTTCCTGGGTAAGGCAGCTGTAGCAGGTGCCGCAGGGATCATTGTTCCGACAATCATCACATCATGTTCGACAAAAAAAAGCAAGGAAGTGATTATGCCTGTCATGCCCGAGAAGGCACCTGACGGTCCGCTGTTGAAAGCCGGCCTGATTGGTTGCGGTGGCAGGGGAACAGGCGCTGCTCTGAACTTCCTGCATTGCGGACCAAACCTTACTGTCACGGCACTTGGCGATGTCTTTACTGACAGGATTACTTCATGCCGTGAACGCCTTGCAAAAGACGGGGTGGAAGTGGCCGAGGAAAGCTGCTTCACTGGGTTTGATGCTTACCAGAAGGTTATAGATTCAGGTGTGGATATAGTCCTCCTGGCAACTCCTCCTGTCTTCCGTCCCCTTCATTTCGAAGCTGCAGTCAGCGCAGGAAAACATGTATTCATGGAAAAACCGGTGGCTGTAGACCCGGTGGGAGCCAGGCAGATAATGGCAACCGGTCTTAAGGCAAAAGGGATGGACCTGTCAGTTGTAACGGGAACTCAACGTCATCATCAGCATGACTATGTTGCCAACTGGGCTAAGGTTCAGGAGGGAATGATAGGTGAAATTGTGGCTGCGAACTGCTACTGGAATCAGAGTCAGCTGTGGTACCGCAATCCTGATCCGGCATGGAGTGAAATGGAATATATGATACGCGACTGGGTGAACTGGTGCTGGCTGTCAGGAGACCATATAGTTGAACAGCATGTCCACAACATCGATGTTGTAAACTGGTTCACCGGCAAGAAGCCTGAATCAGCCGTCTCTTTCGGTGCACGGCACCGCCGTGTCACAGGAGATCAGTATGACATGTTCAGCACTGACTTCATATATGAAGGAGGATTCCATGTTCACAGCATGTGCCGCCAGATAAACGGCACTGAGGGAAATGTCTCGGAATGGCTGCAGGGAACTGAAGGAAGCAGCAACTGTCAGAATGCAATCTGGAACAAGGCAGGCGAAAAGATATGGAGCTTCGAAGGATACAAACTTGACGAAAAGGGCATAATGACAGACCAGCTTCCGATAAGCCCTTACGATCAGGAACATACAGATTTTGTAACCGCTATCCGCACGGGCAAACCTATAAATGAGGCAGAGGCGGTTGCAACATCGACGCTGGCCGGAATCATGGGCCGTATGTCAGCATATACCGGGAAGAAGGTGACATGGGATGAGGTGATGAACTCAGAACTAAAGCTCGGTCCTGATGTTTATGTGATGGGACCTGTTGAAATCGTTAAAACCGTTCCTGTACCGGGCGAATAAGACTTAAAAGGGAGTATTATGGATAATAGGAGATCACGCAGAAGTTTCCTTACTTCTGCCGCAGTTACCGGAGCTGCGCTTTTCACAGCACCAGCTCTTCTGGCAGGGACTGGCAGAAACAGGGTTACAGTTTCAGATGCCGATAAGCCATTCCGGCTGAAGTTTGCCCCTTCACCGGGAATGTTCCGCGGTCTCTGCGGCAGTGACGACCCGGTTGATAATATCAAGTTCATTCGTGAGAAGGGTTTCACCGCCCTTTTTGACAACGGTCTTCCCGGCCGTCCCGCTGCAGAGCAGGAGAAAATCGCCGCAGAAGTACAGAGGCTGGGATTGTACATGGGTCCGTGGGTTCTTTATGCTGATTTCTCAAAGACCTCCTTCGTGCTTGACACAAAAGAGGTACGTGACTTTCTTAAGTCGAAGATGCAGGAGGGCATAGAGGTGGCTCGACGCACTGGATTCAAGACGGCCCTTGTGGTTCCGGGAAGATATGATGAGCGTCTGCATCCCGACTACCAGCGGACAAATGTAATTGACAACCTGAAATACTGTGCTGAGATTATGGAGCCGGAGGGAATAACACTGGTAATTGAGCCACTGAACACCCTGCGCGACCACCCCGGGCTGTGGCTCACCCAGATGCCCCAGGCATACCAGGTGTGCGATGCAGTAAACAGTCCTTCAGTAAAAATAGTGGAGGATATGTATCACCAGCAGATAACCGAGGGCAATCTGATTCCAAACATCGAAGCCTGCTGGGATCATATTGCTGCATTCCACGTTGGAGACAACCCCGGTCGCAACGAACCCACCTCGGGTGAGATCAACTACAGAAACATATTTAAATACCTCCGTTCACGTGATTATGAGGGAGTTATATGCATGGAGCACGGGCGCAGCATTAAGGGCATTGAGGGTGAGAAAAGGGTGATTGAAGCCTACAGGGAATGCGACCCGAGTTAGTTTATAGGTTTATGGGTTTATAGGTTTAAAAAGTTTGATATAAATGAAAGTTATGTATAAAAAGAGGGCTGTTTATTTCATTATTGCAGTCAAGATCGTGGTGGTATCTGTGCTGCTGACTGATTCAGGCTGTAAAAGGGAAAAGGAAGACAAAGACACCTTTTCCGTGGCTTTTATGACTGACATCCATCTTCAGCCTGAAAGGAATGCCGTTGAGGGATTTTCATCGTCACTTGATACTGTTAACAGTATGAAACCTGATTTCATTATTACCGGCGGTGATCTGATAATGGACGCCCTGGGTCAGAGATACGGCCGCACCGACTCGCTCTACAATCTTTATCAGGAAGTTGTTAAGAAGGCCACGATGCCTGTACACAACACCATGGGGAACCATGAAATCTATGGCATTTACAGGAAAAGCGGTGCTGACCCCGCACATCCGGAATACGGAGAGAAGATGTATGAAAAGAGACTCGGTCCGCTATACTACTCTTACCTGCATAAGGGATGGAAGTTCATGGTCATCAACTCAATAGAGGACACGGGAAGGGACAGTTATACCGGGCTTGTTGATTCTGTGCAGATTGACTGGATAAGGGAAGAGTTGAAAAATACAGACCCTGAAACACCTATCGTTATCAGCACTCATATTCCGTTCGTAACTGCCATGACACAGGTGCTTGACGGCTCGACGGTTTCAAATGACTCATCGCTGGTGGTTTATAACTCCAGGGAGGTTGTTGACCTTTTCAAAGACCACAATCTCAGACTCGTGCTTCAGGGGCACCTGCACTTACTTGAGGAAATCAATATCGACGGCGTTCAATACATAACCTCCGGTGCCGTCTGCGGTGCCTGGTGGAACGGTCCCCGCCAATGGTCCGAGGAGGGATTCCTGTACCTCACCTTCGGCAAAAACGATTTCACCTGGCGGTATGTCGATTACGGCTGGAAAGTCGACTGAGTGTTTGCTGAAATAATGAACCAACCGTGAAGGATGATAAGTATCTTGCCCTGTTGCGCGGAATTAATGTCGGCGGGAATAACATAATCAGGATGGCCGATTTAATAGCGTGTTTCGAGGAGATGGGTTTGAAAGATGTGTCGACTTATATACAGAGTGGCAATGTAATCTTCCGGTCCGGCGCTAAAAACAAAGCAGGATTGACAAAGCAAATAGAGGAGAGACTGTCCGAGAGATTTAACTACCAGTCGCGGGTGGCCGTTTTCTCTCATCGGCAGATTAAGGAAATTGTTGATCAGGCCCCGCAGGAGTTTGGAATGGAAGCCGAAAAATACAGATATGATGTTCTTTTTTTAATTGAGCCGCTTACGGCAGGAGAGCTGATGAAGAAGGTAAATCCAAGGGTGGAAGTCGACAGGGTTTATGCCGGTGAAAAATCGCTCTATTTTTCCCGGTTGATAAGCAAGGCGTCGCAAAGCCGTTTAACCAAAATCATCACAATTCCTGAATATAAAAATATTACAATACGTAACTGGAACACTACAACCAGGTTACTTGAATTAATGGATTCCTGACAAGTCTGAAAGTCGAATGTCAGAAAGTCGGAAAGTCGAATGTCAGAAAGTCAGAAAGTCGAATGTCTGAATTAAGCCAATTTCTTCACTCTTAACTTCTCCCTGCTCCGTGCTCCGGGCTCCATACTCCGTGCTCCATGCTCTATGCTCCATACTCCGTGCTCCATGCTCTATGCTCCGTGCTCCGTGCTCCGTGCTACCTGCTCCTTGTCCCCTGCTCCCTGCTCCCCGCCCCATGCTCCGGGCTACCTCCGGAGCCACTCTTCAACCGACACAACTTCGCCGTAACTCTTAAGGGTTGCCAGGGTAGAGGCGTGAACGTCAGCAGCAAGTACTTCGCGGTCACCGAATTTCAGGTTGCGAGAGGCACAGGCATCATGCAGCAGAATAACAGCATATCCCATGTCGTGAGCCGCCCGAACTGCCGCTTCAACGCACATCTGGGTCTGCATACCGCAGATGACAAGAGTGTCCACACCGAGATTCTTTATATGGTCAGCCAATCCTGTTCCCAGAAAGCTGTTGACATCATCTTTCACAAAAACAGCCTCCCCTGAGACAGGCTTTACCAGTTCATGGATCTCCATCCCCGCAGCTGATTTATGCTGGATGTAAATGACGGGATTATTCTCCTCCCTCGCCCTGTTAATGGCCAGGGCGGCCATTTCTGCAGCTTTTACAGGTTCAACCAGCTCGGAACGGCCGCCCGGAAAGTAAAAATTCTGAACGTCAATCACCAGGAGAGCATATTTCTCTCCGGCAATCAGAGGCAGCGCGATAAATAGTACCATTGCAATGATTATCAGTCTTTTCATAACTATCGGTATAAAAGAAAACTTCAGTCTTTTCGGGACTGAAGTTACTCTCTTTTAAATTATTTTCAGGACTTACCTGCCTCTTTTTACCATAGCGCGTTTGTGGATTCTTTCTCTTTTGACTTTTGCGCGCCGGGCGGCTTTTGCATCGGCAGCACGTGCCTGACCGAACTCTTTTCCCTCGAGCCCGCCTTTATTCCGGCCGTAAGCATTACCCTGCGGATCATTCTGACCTTCAATTGCTTTGTCTCTTTGCTTCTCCATCTCTTTTTCACCTTTCTGGGCACGCTCCATCTCCTTCTCCATCACTTTCTCGCTATCCTGAGCCTTCTCCATCTCCTTCTCCATCACTTTCTCGCTATCCTGAGCCTTCTCCATCTCCTTCTCCATCACCTTTTCACTTTTCTGAGCCTTCTCCATTTCTTTCTCCATT
>Ga0209800_10003556_pt1 | contig 12251 bp, 1 predicted proteins | sample Higcelweek8metaG_FD_187174 | JGI IMG/M metagenome (GOLD analysis project Ga0209800, IMG submission 187174) | Freshwater pond sediment microbial communities from the University of Edinburgh, under environmental carbon perturbations - High... | ecosystem: Environmental > Aquatic > Freshwater >... | reverse complement strand
CTGAATATAAAAATGTTAAAGACAGTAAAAAAGCTGATGGTGCCATCCTTATTAAGCAATTGGCGAGGGAGCATGCTCCCTCGCCAATTGATCATGCTCCCTCGCCAATTGATCATGCTCCCTTGCCAATTGATCATAGTGCTAAGGTGATTGCTGTTATAGAGCTGAAAGGAGCCGAAACCACCGACCTTAACCGAATAGAAGCACAGGCTTTTGGGTATAAGAATAACCAGCCCGAATGCACCTATGTTATCACTTCCAATTTCGAAAAACTTCGTTTTTATATAGATAATGCCATAGAGCATATAGAGTTCAACCTGTTTACGCTTACCGAAAAAGAATTTGAACTGCTTTGGTTGTGCCTTGCATATGTTAATATTGAAAAAAACCTTCCTAAACGAATCAAGGACGAATCGGTAAGTCAGGAAGATGTTATTACCAAAAGTCTGTACAACGATTATTCTTTGTTTAAACGCGAACTGCATCAGAACCTGGTAGCACTTAATCCGGATCATGACCCGTTGACGCTCTTTAAAAAATCGCAAAAGCTGCTTGACCGTTTCCTGTTCCTGTTTTTTGCCGAGGACAGACAACTGCTTCCTCCTAATTCGGTGCGGCTGATATTGGACGATTGGCGCGATTTGCAGGACCGTGACGTTCAAATTCCCTTATACGACCGTTTTAAAAAGTATTTCGAATATCTCAATACCGGCTTTAAAGGAAAACGTTATGATGTTTTCGCATACAACGGCGGCTTATTTAAAACCGATGTGTTGCTTGATGAACTGAAAATTGAAGATGAGTTGCTTTACAGGCACGCCATGAAACTTTCCACTTACGACTTTGTTAGCGAAGTGGATGTTAATATCCTTGGCCATATTTTCGAAAATTCCCTCAACGAACTGGATGAAATAAAAGCACAGCTCGAAGGGCAGCAGGTAGATAAAGCAAAGAGTAAACGCAAAAAGGACGGCGTTTTTTACACGCCCAAATACATCACAAAGTATATTGTTGATAATACCGTTGGCAAACTTTGTACTGAGAAAAAGGCTGAACTGCAACTTATTGAGGAAGAATACACTACCGACCGAAAACGCACAAAGAAAACCATACAGCCTTTATTTGATAAACTTACAGCTTATCGCAACTGGTTGTTGCAACTTACCATCTGCGATCCGGCTTGTGGCTCAGGAGCGTTCCTTAACCAGGCGCTCGACTTCCTGATTAACGAACATAAGTATATCGACGAATTGCAAGCCAAGCTTTTCGGCGATGCTATGGTGCTGAGCGATTTCGAAAAGAATATACTCGAAAACAACCTGTTTGGCGTTGATTTAAACGAGGAGAGTGTTGAGATAGCCAAATTATCCTTATGGCTGCGTACCGCACAGCCAAACCGGAAACTGAACGATTTAAACAACAACATCAAATGCGGCAACTCGCTGATTGACGATCCGGCTGTGGCTGGTGATAAGGCGTTTAACTGGCATGAGGAGTTTCCAACTGTTTTTCCCGAAAAGGCAAAAAGAGCCTGGCACGTTACAACTGCCACACACAATTCGAGGTATTCGCAACGAATGATCGACTATCATGTGCAGGTTGGTGAGCCGGTATGGTTATCAGAAAAGGAAGAGATAATTGTAACTGAAACTATTGCCAAAATAGTAATTGAAGATAAGCTGAATGTAATGGCTTACAATATTTGTGGCGATCATATGCATATTGTATTGGCATGTGAGGAGGTGGAACTGCCATCAATTATGCAGAAAATAAAAAGTATGAGCGCCCGCGCCTGCAATATTGCCATGGGACGTACCATACCTCAAGCCGTGGAGCATGCTCCACGGCTTGAGGATGAAAGGGGTAAAACACAATTTCATCTTTGGACACAAAAATTTGGCAGCAAGGAAATTGTTACAGAAGAGCAGCTTAACAATACAATTGCTTATGTGCAGAATAACCGCATAAAACATTAATTAACTTCCCAAAATATTGATAACAGTGGTGAAGATAACAGCTGTGGAGCATGCTCCACAGCTGTTGACAATACTGATGCTGATTACAATGGAGAATGCTCCATTACTCATGTTGCAGATCCTGCTAATTCTGCCATTCCTGCCAATTCTATTAATGGCGATGGAGCATGCTCCATCGCCATTAATACTGCCATCAACACTGCCATTGACACCATTGCTGCTACTTTTACCTCTTCTGTTTCTTATGCACTGCGCACTGAGTATAAGGGTGGGTTTGATGTGGTAATTGGGAATCCGCCGTATGTTGATATCAAAGCACTACCTAAACATATTGTAGAACATATATTTAAGACATATTCAACTGCAAATAATAGGATAAATTTATTCTCTGTTTTTATTGAGCGAAGTCTTAATATATTGAAATTGAATGGAAGGTTTTCATTTATAATACCTTCATCACTTCTAACTCAGGAATCATTTAAACCTTTAAGAAATAAATTGCTTGCGAATACTAATATAAACAATATTGTTCGCCTTCCTAACGAATCATTTGGCGGAAGTGCCGGGGAAGTTAAAGTCGATACTATTATTTTTATATTCACAAATTCAACTTTCAAAAATACTCCTGTTGAAGTATTAGTTTACAAAGGATTCAAAAGGATTAATGAAATTACACAATTCAATTGTGATGAACACATATTTTTAGATCAATCTGTTTGGGGAAAAGATGAGAATGCTATTTTTAGAATAAATAGTAATGACGCTATTTCTAGTATTCTATTAAGAATTGAGAATGAATCAACATTATTGTCAAACTGTGCTGATTTTTGTTTAGGCCTAACTCCTTATGATAAATACAAAGGCCATACTCCTGAACAAATTGAGAATCGAGTATACCACGCCAATTTTAAAAAAGATGACACGTTCAAAAAGCTCTTGGCAGGAAACGATGTTACTCGATATAATATTGAATGGAATGGATACGAATGGATAAGTTATGGCAAGTGGTTAGGTGCTCCAAGAGATGAAAAGTTTTTTAAAGAAAAAAGAATACTTGTTAAACAAATAATTGATTGGACAGCAAAAAGAATTTGGGCTTCAATGACAACTGAAGAACTATACAATGCTCAAAATGCGTTCAATTTAATAGCAAAAGAAAATTTCCAAACAGAATATCTACTTGCAATCATCAATAGCAATTTGATGGCCTTTTATCACAAGAAAAAATTTCTTGAAGAGTATAAAGATCGATTTCAGAAAATATTAATCAAGGATTGTAAATATTTCCCAATTCGAGTATTGGAAATTGAAAAGCAACAATCATTTACTGTCTTAGTGCACTTAATGCTTGCCAAAAACTTTCATTTACAAGAACTCTCCCAAAAATTCCAGCGCACCATCCAGCGTAGATTTAACCTCTCAGAACTTCCGGGCAAGCTCCAAAACTGGTATTTGCTCACTTACAACGATTTTATTAAAGAACTGGCAAAAAAGAAAGTAAAGTTGTCGCTATCAGAGGAAAACGAATGGGAGGCTTTCTTTTTGCAGGAAGCTAAACAAGCCCTTGCTTTAAAATCCGAAATAGATAAAACTGATAAGGAAATAGACAGGATGGTGTATGAGTTATATGGATTAACGGAGGAAGAGATAAAAATTGTGGAGGCTTCAAATTAAAATAAACACTGCCAATTATGGTTGCCTGTGCTTGTTTAAAGATTTGCACTTTCCAGGATGTCTTTAATGAGTTCGGGAATAGACTCTTCCTCCAGCAAATTAACCTTAAAGCAATCCACTCTCTTTTAAATTATAAATAAGTTCCGGGATAGAAGCTTTTCCAGTCTTCTCCAATATATTGGAACGATGCGTGTCCCTGGTTTTCGTGCGTCTTATTTTCTGATGCTAAATGGCTTAAATTCCTGGGCCAGTTTCCATTATCCAAATTCCAGGTCACAATTTCATGCGGGGTGACAGGGAGAGGTTGCCTCATAACTTTTATTCCCAATCCAAAGATTCAAGTTCCAAAAAACAGGGTTGCACTCGTCAGAAAACAAGGCGCGCGCTTATTAGTGTTTAAAATAATTCCTGAATACATTAGGATTTAAAATTCTATTCCCCGTTAACACTGGGTAAGGTATTAGCCTGTCGTTTATTAAGCTACAACAAATATGCATTTTCATCTACTAAATAAAAGTACTTTCATCTATACCTTTCATTCTTTGACTTCAATAATTTTGTTAAAATCCTTCAATACCAACGTTATAGCTGCATATTTAACGTTGGTCTGCATATAAAAATGCCGCTTAAGTTAATCCGACTCTATTTTTCGTATCAATCCTTTCTACTGGTTTTAAAAAAAATCGTGATTTCAATTCCTGAAACCAAAATCGGGAGTGATCATATTTAATAAGCTGTTAGGAATAAAAGTTTTGGGTTGAAAGAGAATAAATCAAGAGTATAGAAAAAAGAAGATTGTAGAAATAGAACAAGAACTACAGCTAAAACCCTATAAAGACTTAACGAAAATTGAAACTTGTGTTTAAGGCAATTGGCATAATAGAAATTACCTCTGTTGAAAAAAAAATGCATTTGAAAACTAAAAAGCAAATATCTGTATCAGAATAAAAAAAAACTCACCCGGTTTAAAGAAGAATGTCCAAATCAATTGATTTTTTCTGATGAAAAGAAAGCATTTCAAAAGCTTGTCCAACACTAAAAAATTGCTTCGAAACTTTCGATGTATTGGTCTCATTTCTCCTTTCAATTCCCCTATGTCAGAAACCCAAAAGGAAAGCGTACCAATCAATACAATATTACACTGACAAAAATACATTCATGAATATCTTCTGCAAATGAAGAAAATATTTACTCAAAAATACTTTCACACTCTCAATAAACAAATTAATTTCAAACAATATGGCAGCTTTATACAATAGTTACATGGATTTAAAAGGCAAGATGTTTAAAACGACCTGTCTTTTCATAGGATTGTGCCTTATTTTGTCCGCGAAAAGTATGTTAGCACAATCATACTCTACAAACGGAGGCAATGTAACATGGACACCCTCGGGCAGTAGTATTACAGAAGCTACATTATATATAAGCGGAACCGGTGTAACCCATGGAGACGCTTTTGACGGTGCGATGTCAACATCAGTTACAGGTACAAATATAACATATAGTGTCACACTTCATTATTCCAGCATAAATTCGGTTGCAATACAGCAAGTGGAAGTTGTTAATTCCGGAGGATCGGCATCAACTTATAATTTAACATGTACAGGTAATCTGGGTTCTGACGGCAGCACACAATGGAATTATGTAAACGAGCCCAGCTTTAATTATACAGTTAGTTCTGATGTAAGTAATACTTCAAGCAACGGTTCTGACCCGGTAGTAAGTTTAATTTATGGGTGGAATTACGGAATAGGGACTTCGGATATATCATATTCAAGCGGCAGCGATGTTCATAATTACACAGTTTCTAATGCTTCAATAGCAGGTGGTGATACACACCGGTATCTGTTTCTGGTTGGAGTTGGAAGTATTGATGATCAATCGAATAACTATCCTTCAAATGCACTAACTGCTGTTACAAATTTGCAAACTGTTGCCAATTGGCCAGCAGATTTTACTAACTTTTTGACAAGTGCACAAATGGCTCAGGTTAAAAACTGGACTTTAATGGCCGGCGATAACTGCTCAACAGCAATAAATCTGGCAAGCTTATCAAGTCCTTTCAGTGGAACAACTGTAGGTTATACAGATGATATTAGTACTTGCCGAACTGGTTATCCTGACAGAATCTTTTACATTGATGTTCCTAATAACTACCAGATCGACATTTGGCAATCCGATAACAGTTACGATTCGTATCATTACCTTGGATATGGGGCTTCATGCCCGGGAAGCACGATTTATTGCGTCGATGATCCAGACACGCAAAACAATTCCTGGATTAATACAACGGGTTCAACCCAAAGAGTATGGTATATTCAAGATAGTTACAGTGGCTCAGGTACATTTACTTTAAACTGGACTTTAACAAATCCTTGCACAGCTCCATCAATTACCACACAGCCTTCCACTTCCACACAAAGCTTATGTCTCAACGGCTCATCAACTGCCTTGTCAGTAGCAGCTAGTGGCACATCCCCTAATTACCAATGGTATTCAAATTCCTCAGCAAGCAACAGTGGCGGTTCATCAATAAGTGGAGCTAACTCATCCTCATACACACCTCCAACATCAGTAGCCGGCACTAAGTATTATTATTGCTATGTTAGCAACGGTTGTGGGAATGTCACTAGCAATGTTTCAGGTGCAGTAACCGTATCTCCGACTTCGGTAGGCGGAACTGCCACAGCAGCATCCACTTCACTTTGCACCGGCAGCAGCACAACAGTTTCGGTTAGTGGGTACACTGGCACTATTCAATGGCAACAGTCGGCCAACAACAGCACCTGGGGCAATGTTACAGGAGGTAGCGGTTCAACAACTGCCACATACACAACACCTGCTCTAACATCAACCACTTACTACAAGGCTGTTTTAACAAGCGGAGCTTGCAGCGCAGCCAACAGTACTACAGCCACAGTAACTGTTTCAGCTAATCTTTCCTCTGTAAGTCTTTCTCCCGGCACCGCACAATCCATATGTGTCGGAGGATCAGGTTCCCAGTTAACCGCAACCGAAACAGGAGGAGGAACAATTACAGGCAGGCAGTGGGGAAAACGATCAACCTCAGGCGGATCAATTACTTCGATTTCGGGGGCCACCTCAGCAACCTTTACCCCGACAGCAACTAATCTTGGCGGAGCAGGTACCTGGTATGTGGTTTGTACATCAACACCAACCTGTGGCTCAGCAACTGTTTCAAACGAAGTGACTGTAACCGTTACGGCTAATCTTTCGGCTGTTGCCATTACTCCTAACAGTGCTCAAAGTATATGCGCAACAGGTACAGGTTCGCAACTTACTGTTGCAGAAACCGGCGGCGGGACAATTACAGCCCGACAATGGGGAAAACGTTCCACATCGGGTGGCTCAATTACCAGTATCAGCGGAGCAACAGGAAGCACTTATACACCTACCGGTGCGGGTTTAGGCACCGGTATCTGGTACGTGGTTTGTACTTCAACACCAACCTGCGGTTCAGCAACTGTTTCAAATGAGGTGACGGTTACTGTAACGGCTAATCTTTCCTCAGTAAGCCTTTCACCCAGTACTGCACAATCTATCTGTGTTGGAGGATCAGGTTCCCAGTTAACCGCTACCGAAACCGGAGGCGGAACAATCACAGGTAGGCAATGGGGAAAACGATCATCATCAGGCGGATCAATTACTTCGATTTCAGGGGCCACATCAGCAACCTTTACCCCGACAGCAACTAATCTTGGCGGAGCAGGAACCTGGTATGTGGTTTGTACCTCAACACCAACATGTGGTTCAGCAACTGTGTCAATTGAAGTGACTGTAACCGTAACAGCCAATATTTCGGCTGTTGCCATTACTCCTAACAGCGCTCAAAGTATATGCGCAACAGGAACCGGTTCGCAACTTACAGTTGCAGAAACTGGCGGCGGAACAATTTCAGCGCGGCAATGGGGAAAACGTTCCACTTCGGGTGGCTCAATTACCAGTATCAGCGGAGCTACAGGAAGCACTTATACACCCACTGGTGCAGGTTTAGGCACCGGTACATGGTATGTGGTTTGTACTTCAACACCAAACTGCGGTTCAGCAACTGTTTCAAATGAGGTTACTGTAACCGTTACGGCTAATCTTTCAGCTGTTGCCATTACTCCTAACAGCGCTCAAAGTATATGCGCTACAGGTACCGGTTCGCAACTTACTGTTGCAGAAACCGGCGGTGGCACAATTACTGCCCGACAATGGGGAAAACGTTCCACTTCGGGTGGCTCAATTACCAGTATCAGCGGAGCTACAGGAAGCACTTATACACCCACCGGGGCAGGTTTAGGCACCGGTACCTGGTACGTGGTTTGTACTTCAACACCAACCTGTGGTTCAGCTACAATTTCTAATGAAGTGACTGTAAACGTTACGGCTAGTATTTCGGTTGTTGCCATTACACCTAACAGCGCTCAAAGTATATGCGCTACAGGGACCGGATCGCAACTTACAGTTGCAGAAACCGGCGGTGGGACAATTACTGCCCGACAATGGGGAAAACGTTCAACGTCGGGTGGCTCAATTACCAGTATCAGCGGAGCTACAGGAAGCACTTATACACCCACTGGTGCAGGTTTAGGTACCGGTACCTGGTACGTGGTTTGTACCTCAACACCAACCTGCGGTTCAGCAACTGTTTCTAATGAAGTTACAGTTACTGTATCCACAACTTCAGTAGGCGGCACCGCCTCAGCAGCTTCTTCTTCACTTTGCTCAGGCAGCAGCACAACCGTTTCAGTTAGCGGTTATACAGGAACCATCCAATGGCAACAATCGGCTAACGGAAGCACCGGGTGGGGAAATGTTTCGGGTGGCAGCGGGGCAACTGCAGCCACTTACACCACACCAAATTTAAGCGCTACTACCTATTACAAAGCTGTAATTACCAGCGGAGTGTGCAGTTCTGCAAGCAGCACAACGGCAACCATTACAGTAAATGCCCTGCCAACCGTTGCTGCCATTACCGGCACAGCAGCAGTTTGTACACAGTTTACTACCCAGTTGGCCTGTTCGACAGCAGGTGGTGTCTGGAGCAGCAGCGACGAAACCAAAGCAACCGTTAATTCTTCGGGATTGGTAACAGGCGTAGCACAGGGCTCGTCTGTAATTTCTTATACCGTAACCAACGGCTCAGGATGCACGGCTGCATCAACAGCTACCGTAACGGTTTCAGCCAGCCTGGCTGCACCCACTTCGGTAACGGCTACTCCTTCATCAATCCAAAGCGGGCAAAGTTCGAATCTGAACGCTACTTCGGCCGGCAACACAATTTACTGGTACACCGCGGCAACGGGTGGCTCTGCAGCCGGCAGTTCGGCCAGCGGGGCTAATTTCAACGTATCGCCAACGGTTACCACCACGTATTATGCCGAAGCCAATTCAACCCAATCCTTTTACATCAACACACTTACCGCCAACAACAGTTATGTAACTGATCATAACAGTTATACCGGCGACGACAGGGGAGGAATTGCTGTAACTGCTTCGTATTATTATTATACCGGCGACAATTACACTGTCCGCTATTCCATGCCAGGCTTAACAAATCCGGTATCATGCACCAGGCGCGACGGCCTTTTCAGTGATCTGGGAACAGGAACATTGTACACACTCCATAATGGTTCATCGGACCCGATACACGGTTCAAATACCACTACATTTAATGTAACCAGTTTCAGAACAATGAGTGCCGACCTGGCAATTGGGGCAAGCGCTGCTGTTACGCTTTCGTCAGCAGTAAGCATGAGCAGTGGCAGTGCAGCTATTTATTCCGGCTCAAATTTCGTAATCCTTCAAAACGGAACCTCATTTTACAGGGTTGATATTCCTTCGGGAACCGTTACCAATATGGGATCGTACACCATCAGCCGTTATGGTTCCGAAAGCTGGGCCACCTGGGGTGTAGCAGAACTTAACAACGGCGTTTACAGCGTTTTGTATCGCGATGCATCGTCTCAAACCATTAAGCGGCTTAACCTGAGTACAGGCGCGGTTACAACCCTTGCAACGTTCAGCAATTTATCCGATTTGTGTAGTTTTACCTACTCACCTACTTACAGCCGTTGGTATTTCCACTACGAAGGGGGTGCACAGTTCGGAGGTTCGTCCGAAACCGCAGCTTATGCCGATGGTACCCATACCGTAAGCAGCGCAGGATGCCCGAGTGCAAGCCGCACTGCGGTTACCGTTACAGTTGCCAATCCACCAACAGTTACAACTGCATCTATTACGGATATAAATGCGACCACTGCAACCGGTGGCGGCAATGTTACCGATCAGGGAGGTGCTGAAGTTACTGCCCGGGGAGTTTGCTGGAGCACTTCGCAAAACCCGGTTGCAACCGGCAGCCATACTACTGACGGCACCGGCACCGGAAACTTTACTTCATCACTAACAGGCCTTACGGCAGGAACATTATATTATGTTAGAGCTTACGCTACCAACACAATTGGAACATCGTACGGCAGCCAGGTAAGCTTTACCTCCTATTCGCCGGGAACTATTGGAAGCGACCAATCCATTTGTTCGGGTGCAAACCCTGCCTTGTTTACTTCGGTAACAGCAGCAGTTGGTATGCCGGGAGTAACTTACCAGTGGCAAAGCAGCACCAATAACACTGTTTTTAACGACATAACGGGTGCAACTTCACTCACTTACCAGGCAGGTGCATTAACAACACAAATGTATTACCGGCGAAATGCCATCTCAGGATCGGTTACGCTTAGCAGCAATGTGATTACTATTTCCATTAATTCAGGCATAGCAGCTCCGTCGCCGGCAACGGCTACTCCTTCAACAATTCTGGCAGGCCAAAGCTCAAACCTCAATGCAACATCTACAGGAAACAATATTAAATGGTACGATGACCCAACAGCCGGAACCCTGCTTACCACCGTTTCGAGCGGGACAAACTACGCGGTAAGTCCTTCGGCTACAACCACGTATTATGCCCAGGCAGTTCCGATATCATGTTCGGATAATACGCTGGAAACCATTCTCACCAATCTGAACTCGAACTATACCAATATCACAAGTCAGATACCCAGCCCTTATAACTTTGCACTTGATGCAGGGGTAAACAGCAACTATATTTCAGATGGGGGGTCGGATATGTACGATGCTGGAAATTATGTGAGCACCAGTAATAATTCATCCTTTAATTACAATGATAACAGTGTGCTAACAAGCAGCATTTTCGGTACAGGAGGCAAATATTTCACGCGTAAAGTCAACAACCTGTTTGTGCTGGCTGCCGACATGAACAATGTAAGCTGGTTTAAAGTAAATGGCAATTATGGCACTGATGGTGGCGGAAGCAAAAGTTCGTCAACCTTTTCAATAACAGTTGAATGCCGTACTTATAATTGTTTCCTGAGCCGGGTTTATGGCACCAGCGATCCATCCATCAACGAGCTCTTTATTATTCCGGCTAATTCGTCAGCATCACATACAGGCATAGCGAACACAGCTGATAGCTACCATCAGCTTAACAATATAACTGCTTCAACCCGAATGTATTATCTGCTGTATGCAGGTACAAGCGGCGGACTTATCAGTGATGCCTCGGCTCAAAACATTGCAACTGCTTTCATAACACAAACGCAGGCTGTTGTTTCGGGAGCAGGCGGTTGCCCGAGTGCTTCGCGTACACCTGTTACGGTAACGGTTTCGAGCGTTCCTACAGTTACTACCGATGCCATTTCGGCAATAGCAGCCACTACAGCTACCGGCGGCGGTAATGTAACTGCCGATGGTGGATCCACTGTAACTGCCCGAGGGGTGTGCTGGAGTACGGCACAAAATCCGATCGCAACCGGAAGCCATACTACTGATGGCAGCGGAACCGGAACATTTACTTCATCCATTACCGGACTCACTGCAGGAACAACCTATTATGTAAGAGCTTATGCTACCAATGCCATGGGAACCGGATATGGTAGTCAGGTAAGTTTTTCACCGTTCCAGCTGGGCAGCTTCCCTAATATTACTAAGACTTACGGAGATCCGGCCTTTACTCTGGTAAACCCAACGTCTTCAAGCCCGGGAACTTTCAGCTATACAAGCAGTAATACAGGGGTAGCCACCATTTCGGGCAATACTGTTACTATTGTAGCTGCAGGAACCTCGACTATCACAGCTACACAGGCTGCATCAGGCGGATACGGAAGTGCACAGACTACATGTACTCTCATTGTTAACAAGGCAAATCAGACACTGACACTGAACATTCCGACAACTGCATCTCTGAACAGTTTTACCGGACTTAATACATTAACCATCACAGCAACTTCCTCAGCAGGTTTGACTGTAACAGTTATTATAGATGCGACTTCCACTGCATTAGGCACACTCACAGCTGTGTCTCCGGGAGTTTACACCCTATCCGATGTAGGCAATACCGGTACCATAGTTTTTGTTGCCAGCCAGGCCGGAAATGTAAATTACAATTCTGCTTCAATCAGCCAGAGCATGGTTGTAACCATGGGAAATCAGCTTATCACCTTCAATGCGCTGCCTTCAAAAACCTATGGTGATCCTGCATTTACAGTCACTGCCACTGGAGGTGCATCAGGAAATCCGGTA
>Ga0209800_10003554_pt1 | contig 12255 bp, 14 predicted proteins | sample Higcelweek8metaG_FD_187174 | JGI IMG/M metagenome (GOLD analysis project Ga0209800, IMG submission 187174) | Freshwater pond sediment microbial communities from the University of Edinburgh, under environmental carbon perturbations - High... | ecosystem: Environmental > Aquatic > Freshwater >... | reverse complement strand
GATCTGGTGAACGTAAAGGCAAAAGAAAAAGGCTTGTCGGGAAAAGAGATTACGGTTATACAAAAAGATATTCGGGAGTTCAGCGGATTCGGTCATGAGTTCATAAAGAAGCATGCGCGAAAATTGGTCGAATATGAATATCTTGAAGTAGTCAGCGGCCGCACCAGCGGCACCCGATTCGCATATCGTTTGCGCATCGATGCTGAACTGAAAACCATCCGTGAAAGCGCCATTCCAACAGTCGAGCAAATACGAAAATCACAACATATATAAAAGCGGGTACAGCGGGTACAAGCGGGTATATACCCGCTTTTGCGTAAGAAACACGATGTACATAAGGGTTTGCGAAACCGGGTACGCGGGTATCGAAAGTGAAAGGCAGGCAAAAAAAATGAGGGGGGAACAATGATGGAAGATGGCAAAGAGGGAATTGAAGTACTCAAACAGGTTCGACAGATGTCTGCGGTATTGGCTTATGTGATGAAGGATATTGATGTCATTTTACCGGACAGAATGATCGAGATAATGCAGTTTCCTGTTGGCCTAATGCGCTATCGTCGGGATCACGCTACCTTTCTGGATATTCTGATAACTGTCGGCTATATGCGGCAATACGAAAAAGAAGTGATGATGCATGAGTATAAAAGCGACGGTGAAAATCGAACCATGCGATATGTTGAGTGTGACTGCCGTGATTACGAAATAGCCTACTCGTTGTTTCTCGAGCATATGAAAAACGATTCGAGCTTTGATAGCTTCGACGATCTTGAGGTAATCACAACACCTGAAGAGATGCAGTCAAAAATCTCAGCAATGTGATGAAGCTTGAGCGAGTTTGCCAATATCTCACCCGCTTCAATCTCAGCCGCAAAACGCCGCCACACATAAGTTCATGTTATGCCGCATTCACTTTCGTTCATGCCGACATAACAGAACTTATGCGCAGCTTTCAAAGATTACGAAAGATCACTGATCGCTCAATCTTTAAAAAGTAAGTCAGTTCTACACTACGAAGCCACAGTATACAAATATTTCCGGTGCAGGAAATCGGTTCATCAATCGCGCACTTCACCGCGAATCCGCACACCAGTCGCACCTCACGTAAATAGTCACTAAAGGGGGTAGTCAATGGAGTTCTCTCAAATCGTCAGCGAATATCTTGCATACCTCGTCATTACCGGACACACCGCCGTTAATGCGAAGACTGCACTTACATTGTTTACCGCTTTTCTTGAAGAGGTGCAGCTCTCATACATATACGTTCGAGTCACCCACGCGGAGCACTTTCAAGAGAGGCTTCTTGCAAGCGGTTCGTATGCAAAAGCGACCGTGCTCAATATTGTCGGCTGCCTCTTTAGTTTTTACGATTACCTTCTCAAACGTCATCTTGTGACGAGTAATCCCTTTGCCGTTGCGTACCGGCCCAAAAGGCCGAAAGCTCTGCCGCGAAATATTCTCACTAAAGAGCAGACACAAACATTGCTCACTGCACTTACCGCATTCAATGCAGATGATACCGTCAACGGTCGGCGCATGTTCAGAAATAAGCATCTTATTTCTGAACTGATGTACGCAAGCGGTCTTCGTCGCGGTGAAGTCTGCCGCTTGAAACTTGAAGACGTGGACACCGAACGCGCAACCCTTCGCGTGAAGGACACCAAGAGTAACAAAGAGCGCACTGCATTTCTAAACGACTATTGCAGGCAGATTCTCTCGCTGTATCTTTCGAAGGTTCGACCCTACATTGTAACTGAGCGGCAGAATAAAGAATTTCTTTTTGGTTCACTGACTAACGTCGGCAGTTGGTTCAATGAGTTTCTATTACAAACCACAAAATCTCTTGAACTGCCGGGAGTGACGGCGCATTCATTTCGCCATTCGTTCGGAGTACACTTACTCGCAAACGGCTGTGACATCCGTTTCATTAAAGAGATGCTAGGTCACTCATCGCTGCATACTACACAAATTTATACAAGAGTTGACAAACACGATCTTTCAAGAATAATCGATGAGTGCCATCCCCGCACAACGGTGCAGACGCCATGAGATCGTTTGGCTCATATCTTGAAGGTTTCACCGAGCACCTGAAAGGCCGAGGGTATAAAGAGAATTCCATAAAACCATACATAGCAAGCCTTGAACTATTCTTTTTGTATCTTCGACGAAAGAAGATTCAAGTTGTGCAAGAGGTCAAAGAGAGTGATCTCGCTTCGTTTGTGAAATATCTGAAAAGCACTCCCTTTCGTTCCGGAAAGAATATTTCTATCGCGACGGTCAACATCCGTCTTCGTCATGTGAAACAGTTCTTTGCGTGGCTCTATCGCAATGAATATATTCTGACAGATGTCGGCCAATCGCTCATCTATTCTGTGCGGGAGATGCAAAAAGAGAAACGTATCTTCACCAAAGATGAGATGGCGCGCTTTCTCGACGGCATTACCGACAAGCTTTACCGAGTGATTTTTGAGTTGTTGTACGCGACAGGGTTACGGCTTGCCGAAGTTGTCGCCCTTGACCGTGATGACATCGATCTTGGTTCGCGCACGCTCAATGTGCGATGCGGTAAAGGCGCGAAGGATCGTGTTGTTCCTTTTCACCTTCTTGCGGCCTCTCTTTTGCAAGCGCACTTGAAAGATTTAGAGAAGATAAAGCTTAAAGATGATAAGGCGCTCTTTGTTTCGCAGTACGGCAGACTCACGACAAGCGCCGTTCGCAATGCATTCAAATTTTATCTTGAGAAGTCGCATCTTACCGACAAAGGGCTGACACCGCATTCAATCCGTCACTCATGCGCGACGCACTTACTCGAAAACGGTGCCGATATTCGCTACGTGCAAGAGCTTCTCGGACACGAATCGATTGAGACTTCGGCAAAGTACACCCATCTTGCAAACGAGCATCTGCGCCGGGCGTACAAGCAGTTTCATCCGAGAGAGAACGAGCTTTTTGTTGAGGTAGATGAGCACTATCTGAACGAAGTTGATGCGTTGATCTCGTTTATTTCGAAGCGGAGCCGCAAAGAGATTACTAATTGATCATTGAAAACTCCTTGACCTGATGCGCTTAATTTGCATAGATAGTGCTGTCATTTTATTCATTTTTTACTGATAGAGGGCTATAAATGGGGTATCCTCCGCAGCTTAAAAGCGGCTTTTTTGAACAAACATCGTCAAAATGTTCAAAAGACAAGTTCAATAGCCATGAACAAGATAGATCGGGACTGCAGTACTTTAACGCGCGGTATTACGATCCTGAACTGGGGAGGTTTGCACAGGCTGACCCGACAATTCCAGATCCGCTCAATTCGCAGGCGTTCAACAGGTATATGTTTTGTTACGGGAATCCGATTAGCTTTGCAGATGTGAGCGGGTTTACCCCGAACTCTTCCGGCCAAAGTGGAACTACCGAAACTGTTACCTCTAACGGAGAATCACTATTTACACCTGACGGAACTGAAGCTGGTGCTCCTGCAATTACACCAACGGTTAATGCTCCGGAAGCTCCAAGCGTTACTCCCAGTAAGTCTCCAAGCGAAGGGACTCCGCAAGAATCTGTTAGTGGTACACCTGCGGCACCATCTATGTACGGTCCGGGACATTCGGATTCGGCATCACAACAGATAAATGTTAGTCCTTACAATTTTGATTTTGGTAGAGACTATAATGCTTTAGCTGGTCAATTATGGGATGATAAACATTATGCTACATCAATGTATTTTTATACTGTAGCGGATGCAGAAGCTTTTGATGATATATACGCCTGTTATGTGGGTGCACAAGTTGTTGGGATAGCAGTGGAAATTGCTGCAGCAACACCTGAAGCGATCGCATATATTTCGTCAATGCTTTCAACAAGAGGCGTTTCACAGGCAGAAGTAGGTTATAAATCATTCGCCGCTTTTAAAAGAGCTTTTGGCTCTGCTGGATCAGGTAGACAATGGCATCATTTCGTAGAACAAAATCCAAGTAATATTGCAAAATTTGGACAATATGCGATTCAAAATACAAAAAACATAGTTGCGATTAATACTAACTTACATTATAAAATTAGTGGATTATATTCATCTATTCGACCTGATATCACTGGTAGTACATCAGTAACAGTAAGACAATGGTTAAGTAATCAATCATTTGACGCACAAATGCAATTTGGGAAAAATATATATTCAAATGTTATTTTAGGAAAATAATTATGAGTAAAGAACAATTGATTAATAAATTTGCCGAGAATATTATTAAGCAGAATCAATATATTGAAAATGGTAATTCAAGAGAAGGGAATATTTGTGCAAAAAAATATATTAGTGCTTTTAAAACGTTGGTTGATCTCTTTGGTGATGAAGGACGAGAATCTTTATCCAGGCTATTTAACCATGATAATGAAGGTGTCAGGCAAATGACAGCGGCTTTCTTATTGAAATATAAGACTAACGAAGCAAAAAAAGTACTCGAAGAACTTGTTAAAAGAAAAGGATTGATTTCTTTTAATGCATCTGAAACATTGAAGCGTTGGGAAGAGGGAACTTGGTCACTAGATAAGTAGAAGTTTTTCAATGCAATTAATTTAGATAAATTGCCCCTTTGTAAATTTTTTGACTCTCTGAATATCGCATCAATGCAGAGTTAACCGAAGCCGCGCCTTTCTCTGTGTTATTCAAAATAGAGCGGTGCGCGGTTTGCGGCAAACATAAAATCAATCTCCTATAGAATGAGATCGACCGTGCCGGATTTATTTCAGAAGGGTAATACTATCAGTGTGGGATTGGATTAGAAGCAGCATTTAAAATTGTAACAGAGTGAGGTGCGCATAAGATCGTGTTATGCTCGCCGAGTAAGCGAAGCGAGCGAGGGTCACATGAACCCGAATAAAGATGAAGACTCCTTGTGTGTGCGGGCGCGGGTGAATGCGGCATAATGCGCTTATGTGTACCGGTGATTGATGGGAGCGCGGGATTAATTCGGTAAAATTTTTATTCAAGGTGATATTTTAACAGAGTGGGATTGAACCGGATTAATTCTTGAGAGAAAGATTTTGATGGGGTGGGATTAACCTAATCAAGCGGCGGCAGCCGTAAACCGCTCCGTTCGTCTTTCGCAATCCTGCATAGCAGGTGCGAAAGTTACGAACGGCAGCCACTCTGGCGTCTGAAGAGGCGCTTCTTTGCGCCACTTTCTTTCGCGAAAGAAAGTGGCAATGGATTCGATTGCTTTCTCAAAGCAAAACATCTTTGAAAACAAAAGATTTTACACTATCGATTCTATCGGAACCGTGCAGATTCGCATGGTCAACACGCCTTACGGCGAGATCGGTATCATAGGCATAACAACTTCTGAAGTAAGTTCAACACACATGAACAGGACAGAACCGGATTACAGTATTTTAACGCCCGCTACTACGACCCCGAAGTAGGCAGGTTCGCGCAGGCTGATCCGACGGTGCCTGATCCGCTGAATTCGCAGGCGTTTAACAGGTACATGTTCTGTCTGGGTAATCCGATCTCGTTGATGGATGCAAGCGGATTTGCGGGAGATAAAGGCGGTACACAGGGTACTGTTGAGAATGTGGGTCCAGATGGTCAGAAAGCATTTACCCCCGATGGAACCGGCGGTGCGCCGACAGCAACAGTTACTTGGAGCGATCCGGGAGAAAGCAAGGGGGCGATAGGTAAAGGAGCGAAGGGTGGGAGCGAGGAGACACCTCAAGAATCTGTCAGTGGTACACCGGCGTCACCATCAATGTATGGACCGGGGCATTCGGATACGGGGAGGTAATCAGAAAAATAATGGATCTCTTTCAACAGTAAGTGTCGTCCCTCAATATTTTTATACTCCACACTCTCCAGTGAAAGGATTTTCTAGGAGCGAAGTTGAGCAGGGCATGGATGATCTTGGTTGGGTAACTGATTTAATGGCTGGTGCGGTTTTTGGCATTTTTATGGGGGTCAAAGCTGGTGTTGGAGCAATTGCTGCAAAGCTAACAACAGAATATACAGCGGCTGAGGCAGGTATTATATCTAAAGCTGCTAGTGAAGCGGGTCTACAGGCGCTTAATATTGAACAGCGTACTTTACAACATGTGTTTTCTCGTCATGCAAAGGATTTTGGAATAACAAAACCTTGGAGTAAATCAGCGGCGACTGAATTTGAAAATGTAGTTAGGGCTCATGTAAAAGGATTGACTCCAATAAAAGGAACATACAGGGGAACACAACAGGTTTTACATTACTTCAATCCAAATAACGGTGTTAATGTTATGACTGATATGAGTGGTAACCTAGTGAGTGGATGGAAATTGGGTTCTGAGCAGATTATGTATTTACTTTCAACTGGATCGGTTAAATAGTATGCCAGAATATTTTGATATCTCATTGATTTGTAAGAAAACGAAAAAATCTAAAACAGATATAAATAAATGCTTAACAAAATTAGGACTATCTGAAGGGGAAAATATAACAAAATATTTCCGAGGTTCTAATATTATTACTTCCATTATTAGCGATAATGGAGATGATTTTGAAGAAATAAGCATGGGTTTGTCGGGGTTCTATTTTCATAAAGAAAGTTTTCATGATGAGTTGAAAGAATTAACTAGTTTTGCCGAGCTTTTTTTTATGGAAAGTATTTGTTTGAAATTTATTTTGTGTAGCTATGAATTAAATGGATATTTACTTAGCGGTGTTAAAAGACTCAAGGATTTGGACAACGGGATTTTAAATAAATTTCCTATAATCTATAGGCGGGTTGAATCATCTGAATTGCCCATTTTGCAGTTAAATCTTGGGTCTCAAGATATATTTGAATGATAATGCCTAATTGCAATATACCAATTTTCTGCCAAACTTGGCTTTTCGGGCGATTGGTTGTGTGATCACTCCCCGAACATGCGCTGTGCGCCATGTTAAGGCGTTTTTATCTTATGGAATGACGGCTTTGCCGCCCATGGGTGAAAGCCCCTGTATGGAAAGGGTAACCGCCCACCGGTTTTCAGTGTTGCGGTATTCAGTGAAAAATTTTGATGGTGCAGTATAGACCCGAAGCGGCGCTTGCAGGTTATCGAAGAGAGAGGTGCGCATAAGATTGGCGTTATGTGCGCCGAGCAAGCGAAGCGCGCGAGGGTCACATGAACCCGGAACAAGGAGAGATTCTCTAAAGCAACGGCGCGGGTGAATGCGGCGTGTACGGGCTTCGAGAAATTACCACCTGTAATGATTTTGCTAGGGTTGATTTTATCTAAATTTCTCGAAGTCCCAAGTGCGCAATTGTAAAGCGGTTTGATTACGCGGCTTATGGGTACCGTGGGTTTACGGGAGTGCAGAATTAATTCGGTAGAATTATTATTTAAGGTGATATTTTGATAGAGTGAGACTGAGCCGGATTAGTTCTTGAGGGAAAGATTTTAGTGGGGTTGAGTTGATAGCCTATTCTTCTCTACTAAAAGCTTTTTTCGAAATCCTGACGGCCGTGAATGATTGCGTCTATCTGAACAGTATCAGCTACCAGCTCATAGACAATCCGATATGAATAAACAAAAACCTCTCGGACATTTTCATCTTGCAGTTCGGGAACCATTCTTCCCTTTTCCGGAAAGGGTATAACTGACTCGGCCTTTTCGATAATTTCGTCAACAACCTTCTGTGCGTAAAATCTGGATTCAAGAGCGATGTATGAGAATATGTTATGCAGATCTTCGATTGCGGGATCAGTCCAGATTATTACCATGACTGAATTTCACGTTTCAACTGTTCAGTAGTAAGGGTTTTGCCTTCTTTTGCAGCCTGTTGCCCCTTTCTAATCTTATCGATGACATAGAGACGGTACATTATATCGTCGATGTTTGCAGTCTCGGGAAGATTTGCGATAGCGGACATTGCGTCCTGTTTAAGAGAATGAGTTGTTGTCATAAGCACTCCGTTACGAAACCATCTTTTTGATTTTGTCTTCGTTAATAGCCATTTCGAGAAAGCGTTTAATCAATACCCGCTTATCTTCCGGCATCTTGTCGATCTCTTCAAATTGCTTCAATAAGTTTTTGTCAGTGATCTTGGTGATGTTCTCTTTTTCGGTGATATCGAAAAGCAGATAGTCTGCCGAAACACCAAAGAAAGAGGCAATTCTTTTTAGAACCTCATCAGAAGGAACAGCCTGTCCCTTTTCGTATTTCCACAGAATACTTCGCGCAACATCAATATCCGCTGCAAGCATGTCTAACGAGAGCTTTTTCTCGTTCTGCAACTGATTTATCTTATCGCCTAAATCCATAAAAGTACCATACCAATGAGTACAATATGATTGTGCAAAGTTAAGTTTATTCCAAGAATTTTTTTCTTGGATATCGTCACATTATAATCACATTACGCTGCAAAAGTAGACGGAAGTTTAGAGAAAAAGCTAAAAGGAGACCCCTTCAATGCACTTTATCATCACCATCTCAAAGTGAGAAAGGCGGCGTGGGAAAGACCACCATCACCCGCGAGATCGGAGTGTATCTTTCATCAAGGGGGGGGCAGCCCCCTCACTCATCCGCATAGATCAGCCGCTCCTGTCCATCGATGACGACACGCTGACCGTCGCTAAGCAGCTGAAGCGCGTTATGCGTGCCGCCGAGAATAACAAGATCGGGGTTTATACCCATCACCGTCTCGGGATGCATGAACGACAGCTCTTCAAGCACGAAGCCCTTTACTTTGCCGAGCAGCGGCCGGAAACTCTCATCAAGGTATCTGGTCACCAGTATTTCACCGCCGCTTGCGGTAATCTTGAGCGCCGCCTCGCTTGCGTCCTTCGCGGTGACGATGCGTCCCGAAGCCTTTGCGCCGTATCCGCGAAGACTTTTCGCAAGAACCTTCGCCACAAGGTGAATTCTAATCGTGTTGAGCATGATGGGCGAGTTGACCGGTATGCCCGCGACGATTACGACTTTGGATGTGCGGCTGATGAGAGCGCTTGATAGAGCGGTCTGAATCGAATTATCGATCATCGTGTCAGAGTCCGATTCGAGCTGCGAAATCACCGGGTAGACGCCCCAGTAAAGCAGAAGATTACGCCTGACCCCCTCGTAGGGGGTGACGGCGATTATGTGCTGCGGCGGCCGGTACCGGCTGATGAGCCGGGGGGTGTTGCCGTGCAGTGTGGGTGTCAGCAGGGCATCGGCACCGATATTCTTTGCCGTCAGCACCGACGCGTGGGCAATCGACAGCGACATGTTTGTGATCGATGCCGGATCACCGGCGAATTTTGCGGCATCGAGATACTCGGCCGAGTTTTCGATCTGAAGGGCGATTTTATGCATCATCCTGACCGACTCGACGGGAAACTTTCCGCTGGCGGTTTCGCCTGAAAGCATGATCGCGTCCGTTCCGTCGAAGATGGCGTTGGCGACATCGGTGATTTCGGCGCGCGTGGGCATGGGGTTGACGATCATCGAGTCAAGCATCTGAGTTGCGGTGATGACGGGTTTATTCGCGGCGTTGCACTTGGCGATGATACGCTTCTGAGCGAGCGGTATCTCTTCAGAGGGGATCTGCACACCCAGATCGCCTCGTGCGACCATGATGCCGTCCGAAAGGCGGATAATCTCGTCGATATTGTCGAGTCCCTCCTGGTCCTCGATCTTGGCGATGATGTCGACCTTCGCGTCGCAGACATCGATGATGCTTCTGATCTCTCTGACGTCATCCGGTTTGCGGATAAAGGAGGCCGAGATAAAATCGATATCGTTTCCGATACCGAAAATAATGTCTTTTACGTCCTGCTCGGTGACGGCGGGAAGCGATGACTTGACACCGATGACATTCACATTCTTTCTGCTGCCGATTTCCCCCCCGTTTCTTATCAGGCAGTGGATACCCTCTTCACTCACCCGTTCGACCTCAAGATCTATCAGCCCGTCGGCGACGAAGATGTGGTTTTGCGGCCTGATCTCTTCGGCAAGCTTCGCGTAAGAGATGCTCAGAAGTTTCTCATCGCCCTCGATCTGTTCGGCGGTCAGCGTGATTCGCTCACCCCGCACGAGGGTGATGTTCTTTCCCCCTCTGACCATGCCCGTACGTATTTCGGGGCCCTTGGTGTCCAGAAGCAGCGCAACGGGGATCGATGTGCGCCGGCTCGCCTCTCTGACCATCGCGAAGGACTCACCGTGATAGGCGTGATCGCCGTGCGAAAAATTGAAGCGTGCGATGTTCATTCCGGCCTTGAGCAGTTCGGCGATCGTATCGACCGAACGTACCGCCGGCCCGATTGTGCAGATGATCTTTGTCTTCTTGAGTTTCATGAGTCCCCCTGCCCGCTTTTTGTATCTCATACGGAAAAGATAAAGTAAATAAATCAGGCGCGAGATTCAACTCTCTGAACGACGATGATACGTTAATGAATTATGTTCCTGATCTCATTCAATCACGATGCAGTCGTATGAAACAAGTTTGTCAACCTTTACAGTCACTCTTGACCCAGATAAACTTAACGGCACTTCGCGGGAACCGTCGGCATCAGGCGTATAGAGAACGGCTCGCGCTGGAGCGGTCGCGACGTTGAACGAAACGCTGAAGTCGCTCTTTGTCTTGAGTCCGTCGGAATAATTGTGGTTCACCAGATGCAGGCAGTATTTTTGTCCGTCAGATGATACGGTCGAGGTGATGTTATCGATCCCGACAGTAGCGTTGATATCGGTCGGCGACATCGAGGTGTACAGGGCGGCGTTTTCGCGGTAGAAGGCTGCATAGCCGCTCAGAAAATCGAGCACCTTCTGCTCGCGCGCCGACGGCTCGTCGGGCATAGAAGTTTTCAGATGAAAAGCGTAATAGGTTCCGCAGGCGTAGGCTTCGGCGGCGTAGATGCGCCAGAAATCTTTTTTCTCGGCAAGCGGAAGATTGTAGTACGAATTCATCATCTCTGTGGGCCAGTCGATAAAAAAGACCAGCGGAACATCGCCCGATACGCTTCTGCTTCGCTCGCGCACGGCGACATATTCTTTTTTCAGCGAGACCGAGCCGTCAAGATGACCGTTTTTCACCGGCACCCACCTGACCTCGGCGTTTTTATAATCGGCATTGTAGTTGTACATGCCGAAGCTGTTGAAATCGACAAAGGGAAAGATTCCGTTCGAGGTGATGAGAATCTCTTTACCGTAGGCCGTGCGGGCGTATTCGCGGATCTGCGTCACGATGTCGCGCCAGTACCAGACGAGTGCGCGATTGCGGAAATCCTTCGCCGAGGTGTCGGCCCGGTTGCCCGTGATATTGCCCCATACCGGCGCCAGAGGATTCTGTTCGCTGCGCGGAAAGCTTCCCCAGCCCTTTTTGTTGAGATAGACGCGGTAGTTGAAGTTGCGCGCGAGGTTGCCTTCGGGGATGTCCTTTCTGATGACATTCGACTCGCTCATCGAGTACTCACGTATCCAGTCGTTTACCGAATAATCCGGATGCAGCTTCATCAGGTAGGCGTTGAAATCGGCGAGAAAATAGTCGTCGTATCCCTCGTTTCCGTTCCAAGACCACTTGTCGCCGCCGGTGTACCCCGCATTCGCCTCGTCGAGAAAGACGCCGTCGACGCCGCCGTCGATCTGCAGCTTGCAGTATGAGACCAGATACTCACGGTATTCGGGATTAGCCAGCGAGGCGCGGTGGGCACCGGGCACGATGTAGGTGTGCTCGACCAGGCCGTTCATCGCGTCACGCGTCGCCCACTCTTTGAACCTGCCGGGGTTCTCGTCACGAAAAACGACCGACGCCGTTCCCCCGGCGACAAAGCCGATATTGCGTTCGCGCGCCTTCTGCGCGTAGGTGAAATCGTAATCAGAGGCGAGCACGCCGCCGCGGTCCCACTTCTGCCAGGCCCTGATCAGCATTGCGTCCTGAAAATCGAAGACCTGCGTGTCCTGCTCGCCGGCTGCACCCTGCGAGAATATATATATCGAACGCGCCGATTTGCCCGATTGCCCGAAGGCGTTGCCGGCGGGAGGGGTATCCAGATCGGTCACCTTTTCAATGACGCGCGCCGGCTCGTCCACGTAGGGCGCCACCTCCTGTTCGGACGAACAGGATAAAGCCGCAAATATGATGACTGCGTACAGAAGAAACGATCCGCACAGTGATCCCCCCGCAGCTCTCGCCCTGTCCGGGAAATTTTCCCCTCTGCGTAATAACATTTTGTTCATAAAACCCCGCATGATAATAAATGGATAATTTTACAGGTGGTCATAAACCCGGTTATTTTTACCCGCAGCTCGCAAACTGATGAAAAACGAGGTAAAATATTTTCC
>Ga0209800_10003552_pt1 | contig 12258 bp, 11 predicted proteins | sample Higcelweek8metaG_FD_187174 | JGI IMG/M metagenome (GOLD analysis project Ga0209800, IMG submission 187174) | Freshwater pond sediment microbial communities from the University of Edinburgh, under environmental carbon perturbations - High... | ecosystem: Environmental > Aquatic > Freshwater >... | reverse complement strand
AAGGATTGTCCTTCTTTTCATAAAAGCATCTACTCTTATGGTGAGGCTGCAATTAAATTGAAAATTGAAAAAGCAACTACTCCTCAAGATAAAGAAAAATATGCTCGTGATTTAATGAAATTTTATGATGAGCATGATTTGAATTTCCCTAACAATGGTGCAGGAAATAAAATGAAAAAAGGATTAGTTCTTTTTGATAATAAATTAGGTACTGACAAAGAAATATATGATTTGTTAGACAATGCTTTTAAAACAGACTATGCAAATTTCAAGTATGCAAAAGCAATGTATGTATATTTTGAAATTTTAGTTAAAGACTTCAAAGCTGGAAATAAAGGTGTTGAGTTACAACAAATCTTTGATAAATATGATGACCTATCTCAAAAATTAGTTGAGGAAGAAGATGAACTTACTAATGAAAAAGACGGTCTATTAAGTAAAGAAGAAGCTGGAGAAACCTTAGCTGACAAAGAAATCAAAAGAAAAGAAAAAATTGAAAGCAACTTAGAAATTTTTGCAGGTGTTAAAAATGACATGGACAACATTATTTTAGAACTTTCTACTTGCGATAAGTTAATTCCGTTCTATCAAAAAGGATTTGAATCTAACAAAGGTAATGAAGAGTGGTTAAAAAGAGCTGCAAATCGTTTAGAAGCTAAAGGTTGTGATACAGATCCATTGTTCTCTAAAATTTCTGAAGCATTATACAAATTAAACCCAAGTGCAGAGGCTGCTGAAAAATTAGGAGTAGTAGAATACCAAAGAAAAAACATCAGCAAATCGATGGATTATTTTAATCAAGCAGCTGATTTATATAAAGACAACTCTAAAAAAGCTAATGTATACTACAAAATGGCAAGTATTTATAGCAAAAGCAACAAAGTACAAGCGCGTAACTATGCAAGAAAAGCTTTAGCGGTTAAACCTTCTTATGGAAAAGCATATTTGTTAATTGCCCAATTATATGGAAGCAGTATTAACGATTGTGGAAATGATCAATTTGAAAAAAGAGCTATGTATTGGTTGGCAGCACAATATTGTGACAAAGCTGGTGCAGCAGATTCATCAATAAAAGGATTAGCAAGTAAAACTGCCGCAAGTTACAGAGCTGCAGCTCCATCTAAAACTGAAATTTTCCAATCAGGAAAAGCGGGACAGAGAATTGCTTTTAATTGCTGGGTTGGTGAAAGTGTAGCGGTTCCAAGCTTATAAGATGAAGAAATTCATAAAAAATAATATAATTAACATGGTCACGATATCTATCGTGACTATGTTTTTTTCATGCGAAAGTGATATTCAAAAAGTTAAAAAATTAAGCGAAACTTCTTTTATTCCAACCGGAGAAGCAGATTCATTGAATTTAAAATATACCGATTCAGGAAAAATTAAATCAATACTTGTGAGTCAAAAAATGCTTGATTACAGCAATATTAAAAATCCATTTACGGAATTCCCAAAAGGTATAAAAGTGACCATGTATGACAACGCTGGTCAAACAACAACAATAGTTTCTGATTATGCAATTTCGTACAAAAAAACAGATATTATTGACCTACAAGGCAATGTAACCATCACATCTCATGATGGAAAAAAATTAGAAACTTCGCAATTGTATTTTGATCAAAAAAATGAATGGTTTTTTACAGAAAAACACTTTAAATATACCGATGAAAAAGGCGGGTTTCTTCAAGGTCCTGGTGTAGATTTTAGCAAAGATTTCAAAATTTTTAACATGCAAAAAAGTAGTGGGCAAGTAATGTCTATTGAAAAATAATTACATAATTATCTATAAAATTATTACTTTTGATAAAAACTCAACAATTATGTCTTATTTAAAATTCATACAATACATTTACTTAATTTTTGCAGCATTCTTTTTTTATGACGCTGCAACAAAATTTAAAAACAACGAATCATACGGATTAAGCCTAATTATTGCATTAGTTGCTATTGGAATGTTCTTTTTTAGAAGACATTTTTACAATAAATATCAAAATAAAAAATAATACTTCTCACACTTTAGAAGTATTAAAAATCAATTACATTTATTAAAAAAAGTATTCTTTGCATCCTTTTTATTCACTAATAAAAAGATTGCTAACTTTTATTTCCAATCAAATAAAGAAAAAAGTAAAATTTCTTTAAAAATTAGGCTAAAAATATGTCCTTACTATTTTATTATTAAATAGATAATTGTATTTTCGCCCTCTGAATAAAAAATTAAACACAAATAAAATGGCAGTTTTATCTAAAATTAGACAACGCACAGGATTACTTATAATTGTTATCGGGTTTTGTTTATTAGCTTTCTTAGTTGGTGATGCTTTTCAAAGCGGAACATTTGGTTCTGATGCTAACGAAATTGGATCAGTAAACGGAACTGATATTCCAACACAAGAGTTTTTGCAAAAAGTTGCAATGGCTGAAAAACAAGGACAAGGAATCAGCAATACACAAGCTTTTAACAGTACTTGGGAACAAGAAGTTAGAAGCATTATCCTTTCTGAAGAGTTTGAAAAATTAGGTTTAAAAGTTGGTGACGAACAATTTATCAACGTAATTAAACAAAATCCTAATTTTGCTCAAAATCCACAGTTTTTAAATGCTGCTGGTTTATTTGATGAAAATAAATTTAAAGAATTTTTAAAATCAATCAAAAACGCTCCAAACCAAGAACAATGGTTACAATGGAAAGCTTTTGAAGGAAACATTGAAAAATATACTGTAGAACAAATGTACAACACTATGATTAAATCTGGTGTTTATACAACTAAAGCTGAAGGTAAATTGGCTTACAAATTAGAAGCTGATAAAGTAGATTTTGATTATGTTATGGTTCCTTTTTCATCTATTAATGATGACCAAGTAAAAGTAACTGATGCTGAAATCATTGACTTCATGAAAAAAAGTCCTAAAAAATACAAGTCAGACAATACAACATCTATTGACTTTGTTTTATTTGAAAACAAACCTTCAAAAGAAGATGAATTAGGAATGTCGTCAAAAATTAATGAATTAAAAACAAAATTTGATTCAGTATCAAATGTTGGTAAATTTGTTAATGAAAATTCTGATATCAAATTTGACTCTACTTACTTAGCCAAAAAAGATCTTCCATTAGAATTTCAAGAGCAACTATTTAATCTTCCAGCTGGTAGCGTTTTTGGACCATATGTTCATAACGGACACCAATGCTTATCAAGAATGATTGGTAGAAAAGCAAACGCAACTGCAAAAGCAAGTCATATATTATTAGCTTACAAAGGGGCTCCTCAATCAGCTGCAACAAGAACTAAAGAAGAAGCGCAAGCTTTAGCAAATTCATTATTAGCTCAAGCAAAAGCAAATCCTGACGGATTTGGAATGTTAGCAATGACAAATTCTGATGATCCAGGGTCAAAAAACAATGGTGGTGAGTATGACAACATTACTCCTGGGCAAATGGTTCCTCAATTTAATGATTATGTATTTAACAATCCTGTTGGTTCAATTGGAGTAGTTGAAACAGACTTTGGATTCCACGTAATTAAAGTTTCAGGCAAAAACGATGCTGTTTTAATGGGAACAGTAGCACAAAAAATTCAACCTTCAGACGCAACAATTGATGCAACTTATACAAAAGCAAGCCAATTTGAATCTGATGCATTAGAAAACAAAGATTTTGCCGCTTTAGCAAAAAAATCAGGAGTTGAAGTTGTTAACGCAAATAACATTAAAGCTTTTGACGAGTATGTTCAAGGTTTAGGTTCACAAAGAGAAATTGTAAGATGGTCATTTAGTAGTGACACAGATATTAATAGTGTAAAACGTTTTGAAACAACTCAAGGTTTTGTTATTGCAAAATTGAAAGATAAAAACGAAACAGGATTATTACCTATCGAATTAGCAAAACAATCTGTTGAGCCATTATTAAAAAACAAAAAGAAAGCAGAATTAATCAAAAAGAAAATGAATGGTAACACTTTAGAATCGGTTGCAAAATCATCTGGAGCATCTGTTCTTCCTGCAACAGGAGTTTCTTTAAAAACACCTGTTATCCCTAATATTGGAAGTGAACCAAAAGTAGTTGGAAAAGCATTTAATTTAGCTTCTGGAAAAACATCTGAAATTATTGAAGGAAATGCCGGTATGTATATGATTAAAGGGAAATCTGTTATTAAAGCTGCTGATTTACCAAGCTACACAACATACATTAATCAAGACAGAACTCAAAACCAGTCGTATTCAGTTTCAAAAGCATACACTGCATTAAAAGACAAAGCTAAGATTAAAGACAATAGAGGTAATTTCTAAAAGACAACCTCACATCTATTTAAAAAGGGATTAACACTTTGTGTTAATCCCTTTTTAAATTTTATTATCAAAACAAATTAATATATGAAAAAAAGATATACTAAATGTCTTTAATTCGATTACTTACAATGATTTTGAATTAACATCTAAAACTTCTAACAATAAATAAAATCCCTTAAAAACAACAATAACTACAACACTTCCCATTTCAAAACATAAGAATCAATATATAATCTTAAGTAAGGATATTAATAGCATTATAAAAGCAAATCAAAATAAACAACACAATATAAAAAACAAAAAAGCCTTTCAATGTGAAAGGCTTTTTTATATGTGCTAAATAAAATTATTAAGCTTCAAATGGAATAACAGATACATAAGATTTGTTTTCCGCTTTTTTCTGGAATTTTACAACTCCATCAACTTTAGCATGTAAAGTATGGTCTTTTCCCATGTAAACATTTTCACCTGGGTTGTGCTTAGAACCTCTTTGTCTAACAATGATGTTTCCAGCAATAGCAGCTTGACCACCATAAATCTTTACGCCTAAACGTTTCGATTCTGATTCTCTACCATTCTTCGAACTACCGACACCTTTTTTGTGAGCCATGATGTTTTGGTTTTATAAGTTAATACTAAAATTAAACAGCTTTACCACCGTTTAACTCATCTTGTAATTTTTTTAATTCGTCCATTTTACCATCAGCAGCTAATTGCGCTTGTTGAGCCCAAGTAGTTGGATCTAAATGTTGTACTTTAGAAGCAGATGCATCTAAAATAGCTTTTACTTCTTCAGCAGATGCAGCAGCTAATTTTGCAAATGTATCAATTCCTGCAGCTACTAATGCTTCAGCAGCTTTTGGACCAATACCTTCTACAATAGCTAAATCATCACCTTTTTTAGAAGCTTTTGCTTTTGGAGCTTTCTCTTCTACAGCTTCAACTAATTTTTCAGCTTTTGGTGCTACTTCTTTTTTAGGAGCGGCTGCTTTTTTAGTTGAACCACTTGCCAAAATTCCCTCAATTAAAATTTGAGTAAATGATTGTCTGTGACCGTTTTTCTTTTTGTAACCTTTTCTTCTTTTCTTTTTGAAGACAATTACTTTATCACCTTTTAAGTGTTGTAACACTTTGGCTTCTACTGAAGCTCCTTCTACAGCTGGGGCGCCTAAAGTTACGCTACCGTTGTCATCTAACAAAAGAACTTTATCGAAAGAAACTTTCGAACCTTCTTCTGAAGCTAAACGGTGAACATAAACCTTTTGGTCTTTGCTTACTTTGAATTGTTGCCCTGCTATCTCTACGATTGCGTACATAACAATGAGTTTAGTTAAAAATTTTAAGGTTGCAAATATACAATAATTTATAAATCAAACAACTAATGATTGTAATAAAATACTAAAAAAAATATTTCGATGCATTTTTATATAAAAAATAACGATTTTTGTAACATTATTAGAAAATTGCGACTTATAAAAATTATATCAACAAATTAATAACGTATGAAAAAATCTTTAATGGCTTTAGGAACTGCACTAATGCTTGGCGGAACTGCTTCAGCTCAAAAAGTAACATTCGAAGAGTTTGATTTAGACAATGGCCTTCATGTTGTGCTTCATCAAGACAATTCGGCTCCAGTTGTAATCACTTCGGTTATGTATCATGTAGGAGCAAAAGACGAACAACCAAATCGTACAGGTTTTGCACACTTTTTTGAACACCTTTTATTTGAAGGAACAAAAAATATAGCTCGTGGAGAATGGTTTAAATTAGTTACAGCAAATGGAGGAAACAACAATGCTAACACTACAGACGACAGAACATATTACTACGAAGTTTTCCCTTCAAACAATTTAGAGTTAGCCATTTGGATGGAATCTGAACGATTAATGCACCCTGTAATTAATCAAATTGGCGTTGACACACAAAACGAAGTAGTTAAAGAAGAAAAAAGACTTCGCGTAGACAATCAACCTTATGGAAACTTAATCAAAGCGGTTAAACAAAACATGTTCAAAGTACATCCATATAAATGGACAACAATTGGTGAAATGGAACATTTAGATGCTGCAACTTTAGAAGAGTTTCAAGCATTTAACAAAAAATTCTATGTGCCAAATAACGCTGTTTTAGTAATTGCAGGTCAATTTGACAAAGCACAGGCTAAAGAATGGGTTAAAAAGTACTTCAGCGCTATTCCTAAAGGAGCTCCTGTTACACGTCAAAAAGTAGAAGAAGCACCAATTACACAAGAATTCAAAGCGTCTTGGGAAGATCCAAATATTCAAATTCCAATGTTGGTTGCTTCATACAGAACACCTTCAATGAAATCACGCGATGCAAGAGTTTTAGATATGATATCGACTTATTTATCAGATGGTAAAAGTTCTAAATTATACAAAAAAATTGTAGACGATAAAAAAATGGCTTTACAAATTGGAGCTTTCAACTACAGTCAAGAAGATTACGGTATGTATTTAATTTATGGTTTACCAATGGGTGATAATACTACTGCATCAATCTTAAAAGAAATTGACGAAGAAATTGCAAAAATGCAAACCGAATTAATTTCTGAAAACGATTTCCAAAAACTTCAAAATAAATTTGAGAGTAATTATGTAAGTAACAATGCTTCTGTGGAAGGAATTGCAGATAATTTAGCAACTTACTATATGTTATATGGCGATATCAATTTGATTAATACTGAAATTGATATTTATCGTTCTATTACAAGAGAAGAAATCAGAGAAACAGCAAAAAAATATCTAAACTCAAACCAAAGAATGATTTTAGATTATGTTCCTGCTAAAGACAAAGCTCAAAACTAAGATCGAAAACATATGAAAAAAATTATATACATCGCAGCCAGTTTATTTTTAACAATAACTATGCAAGCACAAGATAGACCACAACCTAAATCAGGTCCAGCTCCAACAATTAACATTAACAAGCCGCAAAGTTTTGTGCTTAAAAATGGGTTAAAAGTTTTAGTTGTAGAAAATCATAAATTACCAAGAGTTTCTTTTAACTTAACATTAGACAATCCTCCATATGCAGAAGGAACTAAAAAAGGAGTTTCTGATATATTAAGTTCAATGATTGGAAATGGAACACAAAACATTTCTAAAAATGCTTTCAATGAAGAAATTGACTTTTTAGGAGCAAATATTAATTTTTGGGATTCTGGCGCTTCTGCAAATGGATTATCAAGATATTCTAAAAGAATCTTAGAACTAATGGCTGACGGAGCTTTAAATCCGTTATTTGTTCAAGAAGAATTCGACAAAGAAAAAGCAAAACTAATTGAAGGTTTAAAATCTAACGAAAAAAGTGTAACAGCAATTGCTGGAAGAGTTGAAAACGTTTTAACCTTCGGAAAAGAACATTACAAAGGTGAATTCACAAGTGAGGAAACATTAAACAATGTAACATTAAACGATGTCATTTTAAACTACAATACTTATTTTGCACCAGGAAATGCTTATTTAGTAATAGTAGGAGATGTTAATTTTAAAGAGGTTAAAAAAGAAGTTGAAAGACTTTTTGGAAAATGGAAAAAAGCAACTGCTCCGCAATTATCTTATTCAAATCCAAAAGACGTTCAATACAGCCAAATTAACTTTATTGATATGCCAAATGCAGTACAATCAGAAATTGCTTTGGTAAACTTGTCAAATTTAAAAATGACTGATAAAGAATATTTTGCAGCTTTATTAGCAAACCAAATTTTAGGTGGCGGTGGTGAAGGTAGATTATTTTTAAACTTACGTGAAAAACATGGTTGGACATACGGAGCATATTCTTCAATTGGTTCAGGAAAATACATTAACAAATTCCGCTCAGGCTCATCTGTTAGAAATGCAGTAACTGATAGTGCAGTTGTTGAAGTTTTCAATGAATTAAAAAGAATTAGAACCGAATTAGTTTCTGAAGAAGATTTAAAAAATGCAAAAGCTAAATACATCGGAAACTTTGTAATGCAAATTGAAAAACCTTCAACTATTGCAAGTTATGCTTTAAACAAAGAAACCCAAGGTTTGCCAGATGATTTCTACGAAAACTACATTAAAAACATTAATGCCGTTAGTGCAGAAGATATCAAAAATGCAGCAAATAAATTTTTCTTAGCAGATCAAACAAGAGTTGTAATCGTAGGAAAAGCCGCTGATGTTTTACCTGGATTAGAAGCAATGAGTAAAAGAGAAAAATTACCAATTTTCTACTTTGATAAATATGGTAATCCAACAGAAAAACCTGAAGTTAAAAAACCAGTTCCAGCTGGAGTAACTGTACAAACAGTTCTTAATGATTACATTAAAGCTATTGGTGGTGAAAAAGCAGTTAAAAATGTAAAAACATTAGCTGTTTTATCTTCTGGAACAGTTCAAGGAACACCGTTAGAATTAGTTGTAAAAACAGCTCCTAAAAAATTAGGTGTTGAAATGAAAGCCATGGGAATGGTGATGATGAAACAAGTAGTGAACGAAAAAGAAGCTTACATGGTACAACAAGGTCAAAGAAAAGACTTTACTGGAGATGACTTAAAAGACATGCAAGCTGATGCAACAACATTTAAAGAATTAGCTTTATTAACAGATAAAGATGTAACATTAACTGGAATTGAAAACATTAATGGTGCAGATGCTTATGCTATCAAAAACGGAAAATCAACATTATATTATGATGTAAAAACAGGATTTAAAGTTGCTGAAGCTAAAGATATTGAACAAGGTGGTCAAAAAATGACACAAACAACTTACTACCAAGATTATAAAGATGTAAAAGGATTAAAATTCCCATACAAAACTATTATGAATGTTGGTATAGAAATCGAATTAACAACGTCTGAAGTTAAAATTAACGAAGGTGTTACTGATGCAGATTTTAAATAATATCAGATACTGATTTTTAAAAAGCACTCAAGAAATTGGGTGCTTTTTTATTTTCTACTCGAAAAATAAACCCCCACTAAAACAACTAAAGCACCAATTACCTGAACAATCGACAAGGTTTCATTCATAAATAAATAACCTAACATAATAGCCACAACCGGAATTATGTAAGTAACAGAAGAAGCAAAAACTGGCGATGAAAGTTGAATTAATTTAAAGAATAAAATATTAGAAAATCCAGTGCCAACAATTCCTAAAACAACAATAAAGCCAAGCGAAGTTTGTACTTTTTCTTGATGTACAATATCAAAAAAACCAGAAAAATAAAGCACTAACAAAGCAGGAACAAACATCACTACAAAATTGCCAGTACTAATAGCTAACGGTTTTAAATCAGATAAATATTTTTTAATTAGATTTACGTTAATTCCATAAAAGATTGACGCAATAACAATCAAAATTGCATAATAATAATTTTCCGTTGTGTTTTCACCATCACCAAATAAAACCAACAATACACAACCAATAAAACCAATTATTACTCCAAAAATTTGTCTTCGTTGAACATCTAATCCAAAAAAGAATAAACCAACAAGCAACGTATTCAAAGGTGTTAGTGAGTTTAGTATAGCACTCACAGAACCATCTATTTTGGATAAAGCAATAGCAAACAAATAAGCTGGCACAAAAGTTCCAAACACAGAAGTCAATGCAATATATTTCCATTTATACAATGGAATTTTTGCAATTTGCTTAAAACCTACAATCATTAAAAATAAAGCAGCAAATAATATACGTAAACTTCCTAATTGTATTGAATTTACACCTTGCAAACCCAATTGCATCAATATAAAAGAACTTCCCCAAACACAGCCTAAAAAGCCTAATAAATACCACTTTGTCGAATTGTTTTCCATAGCATAATTTTCTTCTTCAAAATTCAGGCTTTATTTTTAAAATAGCACTATGATTTTTTGTAAATTTGCAACAACTTAAATACGAGTTATATTATAAATTTTATTTCCATGAAAAACATCAAAAACATAGCTTTTGCAATAACAATTACGCTTTTTGCTGTAAGTTGTAAAAAAGAAACAACTCCAGAACCTAAAGAAGTTGCAACAGCCAAAACAGAAATTGCTGCAGAAAATTTAGAAACTGCAAGTTTTACAATTGAAGGAATGACTTGCGAAGTTGGTTGCGCAAAAACAATCGAAAGTAAATTAGCAGGAACTGATGGTGTTAGTGAAGCTAAAGTAGATTTTGAAACAAAAATCGCCACAGTGAAATTCGACAAAACAAAACAAAGCATCGAATCATTAACTAAAACAGTTGAAAAAGTAGGTGGTGGTGATTTGTATAAAGTTACAAAATCTGAAAAAAGTACTGATAAAGCTTAATTATCAAAACGTATTATAAAAAAATCCGCTGAATTTCAGCGGATTTTTTTTATTTCCATTCTAATGTTTCCATAATTCGTCGCATATCATCTTGAAGATATTTTGCAGCTGGTAATATTGAATCAAAATTTGGTTTTGCATAAAAATATACACTACCAGTTATAAAGTTTTTAGTGCTATCCGTTGCATAAAATTGCGCATTTGTTGCTGCATTTCCACCAACCTGATAAAACATTCCATAAACTTTCTTTTTGTCATTAATAAAAGGTTGTTCTAAAATATCATCTGCTTTAATAACGTGTTCATAAGTGAGCTTTTGCGCATCTCTAAGCAAATCATTAATATTATTATCAACTGATTTATGCGTTAAATAAATGGTGGCTTTCATTTTTGGATAATTGATTTCAAACGAGCAATTTTTATCCTTAATTTGACCCGATTTATTTACATCAAACTGATAAGCACAATTTGTTTTTAAAGTTTCATACTTTGCGTTTGGATATTCTAAGCTTAAATGACCTTTTGGCTTTGGAACAGATTCATCTCCACAAGAAAACAATCCGAATACAATAATCAGTGCAAAATATTTTGTTATTTTTTCTTTCATAATAAGCTAACGAATAGTAATAGATTTTATTTCTTTAAACTAAATAAAAATCTATTAATAAGGAGAATCATCTGGAATACTTCCAGTTGGAAGCGACGATTTGCTTAAATCCGTTTCTTTTTTGGTAGTTAAAAACGTAAATTCAGTTACTTGAATTTCTGTTGTGTATTTTGTAGCACCATCTTCTGCTTGCCATTGACGCGATTTGATTCGTCCTTCAATGTAAATTTTATCTCCTTTAGAAAGATATTTTTCGCAGATTTCGGCAGCTTTATTACGAACTACAATGTTGTGCCACTCTGTAGAAGTAATTTTTTCACCTGTTGTTTTATTAATATACACTTCGTTAGTAGCTAATGGAAACCTTCCTATGCAGTTACCTCCTTCGAAATAATGCATTTTAATTTCATCTCCAAGATGTCCTATCAAAATGACTTTGTTTAATGTACCGTTCATGGCTTGTAATTTTATTGGGTTAATCAAAAGTAATAATTTATAACGAATTAAAATAATTTGAAGCCATAAAATTATGAATCACAATTGGAAAAGGCAATTTTTTTATTTCTGTAAGTGTTTTTGAATCAGGTAATTTTACATCAAAATTGAGTTGAAAAAAACGAATATATAAATTTTGATGCGATAACTTATGCTGAATTATTTGCGAATTCAATACAAAAAAATCAGTAGGTTTTTGATTGAAGAAATATATTTCAGTTAACTGATTCATAAAATCAAGCTCAGAAACTAATTCATCTGTTTCCATTAACGGAAACTCATATAAATTTTCCCAAATTCCTTTTCCTTCACGTTTTTGCACAATATAATTGGAATCCGAATCTTTCAAAATCAAATAATTCAAATAGCGATTCGTCACTTTTGTTTTCTTGGACTTAACTGGCAATTCTGAAACTTTTTTATGTTGAAGAGCCGCACAACTCGAATTTAAAACACAAGAATTACAATCTGGATTCTTTGGAACGCATTGCAAAGCACCAAATTCCATGATTGACTGATTAAAAAGCGCTGGATTATTAATAGGTAAAACTTCTTGCGCTAAATTTTGAAA
>Ga0209800_10003546_pt1 | contig 12284 bp, 16 predicted proteins | sample Higcelweek8metaG_FD_187174 | JGI IMG/M metagenome (GOLD analysis project Ga0209800, IMG submission 187174) | Freshwater pond sediment microbial communities from the University of Edinburgh, under environmental carbon perturbations - High... | ecosystem: Environmental > Aquatic > Freshwater >... | reverse complement strand
CCGGAATGTTTATTCTTTGCATAATCGCTTAACCCGATCACAAAATTTCGCATCTCCAGTCGGTAATCGGTTTCAACAGAAATATCGTCGGGTTTGCATGAAATAAGATTTACAGTTAAAATAGAAACAACGGCCAACATCCTCATTCCCAAACCTTGTAGTTTCAGAATTCTCCCCATCAAATTCCTCCTTAATTTTTGGCAAAGTTACGAAAAAAAGAAAGGGTAACGAAAAAGCAAACTTACAATACACGTTTTGAGCTGGCCGAAATGTTTCGGCAAAAACAGCTCCCGTTTTATCCCAGCAGAAATGTTTCAGCAAAAACAGCTCCCGTTTTGGTCCGGCAGAAATGTTTCAGCAATATTCGTACGCGAAAAAGCCCCGGCAGAAATGTTTAGATAAAAACGTGTCACGTTTTATTCCGGCAAAAATGATTGGGCTCTAAAAGGAATGAGCGAATCAAACATTGTGAAGGTTTCTTGCTTTATAAAGATAACATCCTTTTTATTGAGCTAAAAAACAGTTACAGATTTATACATTCGATAGGCTTAAAACGACTGTGGGTACACCTTTGCAGGGTAATTTTAAATTTGTTTCTTATGAAAATGAAAACACATCTGTTATGGGTACTGGCCATCATGCTTTCTTCGATGGCCTTTGGGCAACAAGCGGGGAAAATGGTCCAACTGAACATCGATGCCCCGTCGATGGCAAACTCAATACTTGGCGAACCTACCAGCCAGCCGCTGGCCATCTATCTGCCCCCGTCGTACGAAAGCGAACCGGAAAAACACTACCCGGTCGTCTATTTTCTCCCCGGCTACGAAGACACCATTGCCGCCTACACCAAAGGGTATATCAACGGCTACTTCTTCGAAAAATCGATGAACAGCATGATCACCCAGCGGGGAATGAAAGAGGCAATCATGGTAATCGTTAATGGGTACAATCGGCTTACCGGATGTTTCTACAATAACTCGCCGGTAACCGGTAACTGGGAAGATTTCGTGGTAAACGAAGCAGTTAGCTACATCGACTCCCATTACCGCACCCTTCCTACCCGTGATTCGAGGGCAATTTTCGGCCTGTCGATGGGCGGTTACGGCGCAACCCACCTTTCGATGAAGCACCCCGATGTGTTCTCGATCGGTGTGGGTGAATGCCCGGGGCTTGCCAACCCTACGGGGATCATGAGAACATCGCTGTTTCTCGATGCCAATGTGATCAAACGGGTGATTTCCATCCGCAACGAGCTGGCAAAATACCCAAGGGAAGAGGCACACAAGAAATACCTCGACACCATCAATTACTACAAAAAAACCGATTGGGTAACGGTCTTCTCGTTTGCTTACGGGTCGGCTTTTGCACCCGACACCACCATGAATGCGCCCTATTGCAGCTACCCTTTCTCGTATAACGAAAACAATGAACTGGTGATGGACTCCGCGGTGTTCAAGCGTTACGAACAGGGTTTTGGTAACCTAAAAGCCAAAGTGGAACAGTACCGCGAAAATCTGTTGAAGCTAAAAGGTTATGGCATCGATTACGGCACCAGCGACTACTTCAGGTGGATCATCGACGGTAACATCTATTACGATAGCTTACTTACTGCCAAAGGAATTCCCCACCGGCTTTGGAAAAACAGTGGAGGGCACGGCGATCAGCACCGCCTTCGCACCGAGAATGTGTTGCTCCCTTACATCGACTCCCTGTTGACTTACGACACACCGCACCTCAGCAACAAGGCCACCGTCGAAAAATTATCGTGCACGGGGCAAGCAGCTGAACCCGTTTTCGATTACACGTCGAACACCATAATCATCACCTTTAAAGCAGACACAAAACTTACCTCGCTGAAGCCTTCTGTTTTTGTTTCTCCGGGGGCCAGTATATTCCCCGCAGCAGGGGTTGGAATCGATCTATCGGGTGGTTCGGCTACCTATACCATTACATCGGAAGATGGCAGTATCACTTCGGTTTGGACAATTAAAAGCAATGTTACGAACGGCACAGGAAGCAACATCCTTCCAAAAGAAAAGCTGAAAATTATCCCCAATCCGGTCTACAGCAATTTTTCGTTATCGGTCAATGGGAGAACAATCAACAAGGTAGAGATAATCGACGCAATGGGCAAGTCACTGCTTTCAAAAACCACTAACGCCAAAAACGTTGAGTTGGAGCGATCGAACATCCCCAAGGGGAACTATTTTGTAAAAGTTTACACCGACGGTTTTTGCCATATCGAAAAAATAACCATGAAATAAACAACCCGGTTACAAGGGAAATGGGGGATTAGTACTACGGCGTCGGTGCATTTGTACCGGCGCTGTTTTTATGGTGCATCAATTAAGGTTGTCGACCACCTGCTCGTTACGGTACTGCGACGGGGTATAGTTGGTCGATTTTTTGAAAGCCGTGTTGAACGACGAGATGGTGTTGAACCCGTAATCGTAAGCAATGCTCGCAATTTTCAGTTTTTTGTATTCGGGCAGTTTCATGATACTTTTTATCTCCTTGATGCGAAATGAGTTTATGTATTCGTTGAACGTCATGTTCAACTGCTGGTTGATGACCTGCGAAAGCTTGTGCGGCCTGATCTGAAGTTTCTCCGCCACCTTGGGTAGAGTTATTTCAGGGTCGATGTACAGCCGTTCTACTTCCATCACCCGTGTTAATTTCGACATAATGATTTCGGCCTCTCCAACGGTAAGCGTCGAATTGACATATTTCTGAACTTTCAACTTGTCACCTTCACTGAACCAATAAAACCTAACAGCACTGTAGAGAGCAACATAAATAGCCACTATTACTACGGCCAACAGTTCAAGAATATAAAATTTAAAATCGATAAAAAGCAGGTTGGCGGTTAGCCAAACCATGCAGAAAGTAACGTAGAGAACCCTCAGCCATTGTTGATCGTGATTGGCAGTAGAACGTTTATCCACAGAAACAATTACAGGCTTGAATAGAATTAAAATCAGGAGTAGAAAAATGAAATACCACGACTGCATGGCCCACAACGGAATATCGAACGGGATAAAGTGACCAACAAAAGGTGATGCCGCAGGAATAAACATGGCGACAATAAGAATTGGGCTGACCCGTTGCTGCAACAACGCATAAAAATAGAGCAACAGCAAAGGGCCGAACGAAATATAAGCCGATTCGGAGCCATAGTAAAGCAATAAACTTGGTGCCTGCCATTCGTGTTGAATATTGATCAACAGCGCATAACACAACTTCAGGCAAACAGCCACTAAAAGCAATCCCAGTAGTTGATTTGCCTTTACGTTGCCCCGTTTGATCAGAAACAAAAAGAAGGCTATTGCCAATCCATTAATAATACCTGTTGTCCCAATTACTATTTGTATTACGCTCTCCCAATCCATAATTTTCTATTTCGAACTTCGACAGTTTACTTCAATATTCCCCTTAAATTATATGACTGTTTTTTTAGAAGATAAAAACAAGACCACCTTCTCGAAAAAATTGCAACCAATGGTTTTTAATCTTGTCACTTCAGGTTGTACTTTTTTAAACAGCAATTATGAGAAGAAAACAATTGGTTCTTATTTTTTTATTACTGTCTGTCGTTTTTGGATGCAATGACGATCAAATGGCCGAATTAGAGGATATTAATATTCCGAAGGGTGTCATTGTTGAAAATGTTTATTCAAAAGATGTAGGACAGAATTATACCATATACATTTATCTGCCCCCCAATTATTCCTCTGGAAAAGACAGTCTTCCTGTATTGTATATGCTTGATGCCGATTATGAGTTTTCCAAAACGGTTAAATACGCGGCTGAAAAAATCCAGAAAAAGAAAATCGCCCCACTGATCATCGTGGGCATTGGATATGCCGGAAATTCAAAAGATATGCGTGAACGGGACTATACTCCAATCGCTAAAACCTCGGTTCCTGATTTTGCAAATTGTTGTGGCGCTGAAAATTTCTTTGGCTTTATTGAAAAAGAGCTGATCTTAAAAATAGATTCTACCTATCGGACACAAACTAATAAAAACCGTGGAATTGCCGGACATTCGCTCGGCGGTTTGTTTTCTTACTATTGTTTTTTTAACCACCCGGGCGTTTTTACAAAGTATTTGGCCGCAAGTCCATCGGTTTGGTGGGATAATAATGTGTGTTTCGATTATGAAAATAAATTAGCTCTAGCCACCCCATCATTTTTGTATCCTACCATGCTTATGGTAACATTGGGTTTGGGAGGAGAAGGAACGGGCGGCGTAATTTCCCTTTATGTCGAAGAGCTTTTCGATCGCATTGATGCCAGAAACTATGGGAATTTCAATGCCCAATATACCATCGTCGATAATCCTTTTCACAGTGAGAATTGGCAGGATGCATACGATGAAGCACTGGATTATCTTTTCCCAAACGAATAGTAGGTAATTTACGTAATCACCAAATTTCAATCCATTAAAAATTTAAAGATGAGATTATTATCAATCATTATAGCACTTAGCTTTATTTCAGCAAATGCCTTTTCACAAGTGAAAGAGGGAAGATCTTTATCATTGGTCGATAACAAGATAACAGTAAGTGCTGCCATTAATATTGTTCCATTACAAATGCCTTATACCACCCCATTTGCGAAAGATATAAACTTTAAGTACCGGTTTTTCGACAAAATCCCGTTGGGCTTTACCTTCTCTGTCGGTCCTGGCATCATGATCCATCCATCTAAAAAGAAGATCGATGATTATACTTCGTACAGTATCGTACACATTGATTTTAACCCGGGACTATTTATTGATTACCCCATTGATGCAGGAAGATACATCACCTTCAATCCACGCGTAACAGCTTATTATAACTCATTCTACGATTACTTTCACATTATTGACAATCGTTATGGTATCGATAAAAGTAAGGTTACTTTATTCTCTCATTTTTTGCCGGTTTTTGACTTTACCACAGAATGGAGATGGGGACAAATGATGAAACCCAAAGTTTTAAAACCTTTTACCCTTGAGCTATATGCAAGTATTCCAATTGGAAGTAAAGCCCGAATAGATGAAAAGGGAACCTGGGGGTTAAACCTGCGTTACTTTATTTTTGCCTCGAAAAACAACAAAATGGGTACTGCTCTTCAATAGACAGCTATTCCGTTTTTACAGATACTTATCCACCTCTAAAACCCTCAAGGTTTCAAAAACCTTGAGGGTTTTTTAATGCCCTTTTGCAGCCCATTTTTCGGCAGTTGCAGATTTTATTTTCAAAAGGTTTTCATGCGAATGATCTTTGACCTGAATTTAATCATTCAGTTTTTCAATCATTCAGTTTTTCAATCATTCAGTATTTAATTTATTCGCCATGAAAACACAAACCAAAATTTTACTCATCCGCATTGCCGGAGTTATCTCCATTCTTTTCACCCTTTTTCACGCCGGTTTTTATTGGATCTTCAAATGGTCGCAAACCTTAACGGTAATGAACCCAATCGACAGGGCAATTCTGCTCACGTTCAACCTTATTTGCATTTTACTGCTACTTTATTCGGTAATACTTGCACTGGGCTTTACCCGGCAATTGATCGAAACTACTGTTGGCAAGAGCCTGCTATTGTTTTTCACCCTTTTCTATGTCGTACGCATTTTTAGTGAGTTTGCCTTCTTTGGACATGAGATGCCACTTTCATTAGTGATCATCGTAATGTGCCTTATCCCTGCCATCTGCTTTAGTTTGTCGGCTTTCCTTAAATCGAAATAATCAATTCTTACTTGAATCTTTTTAATTTTAATCTGCCCAGTTTTATGAAGATCTTAAAGAAAATAACCAACGGAATGTTACTCATCGTAATTGGGCTAATGCATACCCAATTTGCTTTATCTGCCGATGGCTTTGGCAAACAGTTTGGTGAGTTCTCACGGTCGAATTTTTTCTACCTGTTCCGCGATATGGAAAAACTCAGGGCTGTTGCAGGCCGCGAATTGTTTGAATCCTTTTCTGCCTTCTGGTTTTTCTACTTTGGCATTTTGCTAATTCCAATGGGACTGTTAGTACACTCTATTGAAAAGCTATATAAAATTTTACCCCACAGTTTTACCATATCTTATTTGATCTTCGTAATGATTGGGTGTTACATGGTGCCGGAATCAGGCATGACCTATTTTATGCTGCCCCATGCCATTTACATGTTGGTGAGCAATTACATTAAAGCCAGAAAAATGCAACTATCAAATCTTCAACAAAAAGCAAAATGATGAAGTTGTATAAAATCACCTGTATATGCACCTCTCTGCTGTTTGTATTCCTGTTCATTCAGTTATTTTTCACCCCTGTTTCGTTTGTTGAGGATACCGGGGGACAGGCAACGATAGCCACTTCGATCCTTTGCCGCCGTACGTCTATGTTCATGTTAGGGCTTGCCGTTTTACTGTTTTGTGCAAGAAAGTTACCTCACTCTTCGATACGCCAATCGATATGCATTTCAACAGGGATTACCATGACCGGGTTGGCATGTTTGAGTAGTTTTGAACTGATCAGGGGGACGGTAAACCATTCGATGTGGACAGCAATCATTCTGGAATCGCTTAGTGCCATACTTTTCTGGATTGTCTTATTCAAAAACCTACAAACTAGAACAACATAGATTATGAAAAACAAAACGATATTTCAGGTCTGATATGCATAGCCATTGTAAAGATTATTGTTAAACTTTAAAATAATGCACTATGAAAAAAATTGATTACTTCTTCACGTCTATCATCGTGTTACTAGGTGTTGTACATATTTCATTGACAACAACGTTCTATGAAACATTCAATGATGAAGCAAATATTTTTATAGGAATGGGATTAGCTTTTGTGTTCTTAGGAATAATTAATTTTAACCGATTACTGGTCGATCAAAGAAAAGTTACTGTTCTATGTTTGATTTGTAATACAATAGCAATTCTTTATTTAATGTTCTATTCTGTCACGCTTAAAAAACTTGAACCTCAAGGAGTAGTAACTATCTTTTTTATATTGATTCCAACATTGTTATCAATAATTAAATTGACCAAGAAAGCATAATACTAAACACTTTTGTTAAAACCGGATATTGATTATTGAAATTATTGGCAACACAATAGAATGAAACCAGTCTATTTCTTCTTTGTAAAACCTTTTCTCAAGCGCATTTTACCCGCTAATGCTGAAAAAGGATTTCAGCCAATTCAGTAATTCAGTTTTTCAATATTTAAACATTTAGCCATGAAAACACAAATCGTAAAATTATCAAGAACTGCCGGATGGATTGCCTTTGCGTTAGGCGCGATCCACACCAGCGCCACCATTGTGATCGTAAAGCAAGTAGCCATGCTCGATCCACAATTTCACGGAACCTTTCTGTTCATGTATGTAGCGGCCGGGCTAGGATGCCTGCTGGCAGGAAGCACAATGCTACATACAACCGCAAAAGAGGTCAGGAATTTAAAAGCATCAAACCAACTTTTTCTGGTTTCTTCAGCGTTCATGTTACTGTTGGGGATTGGTGCCCCAATAGCCATGAACGATAACCCGTTTGGATATATCTCGCTGGCAACAGGCGTGTTTGCAGTGTCGGTAAGTTTGCTTCGCTTAAAGGAAAAATAATGGAAACGATGAACCCCTCAGTTGAACGTTTTTTCAGAAAAAGCCTGTTTGTTTGTGCCGTTATTTCGTCGCTTTGTCTGTTGGGTTATGCACTGGCTTACCTGATTACAATGCCAGCTTTAAATGTTAACGGGTTCATCCCGACAACTTGGGCAAAAGACTCTGATAGTTTTTTCAATTTCGGTAATATGAACCTCATGTTTGTTTTGGGTTATGCATTTTTTCTGGCCCCGGTCATCGTTTGGTTCACCTATAAAAACTACAGGACAAGTCCATGTGCGTTGCTCCTGTCGGCATGTTTATCGTTGATTTCATTCATTATTGAAATTATGACCAATCTACCGCTTCTTAGTCTTGCTATTATGAAGGGAAAGCTGTCGGTCATTTCACCCGAAGTGGCGCTTTATTTTCAACAGGTTGAATCAGCCAAATTTATGGCGCTCGATGTGGCCGGGTTTACGCTAGCGTACATTGCTTTTGCGATTTATGCCATTGTGTATTTTAAGTCGAAGAAGCTATTATCGTACACCATAATCGGCAGCATTGTCGTTTTCATTGCCAATGTACCGTTTTTGTGGATTTCACCTGTCGTAGCTGTTGTTCTAATGGTTATTTCCATTATTGCTTTTGCACTCATTCCAATTTTATTAGCAAAGATGTCAGTAAGTAATATTGACATAGTTGCAACCAACAATCAATAGCTATTGAACCGGAATTTTCAGGGAGTTACATCATATCTTCCTGATTTCTGCTATTTTTATGTTGTTAATGACATCAGCGTTAAAAAAAGTATTATGAACGATTATCTTAAATTTAAAAAAGTCTGGATACTGACTCCAATTGCTCAGATAACATTGATGGTACTTTTTTTTATTTCGATAGCCATACTTGGGAAATTTTGCATCATAAAAACAGGGTTGTTATTTGGAAAACCCAACTCATTCTACCTTGAAACATTGTTCGCACCCATTTACGAGGAGATAATTTTCAGGGGTATTCTGCTAGGACTTTTCATGAAACAATATTCGCTGATCAAGTCGATCGTATTTACATCCATCCTGTTTGGAATATGGCATTTGAAAAACATTTTCTTTGTTGACATTGAAGAGTTGATAAAACAAATCATTTATACCGGACTTGTTTTTGGACCGGTTATGTGCTATTTAACCTATAAAACGAAAACAATTTGGATCGCATCCATCGTTCATTACCTGAATAATTTTATCATGTTTTTGCTGGTTTATTTTAAATAGATATTTATTAACAGTCAGATAATTAATCGTATGAACCTTATCATCAAAATAATACTTCACCTGTTTTACTGGACAGTCTTCTGTGTATTTGCCGGCGCGGTAAGTTTCCGGCTGACTTATGGATTCGAATTTATTGCCAATAATATTCCGGCATTCCTCTATAACCTTGGCTGGGCGGTTATTCAGTTTTATGCTTTCTACTTCTTCTTTTACAGGTTTATCGAAAAGCAACGGTACTTCTTGTATTTCGCGCTTTCAGTTCTGGTATCGGTTGGTTTATCGTTTGTTCTCACTCTGCTTTTTCAGTTCGTGTTCGAAGTTCATCTCAATTATCATTGGATGGAATTTGTTCCCCAAATGGTGGGCACATTCATTATTGCACAGACCGGAAGTCTGCTGAAAGGTTTTATCCGTTGGTTCGAAGATATTCAGCGTAAGCAAGAGATGGAAAAGATGGTTTTGCAAAACGAACTCGATGCGCTGAATGCTCAGTTGAACCCGCATTTTCTTTTCAATACGCTGAACAACATCGATTCGTTGATCCGCTCGAATCCGGAGAAGGCATCCGAATCGCTGGTCACCTTGTCGGAGATTATGCGCTACATGCTTTATGATGCCCGAAAACCAATGGTGTTGCTTCAAACCGAAGTAACCCATTACCAGAACATTATCAAACTTCAGTCGTTGAGGTTAAAGCATCCCGAACGCATTCAGTTTGATGTGGATATTCAAAACGAAAACGTTGAAATTGCGCCATTGCTTTTTTTACCATTCATCGAAAATACCTTTAAATTTGCTTCGTTTGAAGGAGAGGGAACAGCAATAGGGATGACCCTGAAAAGTATTGAAAACAGGATTGAATTCAGTTGCCGGAACTACTTCCGAACCGATGATTCTACGATGAAAAGCAAGACCGGAGGTATCGGGTTATCGAATCTGAGGCGTAGGCTCGATTTGCTTTACAACGGAAAGTACAACCTGTCAATTACGGATGAAAATTCCTGTTTTGTTGCTAAGTTAACCATTGAACCATGAACTATACCTGTATTGCCGTAGATGATGAACCGCTCGCCATCGAAAAGATTGTTTCTTTTGTTGAGCGGTTACCGTTTCTAACGTTGAAAGCAACTTTCGATAACGCAGTTGATGCCCTGGCCTATCTTTCTGCAAATAAAACCGACCTTCTTTTCCTCGACATCCAGATGGAACGAATGACTGGCCTCGACCTGTTGTGCGCTTTGCCTGACCGCCCGCAGGTAATCCTCACCACGGCTTACAGCGAATATGCGCTGAAGGGCTATGAATTTGAGGCGACCGATTACCTGCTGAAACCGTACTTGTTCGACCGTTTTGCCCAGGCGGTAAACAAAGCGGTGAAGCGGCTTTCTGAAAGAGCCATTTCACAGGAAGCTTCACCTGATTTCATTTTTGTGAAAACCGACTATCGGCTGGTAAAAGTGATGCTCTCTGAAATCCTTTATATAGAAGGGATGCGCGACTACCGCTGTATTTATACTTCCTGCGGAAAAATCCTTACCCAACAGACTTTCGGATCGTTTGAAGAGCAGCTTCCGGCAGCGCAGTTTGCGCGTATCCACAAATCCTATATGGTTTCGCTTTCAAAAATAGAATCGATCGAAAAACACCGAGTGAAAATTGGTAAAGAGTTGCTTCCGGTAAGCGAAAGCTATAGAGATGGGTTTTATAAAAGGATTGGGTGACTCTGTATTTTTAGAAAAGTTCATAAATACAAAATGTTAGGTTGTTACTTTTCTCCTTTCAGTTATTATCTTTGTAACAAAAACAGGAAATGCCGGAAATCTTCAGGGAATATGGTTTTGTTTTCTTTTTTTACTCAAATGAGGGTGAGGAACCAATGCATGTTCATGTCAGAAAAGCTGGTGGATTTGCAAAATTCTGGATTGAACCTGTTGAATTGGATTTTGCTCAGGGCATTAAAGTCTCCGATCTAAAATTGGCAGAACAGTTAATACTTGAACACATCGAACTCATTAAACTAAAATGGAATGAAGTACGCAATCGCTGAAACAAAATATGTTGCCGAAAAGGCTTGGTTCGAAGATGATAAAATATGTCTGAAGCTTTCAGATCAAAAGGAGATCCGATTCCCAATTTATTTAAATGAACGTTTGAGGAATGCTTCGAAAGAAAAAGCAGGCAATATTGAAATCATCTGCGGTGGAACTGGATTGCATTGGCCCGATCTGGATGAAGATTTATCGGTTTCGGGTATTATGGAGGGACGATATGGAAGGTTGTGATTTTTTCCCATTTTGAAAACCAAAACAAAATTCAACTTACCGAATGGATTCCATCATACTGCTTGGCGTTTTTGAAGGGCTGATCATCACCCTGCTTATTTTGCTGAAACACCGGAAAACGGTTTCTGACTACCTGCTTTCAGGCTTTTTCCTGCTTTATTCAGTAAACACACTGCTGAGTTATCTCGAAATTTATAACCGAACTCACGGATTCCCTTACACAATGTTCATTTTCGTATCGAGCCCACTGTTGTTGTTGCATGGCCCAGCTATATGGATGTATGTTAAGTCGCTTACCGACCAACATTTTTCGTTCAAACCTGTTTACCTGCTTCACCTTCTGCCTTTTCTGCTTTGTGTGCTCGACTTTACTTTTCAATTTTACACCATCCCTGTTAACGAAAAGATTGAGACACTGCAAAATGAGTCGTTCAAGCATTTTGTCGATTACCCTATCATGATTGTAGCGATGGCGCTATCGTCGTTTGTCTATTTCTCGTGGGCGGTTTTACTTGTGAAGCGGTACAACCAAAAAATCAAAGGCTATTTCTCGGAAACACTGAATTATGATTTGGCTTGGCTGCGCGTGGTAATGGTTGCTTCAGTTATTGTATATACAATCATCTATGTTCCTTTTTTAGCCGACTTGGTTTTCCCGGTCGCTTCGTTTCAGTGGATGCATAAGGCCAGTTTTATTCTCGGCTCCATTTATCTGATTGTGCTTGGATTTTTCGGACATAAACAAGGAAACCTTTTTTCGGACAAACCTATTCAAATGGAGCTTCCCGAACCTCAGCCAATGCTCGATGAAACCTATTCGCTCGACCAGAAAGAGAACGATTTTATCCATTCATTACTGGCGTATATGAATGAAAAGAAACCTTATCTCAATACGGAAATAACGCTCACAACGTTGGCTTCCGAACTGGTGGTTTCTCCCGAATATCTTTCAAAAATACTGAACGGAAGACTTGGCAAAAACTTTTTCGATTTCATAAACCACTACCGGATCGAAGAATTCAAGACCCGGTGTACCCTTTCCGAAAACAAAAATTTCACATTGATTGCGATTGCCTACGACTGCGGGTTTAATTCCAAAGCGACCTTTAACCGGGTGTTTAAAAACGCAACAGGCCAAACACCAGG
>Ga0209800_10003545_pt1 | contig 12286 bp, 18 predicted proteins | sample Higcelweek8metaG_FD_187174 | JGI IMG/M metagenome (GOLD analysis project Ga0209800, IMG submission 187174) | Freshwater pond sediment microbial communities from the University of Edinburgh, under environmental carbon perturbations - High... | ecosystem: Environmental > Aquatic > Freshwater >... | reverse complement strand
TGGATCATTCAGATGAAATTATTAGTCAATATAATTATCAACAGCAATATCAAGAAGATGATGCTCGTGTTGGTATTGTAAATTGGATTGATGACTTTGCTGAAAATGTATTAAATTTAAATATGGATAAAGGTGGTAAATAATATGATGGAAGATATTGAATTAAAACCTTTAAAAATAGAAGATAAATATTATGAAATAATATATGATATGGATATGAATGATAAAGAATATGTATTCATTAGAAATATAGAAAACGAAGAGGATATGATGTGTTTAAGAGTTACTGAAAGTGATGTATTTGGATTAGAGAAATTAGATTCAGATGATGAACTAATAGCAGTAATGACTGAGTTTTATAAAAGAGAAAAAGAGGAATTAGAGAACTAATTCTTTTTTTGATATATCATTTGTAGTATAATAAAGTTATAGGAAATGAGGTATATTATGATAGATTATAATAAAATAAATGAATTAATAAAGAACGCTAGTAATGTTATTATTACAGCACATAAAGATATTGATTTAGATGCATTAGGATCTATTTTAGGAATGTACTACATAGTTAGTAATGCTAAGAAACAAGTATATATAGTAATTGAAGATGACAAGAGTGAACCAGAAGTAAGAAGAGCATTATCTAAAGTAAGTAGATTAGATAAAGTAAAGCCAGTTAGATATTCACAAATATTAGATCAAGTAAACGATAACACTTTATTAATAATCATGGATACTAGCTCAATAAATAGATTGCAAAATAAAGAACTATTAAATATAAAGAATAAGATATTATTAGATCATCATATAGAAGATGGTGAATCAATAACTAATTTATCATATAAACACGTAGATTCTAATCAATCTAGTTCAACAGAAATAATAATGAATATAATAAATGAACTTAATATATATATACCGACATATGTTGCTACTATTATGTTAGCGGGTATTTATATAGATACAAATGGATTTAGAGTAAAAACAAATGAAAATACACATATATGTGTAGCAAATTTATATAAATTTGAAGCAAATATAAAAGAATTACAATACTTATTAAAACAAAATTTTAATAGATATGAAAAAAGACAAAAATTAATACTAAAAGCAGAGTTTTATGATACAATAGCAATTACAACAGGTGGAAAGAATATATATGATAATTCTGAACTAGCTAAGTCCTCAGATACATTATTAACATTTAATGGAATAGATATGGCTTTTTCAATAGCAAGAATAAATAAAGAAAATATTGGAATAAGTGCTAGATCATTAGGTGGTACAGATGTACAAAAAATAATGGTACACTTTAATGGTGGAGGGCATAGAACAGAAGCAGCAACGTCAATACCAGGCGTTGATGTTGAGTTAGTAAAGAATGAATTACTTAATTATTTGAGGGGGGATACAAAATGAAAGTAATTTTTATTAAAGATGTAAAAGGTCAAGGAAAAAAAGATGAAATAAAAGAAGTAAAAGATGGATATGCAATAAACTATTTATTTAAAAATAAATTAGCAGTACAATATACACCAACTAGTAATGAAAGATTATTAACTGAGCAAGAACAAAGAAAAGAAAAAGAACTACAAGAAGTAGATATTGCTAATAAATTAAAATCTAAATTAGAAGATGTAATATTAACATTTAAAGTAAAAACAGGAGAAAAAGATAAAGTGTTTGGTAGTATATCTACTAAACAAATAAAGGAAGAATTAGATAAAAAAGAATTTAATATAGATAAAAATAAAATAATAATAGATACCCCAATATCAAGTCTAGGATATCATTTTATTAAGATAGAATTACATAAAAATATATGTGCAGAAATAAAAATAGAACTAATTAAAGAATAGAGGTGAGTTTATGAATACGAAAGTATTACCTCATAACTTAGAAGCGGAACAATCAGTATTAGGTGCAGCATTTATATCAAAAAATGCATTACAAAAAGTTTGCGAAGATTTAATATCTGAGTCTTTTTATATTGACTCACATGCTAAAATATTTGAAACATTAAAAGAACTATATACTGATAATGTTGCAGTAGATATAACAACTGTAACAAATAAATTAAAAGATAAAAAGCTATTAAAACAAGTTGGTGATGTTGATTATTTATTAGAAATAGTTAACTCTGTACCAACTGCATCAAATATAGAATATTACATAAACATAGTAACAGAAAAAGCAATAAGAAGAAGTTTAATAGATACAGCAACAGCTATAGTATCAGATGCTTACTTAGGTGATGAATCTATTAATGAAGCATTAGATACAGCTGAAAGAAAGATATTAAATGTAGTAAAAAATAGAAAGACATCTGAATTTAAAGCAATACAAGAAGCATTAACAAAAGCACAATCAGATTTAGAAAAACTATCTGAATCTGGTAGTGATATAACAGGAGTAGCATCTGGATTTTATGATTTAGATAGAATAACTACTGGTTTCCACGAAAACGAATTAATAATTTTAGCTGCACGTCCAGGTATGGGAAAAACAGCTATAGTTTTAAATATGGCAGTTAATGTAGCAACTACTACAAAAAAGAATGTAGCAATATTCAACTTAGAAATGAGCGCAGAACAATTAGCTTTAAGAATGATATCTGCAGCAGGTCAAATAGATAGTTATAAATTAAGAACTGGTAAATTAGAACATAATGATTGGAAAAGAGTTAATGAAGCAATAAGTCAATTAGCAGATACAAATATAAAAATAGATGATACACCGGGAATAACCATTGGAGAAATAAGAGCAAAATGCAGAAGATTAGCAACAGATGAAGCTGGATTAGCTTTAGTAGTAATAGATTACCTACAATTAGTATCATCTACAAATAAATATGCAGGAAATAGACAACAAGAAGTAGCGGAAATAAGTAGAGCACTTAAAACATTATCATTAGAATTAAGTGTTCCAATAATAGCCTGTGCACAATTATCACGCGCTGTTGAAGGAAGAGAAGATAAAAGACCATTAATGAGTGATTTAAGAGAATCAGGATCTATAGAACAAGATGCAGATATAGTTGCATTCCTTTATAGAGACGATTATTATAATAAAGAAGCTAAAATGGATGATAATAACAGTGTAGTTGAGTTCATAATAGGTAAAAATAGAAACGGACCAACTAATACAGTCGAATTATTATTTAAAAAGAATACAAGTACATTTATAGGGTATAAAAAAGAAGAATAGGTGATAATATGAAAATAAAAGTTTTAGCAAGTGGTTCCAAAGGCAATGTAACTTTTATTGAATATGAAAACACAAGAATACTAATAGATATAGGGATGACATGTAATTATGTAGAAGAAAGATTAAGAGATATGGATGTATCTCCTAAGAGTATAGATGCAATATTAATAACACATACCCATAACGATCATATAATGGGATTAAAAACATTTAATAAAAAGCATGATACTCCAGTATATATTAGTAGTAAGATGGCCCAAGTAATATCAACTAATAACAATGTATTTCTAGAGAAAGAAATGACTATAAAAGATATTAACATAAAGGTAATAAGAACATCACATGACGTCGAGTCATATGGATATATTATTAATGATGAAGTCGTATATATTACAGATACAGGATATATAAATGAACAATATTTTGATATGTTAAAAAATAAAAAAGTATATATTATGGAAAGTAATCATGATATAGAAACATTAATGGATGGTCCTTATCCATATAATATAAAAAGAAGAATACTAAGTCCAAAAGGACATCTATCTAATGAAGACTCATCAAAATATTTATTAAAATTCATTGGCAAAGATACACAATATGTAATATTAGCACATTTATCAGAAACTAATAATGTAGAAGCAAAGGCATTAAAAGAATTTGAAGATAGAAATAAAAAGATAAAGAATGTAATTATAGCCAAACAAAAAGAACCAACGGAGTTGATAGAAATATGATAACTATAATAGCTGTAGGTAAAATAAAAGAAAAATATATAAAAGATGGCATAAATGATTACATAAAAAGATTATCTAAATATACAAAGATAGAATTAATTGAAGTTGATGATTCACCAATTGATTCAAAGTCATTAAAAGTAGAAAGTGATAATATATTAAAAAGGATAAATACAAAATCATATATTATTACACTTGAAATAGATGGTGAACAATCAACTTCAGTAGAGTTATCAAATGTAATTAATAAAAATATAGATAAATACACAAATATAACTTTTATAATAGGTGGATCTAACGGATTAGATGATAGTATTAAACAAATATCTAACTATAAACTATCGTTTTCAAAGTTAACTTTCCCACATCAATTATTTAGATTAATATTACTAGAGCAAATATATAGAAGTTTTAAAATATTAAATAATGAGTCATATCATAAATAGGTGATAATATGAAAGTAAAAGAATCAAAAAGGACAAGAAAAGAAAGAGTTAAAAACTCAATTAAAACATTTACAAAGGTAATTACTCCTAAAAAAGGCAAAGGTTCTTACAAAAGGGATGATAGCAATGATAGGTAACAATTGGGATAATATATTAAAAGATGAATATCAAAAAGAATACTTTATTAATTTAATAAAGTTTTTAAATGCAGAAGAAAAAACTAAAATAATATACCCTAATAAAAATAATTTATTTAGAGCATTAAAATTAACAGATTATAATGATGTAAATGTAGTTATATTAGGGCAAGATCCATATTTTAATGAAGGAGAAGCAAATGGTTTATGTTTTTCAGTAAATCAAGATATAAAGTTACCTCCAACATTAAAAAATATATTTAAAGAATTAAAACAAGATTTAAATATAGAAAGAATCAATTCTGATTTATCAGATTGGTCAAAACAAGGAATATTATTATTAAATACAGTACTAACTGTTGAAAAGGGCAAGCCCCTTTCTCATAGAAATAAAGGATGGGAAGTATTTACAGATAAGATAATAGAGAAATTGAATGAAAAGGAAGATCCAATAATATTTATATTATGGGGAAATCCAGCAAAAACAAAAAAAGCGCTAATTACTAATAAAAAACACATGATTGTAGAGTCATCACATCCATCCCCATTAGCGTGTTATCGAGGATTTGATGGTAGCAAACCATTTTCAAAGACAAATAGCCTATTAAAGTCTGTAAATAAACGAGAAATAACATGGTAATAATTGCATATTAATAATTAGTATGCTATAATCCTTAATAGATTTTAAGTTTAATCATCTCCCTTATGAGTTGGAAGAAGTTATAATGTTAAAATCCATATTTTATAAAGGAGGTATACCATGGAATACAAAGATAAGACTTTAGTATGTAAGGATTGTGGAAAAGATTTCGTTTTCACTTCTGGAGAACAAGCATTTTATGCTGAAAAAGGCTTTCAAAATGAACCAGTAAGATGTCCAGATTGCAGAAAAGCAAGAAAAGCATCTAGATTTAACAATCGTAGAGATAACGATAACAGAAACGCTGCTTAATTGTTGAATTAATGAATTAATAATGATATAATATCGTTGTTAATTTTTTTATGGCGGTATTGGTGAAGTGGTTAACACGCCAGATTGTGGCTCTGGTATTCGTGGGTTCGATTCCCACATGTCGCCCCATATGTAATTAATCGAACCTTCCAACAGGATGGTTCGTTTTCTTTTCATAAAAAATGATATATAATTAGAAAGAGGTGATAATATGAATTTTTCTGCTGCTTTTATTGAGGTTGGATCGACCAATACAAAAGGATTTATTTATAAAAATAATAAAATAATAGAATTACCAATTATAAATATTACTTTTAAAAAAAATTATTTATTAAATAAGGAATTATTAAATGAAGATAAAATGAAATTATTTAAATTTATAAATGAAACAAAAAAAGATGTAAAAACGGTTTATACATTTGGAACTAGTGTTTTTAGAGATTTAGATAATAAACAAAGAGAAGATTTTTTGAATGAATTTAAAAAAGCAACAGGGTTTGAGTTTACTATATGCTCATTAGAAGAAGAAAATAAGAATACTGTATATGGAGCCATCAAAAATTTAAATTATGAAAAAAATGTAGCGGTTTTAGTTGTAGGTGGTGGGTCTGTAGAAATTTCAATATGTAGAGACAATAAAATTATTGAGAGCACTAATACTAGTTTTGGTGTCATGGACCTATACACTAAATTTAGTGATATTAAAGAAAATTATGCTGTTTCAAATAGAGATGAAATTGTTAATTATATTAAAAAAAATCTGAATTTACCAAAGGAAAAAGCGGACATTTTGATCTTAGCTGGAGGTAACCACCTTTTATATCACGAAGCTGCAAAATATCCATTACAAAAAAACAAATGGTTTGATGATGAAATGCATCCCTATATGATTGAGGCTAAAAAGAAGTTTGACTATGATCTAAAATACTATTACAACATAAGTTTGGAAAGTTTAAAGGTTAATACGCCAAATAATCCAAATTGGTGGAACGAAACGAGAGGAATTTGTGCTTTTACAAAATGTGTTAGTGATAATGTAAATGCAAAATATATAATACCTACAAAAATCAATATGATGTACCATGTTTTAGATGAAATAAAAAGACAGAATAAAATATAATGATGATAATTATTTTAAATACATTGAGATATTTTTATAGCAATAATTAATTGAACCTTTTATTAGGTTCATTTTATTTTTATAAAAAATGATATATAATTGAAATAGGTGATTAAAATGAAACTAGAAACTGAAAGACTAATTTTGAGAGACTGGGAAGAAAGAGACACAGATGATTTAATTGATGGATTGAATAATTATGAAGTATCCAAGTGGCTTGCATTTGTACCATATCCTTATACAATAGAAAACGCTAAAGAATGGATTTCTTTTTGCTCCGAAAATAGAAAAAAAGATCAGAATAGAAATTCATATGATTTTGCTATTGAATTAAAATCAGAAGGAAAAGTTATAGGTGGAGTTGGTCTAGATAAGATTAACAAACTTCAAGGTACTGCTAGTGGAGGGATTTGGCTTAATAACAGGTATCACGGTTTAGGTTATGGGACAGAAGCTTTTGGAAAAAGAATAGAATTTGCATTTGATACTTTAGGACTTAGAAGAATCGATAATGGGTTTTTTGAAGGAAATGAAGCTTCAAAAAAAATGCAAGAAAAATTTGGATATAAAATTGAGGGAAAAAGAAGATCCGGATTTGTTTGTATGGCAGATAATAAAATAAAAGATGAGATAACGACCGGTTTATTAAAAGAAGAATGGATAAAAATAATTAATAACATAATTTAATTTAAAAAGGAGATAATATGAAAGATTTAGATGAAAATAAAATATTATCAATTTTAAAATCTCGTTTTGAAAATAATATTAATAGACATAAAGATATTGATTGGAAAGATGTAGAGAATAAATTGTTGAACAATATGGAAAAATTATCTATATTAAATGAAATGGAACAAAGTGGTGGAGAACCAGATCTAGTTAAATATATTAAAGAAACAAATGAATATGTATTTTTTGATTGTTCTAAGGAAACTCCGATTGGTAGAAGAAGCTTATGTTATGACAAAGAAGGATTGGAATCAAGAAAACAATTCAAACCGGAAAACAATGTTATAGATTTAGCTAATTATATTGGAATAGAATTGCTTTCTGAAGAGGATTACCATTATTTACAAAGCTTAGGAGAATTTGATTTAAAAACATCTAGCTGGCTTAAGACTCCAAATGAAATAAGAAAACTTGGTGGAGCAATTTATGGAGATAGAAGATACAATAGAGTATTTATATATCATAATGGTGCTGATTCTTATTATTCGTCTAGAGGTTTTAGAGGTTCATTAAAAATATAGGAGGATTCATGGGAGAAATAATAAATATTACAGACTTGATAAATACATTAAATGCAGTGGATAATTATAAAGATGAGGATTTAATACAATTTTTAAATTCGATTCAAGGCTATAAAGATTTGCTATTAAGCAAAAGAGATAAAATGGATAAACTAAAAAGATCATTTAACGTAATGGAAGGAATAAAACATATATTTTTAAATGTAAATTTGTTTTTACCTGTTGAAAGTTTAAGTGATTCTGAAAAGAAAAAACGTGAGATTCTTGAAGCTTTAAGAAAATGTACAGATCAATTTTGTGGGTTAATGGTACTTGATATGAGCGAAGATGAATTAAAAGAAAAATCGAGATTATATGAAGAAGAAATTGTTAGATTAGTAAAAGAATATGAAGATCTTGTAAAAGAAATTGCTCACAATGAAGTTTTATCAGAGTTTAAAGGTGAGTCAAAATAATAATAAAAAACGAACAATTAGTTCGTTTTTTTACTTTCTTTATTCCAAGATATCCATCCATACAAATCATTAAACAATAATATTAAAGGCTCTATTAATATAGGTATTAATAATAAGTTTCCCTTTAATATAGGTATTCCCCATAGAAATATCAATATTACATCACTTAATATGTATAATAAGAATCCATATTTACTTCTTCTTACCACTAAATATGTAGCAACTACATATATAATTACTGAAAATGTTGATATAAGCAATTCGCTTGTATTAAAGTATCGTAGAAGATAATATATACCAAAAAATAATAGTAATGATCCTATTCCTAATAGGATATATTCTTTATTTGATATTTTATTTTGAGTAACTCTATTTGTTTTTTTATTTTTATTATTAATCCAAGAGAATATTCCGGTAATATTTAAAGGAAGAATTAATAAAACATATACAAGTACTTCGCCATAATATTGATTAGTATATGATAAATATGAATATAGGATAACTTCTATTATTCCTATAAACTGACCAAATACTTTCCCTCTTGCCTGATATAATGCATACAATGTCCCAGATAGTGATGCAACTATAGTTATCCAGGAACTCCTATATATTATTCCAGAGCCTAGTATTAAAATGAAAGTTGTTACCAATAATATTAATTCGATGGTTGTCCATTCTTTAAAAATGCTAATTATTTTTTTCATAAATTCACCTAAATAAATTATACTATAAATATATGATTTTATATTAATTATAGTATAATTAAATTATTAATGGAGGAACTTTTATGATATATGTTACTAGACATGGACAGACACAGTGGAATGCGTTAAAAAAAGTTATGGGTAAAATAGATATTCCACTAAGCGAAATAGGATTAGAGCAAGCAAAACAAACAAAAAACAATTTAAAAGATAAACATATTGATTTAATAGTATGCTCGCCATTAATTAGAGCAAAACAAACGGCAGATATTATAAATGAAGAATTTGGCATTCCAATTGTATATGATAGTAGAATTGTAGAAAGAGATTTTGGCGAAATGGAAGGATTATCTATTAGTGATTTTGATTTTGAAGGATTCTGGGATTATCATAAAAATGCAAAATATATAAAAGCAGAAAATATACAAGACTTTTTTAAAAGAATATATTTAGCAATGGAAGATTATAAAAATAAATACAAGGATAAGGATATTTTGATAGTAACGCATGGAGGAGTTAACATAGCTATTAGTTGTTTTTACTTAAAAGAAATACCTTGCGATTCTTTATTAAAATCAGTTCCTGTAATAAACAATTGCGAAGTAGTAACTTATGAATAGGAGTAATATTATGAATAATATAGTTAATGAAATAAGAAGTTATGTAATTGACAAAAGCAATATTTATAAAGAAAAAAATAATTATGATTTTTGGAATGAACACATAAAATATGTTGTTAATAATTCAATAATGTTAGCAAAAGAATATAACGCAGATTTAGAAATAGTTGAATTAGCTGCGTTACTTCATGATATTTCATTAATAAATGAAATAGGTCCAAGAGAAGAACATCATACCTATAGTTCACAAGTAGCAAAAGAGATTTTAGAACAATATGGTTATACAAAAGAAAAAACAGGGAAAGTTTTAAATTGTATATTAAACCACAGAGATAGAAACAAATATCCAAGAACAACTATGGAAGAAGATTGTGTTGGGGATGCAGATATTATTTCACATTTTGATAATATACCTATGATGTTTTCAAAAGCATATCTAATATTAAAATTATCTCATTCTGATGGAGCAAAGTATGTTAGAAATTCGCTTTGTAATGATTATGAAGGATTGAGTCCAAAAACAAAGGAAATATATAAAGATAAATTTGAAAATATAATTAAAACATTGTTTAGCGAATAGGAGGGTATATGGAATTATTAGATGTTGTAGATAAAGATGGAAATCCTACCGGAGAAGTATTAGACAAATTTGAAATAAGAGAAAGAAATTTATTACATAAAGTAGTCTGTTTATTTATTATCAATAGTAAGAACGAAGTATTACTTGAAAAAAGAAGTATCAACAAGAAAATACATCCCGGTAAATTAGGATTATGTGAAGGTCATGTTGTAGCAGGTGAAGATAACATCTCTGCTGTAATTAGAGAGTTAGAAGAAGAACTTGGTGTAGTTGCAAAAAAAGATGATATTAATCATTTTTGTACTATATTAAAAGAAAGAGAAAAGAAGTCAAATATAACATATACATATTACATGCTTCTTAATAAAGAAGTCAAAGATTTTGTAATTCAAGAAGAAGAATTATCTGAAGTTATGTGGATGGGTTTTAATGAATTCCATAACCTCGTAAAAAATAACAGTGATACTGTGGTTTTTTCTAATAGTGAAGGTAACTTAAGAATGTTAGGTGAATTAGAAAAAATAATTGTAAATTTTAATAAAAAATAATGAGATTATCAACTAATTTTATGTGGTCTATATGGTATAATATATATAATGAGAGAGGTATATTATGAAGGTAAAATTATTATTCGCATACAATAAAAAATCTTTAGAACAAAGAACTCAAATAGTTGCTACTGCCGGTAAATTATCTAGATTTCCCGGAACAGTAAGTGAAGTTTTTAAAGATAGTAAAGATTATGCAAAAAACAAAAAGTTTATTGAAAGAGTAATAAAAATGGGACATGACTCAATAACTGATCATGACTATTTAGTATTTTCTTTAGAAAATGTTACTCCTATGGTAGAACAAGTCATAATTCAAGAAAGGTTTTCTTCTTTTACAATTAAATCAAGAAGAGAAGTTAATTTTGCAAAAGTTGGATTTGTTACTCCAAGTTTTAGAGATAAAGACTTTAATCTAATGGCTAATAATTTAGAATTACAAAAAGAGTATAAAACACACATGAAATTCTTATTTAAATCTTATCAAGATTATGTTGATCTTGGTGCAAAAGTAGAAGATGCAAGATTTGCATTACCATATTGTTTTTATGGAAACATTATAATGGGTCTTGATGCACATGTCTTTAAAAATTGGATTATAAGATTAACAAAAGGAAAAGAAAGTAATGTTTCAGAGTTAAAAGAGTTAGGCGAAAAACTTTATAAAATAATGGAAGAACATGCACCATATTTAAAAGAAATGATTGATAACTTTGAAATGGATAATTATGATGGTGTTGAAAAATTACTTGATGAAAACATTAAAGATAAAAGCTATGATATTATTGATAAAGTAAATTTATTATCATATACTCCAAACACGGATAAAGTAATAACTACTTCTGCTTTAATGAGAGTATATGGGTATTCATATGAAAAAGCATTGAAAATATATGAAGAAATAAAAGATAACGTAGAATTACAAAGAGAAATAATGAAAGAGTCAAGTAAGACTGTGGATAAGAAAGAATTAAAACAAGTAAATTTTTGTTTTCAATTTCCAATTTCATTTGCAGTATTAACTCATTTTACAAGACACAGAACTCATCCAATATTAATTCCTGATTTTGTACCAATAAAAGATTTAACAAAATATAAAATTCCGCCTTCAATAGAAAAGATTGCAAAAGAAAAATATATAGATATGTTTGATAAAAATGTATCGGTATATAATAAATTTAAAAAACTAGGAGTTTGTGATGAAGATTTAGTATATTTCTACTTAGCTGGAAATATGTTAAATATTACTACAAACTTTGATGGTGGTACTTTTGCTCATATTATGAGATTAAGAATATGTACTAAAGCACAATGGGAAACCAGAGAATTAGCATATCAAATGAGAGATTTAGTAAAAAATATTGCTCCAATATATGGAAGCATATTAGGATCTGATTGTGAAATATTCAGGATATGCAAAGAAGGAAAAGAAAGCTGTGGTAAACTAGAAGCGTTAAACTCAAAGAAATAATACAAATTAAAATCATCATTATTGATGATTTTTTTTATAATTTAAAGACAACAAATATGTGT
>Ga0209800_10003543_pt1 | contig 12301 bp, 8 predicted proteins | sample Higcelweek8metaG_FD_187174 | JGI IMG/M metagenome (GOLD analysis project Ga0209800, IMG submission 187174) | Freshwater pond sediment microbial communities from the University of Edinburgh, under environmental carbon perturbations - High... | ecosystem: Environmental > Aquatic > Freshwater >... | reverse complement strand
ACCGGATGAATTTGGGCGTGGCTCGCAGCCAAAACCCAAAGCCTGAAAAAGAGCGTTTCGATGCTTTTCTGAACAGCCTGGGGCGACGTCCCAAAGCCATTATCACCGACTCGCAGGCGATGGACATCATGAGTCGATGGACTCCCCCCGATATCATGCTGACCACCTTTTCAATCATGATGATCAATTACGTGAGCAAAGGCAGGATTTCCGAATTTTACGAAGGGATTAAGGCTCTCGATACTCTGCAACCTGGCGACAAGGTGTTGATTGCTGAAGCGTGTAACCACTCACGGATCAACGAAGATATTGGCACTGTGCAAATTCCCCGGAAAATCAATCAGCTTTTCCCCGGAGTTACGGTCGATCATAACTTTGGGCGGGAATTTCAGGACAACAGTGAACTGGGTAAATACAAACTGATTATCCATTGCGGAGGCTGCATGATCAGTCATCAGAAATTGCAAGCCCGATTGCGGGATTTGCGGCAGGTAGGTATTCCGGTTACCAATTACGGGGTTTTCCTTTCGTGGATGCAGGGGCCAGAGGCATTAGAGCGGGTAATGGAGCCGTGGAGAAGGAGGTGAGTGCTGTGAATTGAGCAATGAAAGTGAGAAATTGAGCAACGAGAAATTGAGTCTTATGATGATTGAATTAATTACACTTGTTGATTCGTTTGTGATCTATCAGGTTGTCGACGTAAAGGAGATCCCGGCTGAGATTTGCAACTCAAGTTTTTACTCGTTCACCAAAACCGAAGATGAGATTTCAATTCTGACCAACTGTGAAAAACCGTTTTCTCATTTAAAATCGGAAAAAGGTTGGAAAGGGTTTAAAGTTGCCGGAGTTCTTGATTTCTCGTTGGTGGGGATTATCAACGAGATTACCCGGCCATTAAGAGAAAACGGAATCAGTGTGTTCGTAATATCGACCTTCAACACCGATTACCTGTTCGTAAAAGAAACTGACCTTCAAAGAACCATTGATATTTTTAACAAAACAGAAACGGTTAGGGTTATTATTTTGTTCTAATTTTCATTTGGTTTTAATATATTTTATTTTTAAATTTAAGAAAATATTTTGTAAGGTAAAGACCTTGTGGGTGATAGGTGATTGTTGCTGTTAATTCTGTGGATGGGCAACAATGTACAATATAATTTGTATCAATTTTTAAAAGATATAAAAACTACACGTTAATATTATAGCAACCGATTATTAACTTAAAAGGAGATAGACAATGAAACCATCGTTTGCATTCCTGCTTTTTTCAACTTCAATTATCTTTTTTGCAATACACGGAAGTTGCCAGTCAATAAAGACACAATCAAAAGCAATTCATTTTAAACCATATACCTATACAGACAAAAAAGGAACAGGGATTGAGGCATTTCGTATGTTAGTTCCCGTTGATTGGGAAGTTGATGGAGAAATCGAATGGAGATTTGACCGGGCCTCGTACCCAATAAGCACTGATTTTTGTATATACAAGAATACTGGAGTTCAAGAATTTAACGTATTTCCGAATCTATATTTCTACTGGAATAACGGTCAGCTATCACGATCATTACAACCAATTGGGTCTATGTATATGGGGTTAGAAGTGCTTCCTCCTGTCAAGGGTACAGTTGAAACTCTAAAGCAAGCAATCCAATATCGTTTTAGGAAAAGCGAAGTAAACTTAAAAATTGTTCATGAAGAACATTTGCCGTTACTTCCTGCCATGCTTGGCGAAGAAGCAGAGTCAATGCCGGGTTTGGAAGGCTTCTCTGACGGAGCAAAAGTAGTAATCGAGTATGAATTTGACGGGAAAAATATTGAAGAGGAATTTTACGGGGTAGTAAAACAGTATCAATTTTTGTCTGCAAATTCAATTACAACGATGTGGTCCGTTGAACATATTTATTCGTACACTGCTGAAAAAGGCAAACTTGAAGAAGCTAAAAAAATTGGGGAGTCAATCAGACTCTCGATAAAAAATAATCCGTTGTGGCTTAGTAAAGTGGCTCAAGTAAGAGCTTATTTACAAAATAATCAAATGCAACAAATTCGAAACGCCGGCGAGGTAAGTAGAATTATCAGTCAGACGAACAATGAAATCAGTGATATGATCATGGATTCATACAACAAGCGACAGGAAACAATGGATCATATTCATGAAAATTACAGTGACTATATCAGAGGTGTAGAGCAGTATCGCGATCCGTTTGACAATAAACCGGTTGAATTACCCAGTGGTTATCAATATCGTTGGAGGAATAGACTTGGAGAGACAATAATTTCCAATAATCCTGATGACAATCCAAATAAATACTCGAATTCAGATTGGCAAGCTTTCTGAATCAATTAATAAAATGATACGATTGGTACTAAAGCTTTAGGCAAATTGCAAAGAAGGTTTATTATGAAAAAACTTAATCAAACTATTTTCTTGTTCGTGCTATTGTTTATTTCTGTTACAAATGTTGCATACAGTCAGATGATAACCCCATGGCCTCTTCAGGGGGGAGAAAAAATATTTTTCGTTAAAATAAATAGCGCTATAAATACAGAGTTGTATGCAATGGATCCTGATGGTAGCAATGTGCAAAAGCTGTCGGACTTTGGATTAGGTATTTATGTGATTAGACCAAAAATTTCAGCCGATGGGAAAAGCCTGACCTTTATTTCTAACTATGAATGTTGGAAGAGTAGAAATGATCAGGATGTTTTTAAACTGGATTTGTTGACTGGGGAATTGCATCGGATAACCGGAGATGTTTGGGCAGAGCCATTAACCGAAGAAAGAGGAACCTTAAGAGTTCATTATAAAGTTCCATTTAATCCTACCGCATCTCCAGCTTTCATAACCTATCGAGGGTGTAGCAAGGAAGTATCGGTAAACTATAATGAAATAGTAACTTTTCAAAATGTTCCGGTTGGAACTATTTGGGTCAAAGCAAGATCGAGCAACGGTGTTGGCAATACCCAAGATGTAGTGATAACCGCTAATGGAATTACGGATGTAACTATGGATACGAATTGGGGAACCACAAATTATTCAAATGCATTTCCTTCACCAGATGGGGCAGGTATTATAGCTACCCTTAATGTTGAAAATTTAGGCAAAAATATTAGTGACACAGATGGTGATGTTTCTTTTTCTTATTTAGATATTTATAATAACGGTACTTTAATTGATCAAATTACATGGGAACCATTCAATCAAGGGCTTTTTTCAATTAGTAACGGAGCCTTTTCGAATGATGGAACCAAAATGGCATTCTCGGTTGGTAATCCATTTTTTGAATCACTTGTGTATGTAAACACGTCAAATTATCATGCTGATCCAATACCAATCGAGGTAAGGGATATTATATTGCCATCACAGCGGGTAAGTTATAGCAATCCTTCATGGTCGCCTGATGGGGAAAAAATTGTATTTCAAAAAATAATATCAGCAAACACCGATAATCCAATTAGCTCCAATATCTATGAGTATAATTTTACGACCGAAAACTTAACCCAGATAACAAATAATTCCGGTAGAAACATCGCTACCAATCCTGGCTATTCTCCAAATGGTAAACAAATTGTTTTTAATCTTTGTACAAGTACTAAAAATCAATTCTTTTTAGGCGATTACATGATGAACAATTATTCTATTACGATTTGTAAAAAAGATTTGATAACAGAAACAATTATCCCTTTGAATGTTGAAGGATTGATAAATGGAGATCTTACCTGGGGAAATGTTAGCGGTTCCACTCCAATTGATACAACAACCACAACAATATTGCAGGAAAATTTTGATAAGGATGTTTTCCCTCCTGAGAATTGGGTTGTAACTTCTTTTAATGAAAAACATACGTGGAAACAAGATTACAGGGAAGATCCGGATTTCAGAGATATTGACCCCAATGATGAATATTCAGCATTTTGTGAATGGGACTCTCTTGATTCAGACGAATGGCTTATAACACCTCAATTTGCTTTAGGAGATGGGCCGGCGTCATTAGAATTTTATGCCTTATACAACTCAAAATGGCTCAAAGAAGCTACTTTAAAATTGCAAATATCCACTAATGGAGGGAATACCTGGACTGAATTGTGGCATGCGATAAATGATGGAGATAATCGGAAGTGGAGAAAGACAATTATTGATTTATCAGCGTATTCGGGGAACTCAAATCTTAAGTTGGCGTGGGAATATATGGGTAATTGGGGCGATGTTGTGGCTGTTGACGGAATTAAGCTAACCGGTGTTTCCGATTCTATAACCGGTGTTTTAACCGTTTCAAAAAATACACTATCAATTGAAGCAACTGAGAATAGCACAAAAGCATTTGAAATAACGTCAACTGTCAGTTGGTCAGCTACAAGCAATCAAAATTGGTTGACAATTAGCCCTGTAAACGGTTCCGGAAATTCAACAATAATTTTAACTGCATTGGCAAACCCAACAACTGAAACAAGAACAGCAACTGTAACGGTCTCGGGAACTGGGGTTACTGACCAAACTATTACAGTTATTCAAGATGTAGGAATTACCGGAATAAATGACCTTGATAATTCCATAATTTCGATCTTCCCAAATCCTGCAAATACCTCTTTGTTTATAAATGGATTGCCACAAAATTCAATGATATCAGTTTTTGAAATAAATGGCAAACAGATAATCGGCAAGAAATTATCAAATAGTCAATTAGATATTAGTGAATTAAAACGTGGTATTTATACTTTAATAATTAGCAACAACAACAAAACAGTAAAAAGAAAATTTATAAAGCTTTAGAAGTAAATAGAATGAGGATTTCATCCTTCTTTTCAAATATTTCTATGCATAACATGCCAGCCCTTCGGTAGAGATTTACCATGCGTTTTTTTAAATATTTGGTATTATATCTCCATTATGATACAATTTTGTGTGCCGGTTTTCTGCCATCCATGTTTGTGAGTCAATAATTATTGTTTTACTACTAGCAGAACGAGAAGAAGAGAGTTTTTGGTTTTCAACTATTAATTCGCATGACATATACAAAACGCTGTTTTCGACCTATGTAATAGGATGAATTGTATCTAATACAGAAGGTTGGACCTCTGAATTTATGGAATGGGGTGACATTGCCCTTCAAAATACCCAAAGAGGACTATTAAAAAACGATGGATGGAATTTTCTTCAAGCCAAAGGAAAAATAAAGGAAGACTGATTGAAGTTTTAGAGTTCTTAAAAGGGACGGATTATTGGCTTTATTCAAAGGATTGGGACAATAAAATTTTGTTTTTGGAGGCTTCCGAAGAAATGATGCAGCCAAACTTGTTTAAAAGGATTTTAAGAAGTTATTCAGCTCAAGGGATATTTGACAGGATTAGTGGCTTGATTGTCGGGCGACCATATCACAACAGCTATGTGGATGAATATAACAATGTCATATTGGAAGTTATTAAGATTAGGCGCGAATGTTTAGGATAAATAATTGGTCATTGTAACTTTACCTTCGGTGAAACCGTCACAGATTAAATCAAGAAATTAGAACCAAAAAGTAACTGCATGAAAGCCATAGTCTACACCAAACAAAAATCACCCGATGTTCTTCAATTAATAGATGTTGAAAAACCTTCTCCAAACGACAATGAAGTCCTGGTGAAGATCATTGCTGTATCAGCAAATGCTGCTGATTATCGTTCAATGAAAATGGGAATGATTCCAAAGAAAAAGATTTTTGGAGCCGACATTGCTGGCAGGGTAGAAGCGGTTGGTAAAAACATACGGCAGTTTAAGCCCGGCGATGAAGTGATTGGTGATCTTTCTGGTTGTGGATTTGGTGGTTTTGCCCAATATGCGGTGGCTCCCGAAAAAGTTATGATATTCAAACCAGCAAAGATTTCCTTTGAAGAAGCTGCAGCCCTTCCCATGGCCGCGCTAACTGCTCTGCAAGCCTTACGAAACAAAGGCAACATTCAGAATGGAAGTAAGGTTTTAATTGTGGGTAGCGGAGGCGGTGTGGGAACTTTTGCCGTGCAAATCGCAAAATATTTCGACGCTGAAGTAACAGCGGTATGTGGAACAAAAAACGTGGCGCAAACGGTTTCACTCGGAGCTGATAGGGTTATTGATTACACAAAAGAAAATTTCACCAAAAGTAGCCGGCGTTACGACATCATTATTGCTGTTAACGGGAATAACCCGCTTTCTTCCTACAAGCGAATTTTAAATCCGGGTGGCATATATGTCATGGTTGGTGGCGCTTTATCGCAGATTTTTAAGTCACTTCTATTTGGTTGGCTGATGTCGTTTGGGTCGAAAAAAATGTGTTCTCTTGCAGCGAAATCGAATCAGAAAGATTTGGAATTTGTTGTGAAGCTCGCAGCGGAAGGCTCGATCAAACCCGTAATTGACAGGCGTTATTCCCTTGATGAAACTGCAAATGCCATGAACTATTTAAGCGAAGGACATGCACGGGGGAAAGTGGTGATTCATGTTGATTAATCAGAACGTCTTATTCCGTTTTCATAATTTCTTCCTGTTTAGGGTATTCCTTCTTTTGTGCGTACTGTTGCAGAGATATTCAATACTTGAATGTCAAAAGTGAACAGTAATTCATGATTTAATACAAATGAAGCTAAAACTTTTTTTAATCCTGTTCCTGCTCATTACGGGAGCCGGTACATTGGTGGTCAAAGCCCAGAGTATGGCCATTACGATGCTTGATGGCACAGAGCAAACCATTGGTTTAAGTTCTCTTGAAAATGTTGCTTTCTCAACCAGTATGCTGATGGTCAACCAGATTTCTGGAGCTTCCAGTTCAATCAGTTTATCAGCCATCCGTAGAATTTATTTTAAGGAGGTACCCGCTGCGATTGATGATGTGGTTTTAACTGAAGAAACCATCTCCTTTTTTCCAAACCCGGTTGAGGATTTAATATGCTTTCGGAATGTCCCTGACGGCACAACCATTGTAAAAATTTACCGAATGGATGGACGGATGATGTCGCAGTCACTTGTTTCATCCGGCAACAATTCGCTCGATGCCAGTAGTCTGCCGGCCGGTTTTTATATTGTATCAATCAATAACCAAGTTTTAAAATTTATCAAGCTATGATCAGGAAACTGGCGCTTTCAATCTGCATTCTATGCAGCGTTTCTGTTTTTGCTCAGGAAAAAATGTATCTCCATCGGTCGGATCAACTAACTGTCGGGGCCTTAATTTCACTGACCGACAGCATGTATTTCAACAGTACCGGCTCTCAGGTTTATTTTAGGCTTGGATCAGAAATCATTCAATATTCAACATCAACAATTGATAGTATCACCTTTGGTGAAAATTCAAGTACCATTGTTGTAAACTACAACGGTACGATGGCTTCTGTGCTAAACCCACTTGCCTTTGAGGGTGTTGATGTTGTCGTAAATGGCGCTGATGTTGTTGTTTACTCTACGACAGAGACACGAGATATCAATTACCTGCTCACAGGAACCGCGACGGATGGCACTTTCAAAATATACAGTGAAAAAAGGTTTAACCTGTTGCTGAACGGAGTCGATTTGACCAATCCAGATGGCTCGGCCATCAATATTCAGGCTGACAACAAGGTGTCTGTTGCTTTAATGGATGGTACAACAAACCGACTTGTTGATGGAACAAATTATTCTACGCCACCTGTGAATGGAGAAGGTGAGGCTGAAGATCAGAAAGCCGCTTTTTTTAGCGAAGGTAAATTGGTATTCAGTGGCTCGGGCAGTTTAACTATTAGTAGCACCGGTTCCGATCAACATGCACTTTGCAGCGACGACGAGATTCAGATTGATGGTGGTATTATTGCCGTTACAAGTGCTGCAAAAGATGGCATTCACGGTAAAAAAGGAGTCTCTGTTTCCGATGGAACGGTAAGTGTTACTTCGTCGGGCGATGGCATCGACGGAGATGAAGGATTTATACTGGTTTCGGGTGGCAATACAACGGTGAACTGTGGTAGTGATGATATCAGCGGGTTTAATTGCGACAGTACGCTTGTTGTATCGGGCGGAAAGGTGGACATCATCTTAAGCGGCAATCAGTCAAAAGGTATGAAAAGCAATCAGCCCATTACACTTAGCGGTGGCGATATTACAATTAAAACAACAGGTGGCGTCGTTCTTGAAGCGTCAGGCTCTGGATATAACCCCGCGTATTGCACTGGTATCAAGGGCGACAGTACTTCAGTCACCCTCAGTGGCGCCAATGTTACAATGACGAGCAGTGGTATTGCCGGAAAAGGAATTTCAGCCGATGGTGACATCACCATTACAGGAGGCACCGTCAATGTAACCACAACTGGTGGTGGTGCAACATATAAAAACTCAACCGGCACAACCGATGCCTATAATGCCACTTGCATTTTGGCCGACGGAAACATCAACATCATAGCTGGTTTGGTTACAACCTCAAGCTCGGGTTCTGGAGGTAAAGGGATATCGGCCGAAGGGGCGCTCACTTTTGGTGATAACAATAACTCACCAGTCGTAAATATTACAACAACTGGAACAAAAATAACCATATCGGGTTCGACCAGTACCGGTGGTGGCCCCGGCTGGGGAGGAGGGCCGGGTGGTGGCACGAATGAGGATAATGGTGTTTTTAACGAGGCAAAAGCTATCAAAGCCGAAGGGGCTATTGTTTTCAATAAGGGTACAATAAACATTGCTTCAGCAGATGATGGTATCAAGTCACCCACCTCAATAACATTCAATGGAGGGAAGGTGTTAATTAGCAATTCTATTGAAGGTGTCGAGAGCTTTAATATTACAATAAATGGTGGTGAAATAAATGTTTCTGCTTCCGATGATTGTATCAATTCAACAAAAGGAGGATCAACAATGTCGGGGAGCGATGGAAGTAACCTGACTATAACCGGGGGAAATACTGTTGTAAATTCAACTATTGGTGATGCCATTGATTCTAACGGGAATATTATCATGACAGGAGGTTCAGTGATTGATCATGGCCCTACTTCCTCGCCTGAAGAAGGAGTTGACTTTAATGGCACATTCACAATGACTGGTGGCTTTTTTGTTGCTTCAGGTTCAAATTCCAATATGAATCAAGCCATGAGCTCTTCATCAACTCAAAATAATATTTATGTGCTTTCTAAGAATTTAATTTCATCCGGTACGCTTTTTAATATTCAAGATGCAAATGGCAACAGTATTCTTACTTTTAAACCAGTCAGGTCATACTATTCAATTCTATTTTCATCATCCGATTTGAAAAATGGGTCAACTTATTCTATTTTTACAGGAGGAACTTCAACCGGAACAATTAGCAACGGGTTGTATTCCGGGGGTACGTATTCCGGCGGGACTCAGAAGAAAAGCTTCACAGTCTCGGGTAAGGTGACAAGCGTATCGTTTTAAATTGTAAATGAACTCACACAAAAAGAATCATTCGTGGTTGGCTGCGTTGCTTTTCGAACCATTCTTTTTTTTGAATTAGAGTACACAAAGCCATGAAACAAAATTCATCTTTCTTTTTGTGCTGCTTTATTGCTTTGTTCGTATCAATACATGCGGATGCTGCCGATCCATATTGTAAAAATCTGGGTTTCGAACTTGGCAATTTTACAAGCTGGGTAGGATATACATGGCTTTACAGTACCAGTGACCCCGAAATAAACACTTCGAAAACGGCGGGATTGGTAAACAGAAGGCATACCATCATGGCAGATACCACGGCTTACGATGACAATACCGGGGGGTATCTGAAAAAAATCCCGTCGGGGTACCGGTATTCTGCCCGTTTGGGCGATGAAATCATCACGTCAGATACGAATCCTCGATGTTGGCAACAAAGCCTGCGATACACCATGACGATAGATTCCGCGAATGCGCTTTTAGTCATGAAGTTTGCCTGTGTGTTGCAATATGCCAATGATCATTCCGAAACCATGGAACCTCGTTTTCGCGTTTCACTGTTCGACCAGAATGGCGACACCATCCCCGATTGTGCCAATTACGACGTATACTCTTCGAGTTCGGATGTCGATGGATTTCAATCGTATACTCCTTCAGGTTCAACCGATCCGGTGCAATGGCGTGATTGGACAACTGTTGGTGCTAACCTTCTGAAATATATTGGTGAAACCGTTACGATTGAATTCATGGCGGCCGATTGTACCGGAAGATATCATTTTGGGTATGCCTATTTTGTGGCTGCTTGTCATCCAATGTCAATCGCGGTGAAATTTTGTGCAGGCGATTCATCGGCTATTCTTACAGCGCCCGAAGGGTTTGCGACTTACAACTGGACTGATGGAAGTGGAAGTATTGTAGGTGATTCACAGAAATTGGAAGTAATTAACCCAATTGAAGGTAAAATCTATTCTTGTCAAATGATTTCTGCTACGGGATGTGAAGTAACGCTGCAAGCAACAATTGTAAGGTACGAGCTGAAAGCCAATTTTGGGTCATACATGCTTGATTGTGCTTCCAATCGGGTTCAGATTGCCGATTCTTCTTCTACAACTCACGGAACTCTGCTTTATAACTGGGACTTTGGTGATGGAATAATTTCTTCAGAACGAAATCCTCAGGTTACTTTTAGTACATCAGGAATGCATCCGGTTAGCCTGGAACTGACCAATCCCCCCTCGGAATGCGCGGTGAATTTAAGTAGGGTAATTGAGTCATTTTCTCCTCCTTTGGTAGGTGTTGAGGGCGATTCAACCTATTGTCCCAGCGGAACTGCCATTTTGAAAGCTTATGGTGCATATCGGTATTTATGGAGCAACGGTTCGATAATCGATTCTGTTGAAGTGAAAGCTCCCGGAGGAAGATATTGGATGTTGGGGCATTCGAGTACCGGATGTTTTTCTGATACAACGTTTATAAATGTGGGTGAAGAGCCCGATTGGGAATTTAGGATCGATGGAGATACAGCATTTTGCATGGGCGAAAGCTCCATTTTGTTGGCATCGGGGGCTGTGAATTATCAATGGGTTACTGGAGAAATAACCGATTCAATACGTGTGACATCTTCCGGGGAATATGTGGTTGTTGGTGCGAATAAGCGGGGATGTGAAAAAACAAAATCGTTAGGCGTAGTGGCATATTCTCTTCCGAATGTTGCTTTTACGCTCTCATCTACTTCTGTCGATACCCGGCATAATCAACTTGGAGGGAGCGTATCTTCCACGTCAGATGCAAATTATGTTTGGGATATGGGCGATGGTTTAACCGAAACAGGCTCGTCAATACAACATACATACACAATCGACAATTCAACCTTTGAATATTCGATTGGGCTCTTGGCAACCAGTGAATTTGGTTGTGTGGATAGCAGTTCCAAAACAATCGATGTCATCCCGTTTATACCCAACGTATTTTCTCCCAACGGCGATGGAATTAACGATGTTTTTATGAAGTTCGTCGATTTACAGGTGTTCGACCGGAATGGGATCCTGCTATTCAAAGGGAATGAAGGTTGGGATGGAACCTATCATGGACGACCCGCCGATGCTGACACTTATTTCTATGCCATTCGCTACGATGAAAAATACCCGCAGAAACAAGTATTTAAAGGTTTTATAACGCTTGTACGATGAAGTTGCCTTGCATTTTCCTGATTGTTGTTTCCATTTTAATTTCAGCGGCAAAGGCAATGGCACAAGCTGATATCAGTATGCCAACTCATTGGAATAACCGGGCGAACTACAATCCCGCAGCCATTGCACGAGTCGATTATTTTTATCTTTTTTCAAATATCAGGCAGCAATGGGTTGGTGTTGAGGGAGCGCCAACCACTTTAAATTTACAAGCTTCGGAGTATATTCATGACCTGAAATCGGCATTCGGTTTTTCGCTTGTGGCTGATAATGTTGGGGTGACACAAGCATTGAACCCAATGTTGACTTATGCTTATCGGATTGTATATGACAGATACCGGTTTTTTTCGATGGGGCTTTCGGCGGGTGTGTTTACACGTTCAGTTTCCGGTTCGAAATTTGAATCGGAAACCATCAACGATCCGTCCATTTACTGCGACACGGAATGGACCATAAGGCCCGATGCCAACATTGGTTTTGAGTATCAAACCCTTCACTTCATTTATAGCCTTTCTTCGACACACCTGCTCTCTGTTGGCAAATCTGACAGTCTTTTCTTAAATACAAACCATCGGTACGCCTCTGCGATCTATAAAAGTACGGTGCCCTATTTGTTTAATTATAACGTAGGACTACAGATTGTTAACAGGCAAAACCTCGTTGTGATTGAGGGGAATGCATGCCTTCGGTTTAAACATAGAACAGGATTGGTGAGCGGGCCGAGAGAGATTTTTGAACCGAAGGC
>Ga0209800_10003541_pt1 | contig 12304 bp, 9 predicted proteins | sample Higcelweek8metaG_FD_187174 | JGI IMG/M metagenome (GOLD analysis project Ga0209800, IMG submission 187174) | Freshwater pond sediment microbial communities from the University of Edinburgh, under environmental carbon perturbations - High... | ecosystem: Environmental > Aquatic > Freshwater >... | reverse complement strand
CGCCCAAGACCATCCACCACAACGGCGACGGCACCTTCCGCGTGGCGGGCAGGACGCTGAACCTCAAGGCGCGCATGGTGAAGTGGCCCGAGTTCGTCTGAGCGGGGACAATAAGCTGTGGTGCCTCTCGCCGCCCGAATGTGTGAGATCGCCCACGTCTGTTTGTTGAGGCCACATGATACGAGCGGGAGAGCGTATACTGAGGGGCGAACTATGCTGCTTTCGCGTTTTCGATTAGTTCAGATACGGTAACGGCCAATTCTAAGTATCGCTCAGCTTCTTCCTGAGTCAAGGCGAAGTCTGGCAAGTGGGCGGCTTGATTTCGTAAGTTGCGCAAGCTGATAATCATGTTCGCGCTGTTTTGAGAGAGTTTCCCAGTTGTTACGATGTGATGCAAAAGTGCGATAGCGGTGGGCCTGCGGTTGCTATCGGAGAAAGAACCTGAGGATAACGCTGCCGTCTCGACTAATACCCAAGCCTCCATGATGGCAGCGCGAGGTGAAACTGCCGCGATTCTCCGAAGTTGATCAAGCCTCGGCATAATTTCATCTTTTTTGTCAGGCTCTGTCATTGCCGTCTGGGGCAATTTCGCAGCCTCAACCTCGACTTTCTCTAATGATTCCCTAAAGTTCGCTTCGGCGACACCCACCTTCACGGAAGCAATCTTATCAATTAGCTTCTGGAGTTCAGGCCGCAGCAGGTAGGCAAGCCAAATTGCTGCAACGGGCCATGCGAGCCCTGTTGCCAAATTGACCAGTGCGTCCATGGTTCCCCCCATTTGGTACAACAAGCAAAACACAAAAACGATATCGCAATAGGCTGGCATAGACAAGCCGTCGAGACAACGCCACAGCCGTGCGCGCGCCAGAACCCCTGCGCCTGGGCCTCCCCTAATCCGCCCCGCCGGTATCCCCGCCCTGCGGCCCTTGTGGCGGGCTCGTGGTCAACTCCGGGCCAGGGGCTTCCGTTGCATTGTCGTGGCCGATAATGCGCCGGTAGGAGAAGGCCAGCACCGCCGCCGAGAGGCAGCTCAGAAAGCCCGTCAGCCCGGCGTCGAAGAGAAACCAGGGCGCGAGCCCGACAAAGCCGAGGCGGTGTTCCAGCAGCGGCCCGAGGAACTCCATGGGGATCGCCATGGCCAGGATGGCCAAATAGGGCAGAAAGAGCGCGCAGCCGATGGCCCACAGCCTGCCCTTGGTCTCGCGCCAGGCCGTGCGCACGGGTTTGTCCTCGCGCCGGGCCACCACGATGGGCAGGTAGAAGAACCGGGTGAGGGCGTAGAGCAGGGCGCAGAACACGGCCAGGAAGGCCGCGACCATCACCAGGACGGCGGAAGCGCCGGGCTTGCTCCCCTTGCCGAAGCCTGCCGTCGTGGCCACCACCAGCAGCACCACGGCGAGGGTCGGCAGCAGCAGGAGCAGGCACATCTTGATCTGGGCCCAGAAGAGCCGCAACAGCCGCCAGTCCAGGTAGAGGTCCCTGAGGGTGGCGCGCTGCTCGCTGTTGCCCAGGATGAGGTCGTAGAGGAGAAACTCCGCTGGCAGGAACAAGAGGCCGAACAGGCGCGGCGAGTAGGCGTTGGCGGGCTGCTTGGGGTCGAGGGAAAAGGTGACGCCAAGGGCCGCCAGGGCGATGCAGGCCAGGGTGATGCAGAGCACCGTGGCCAGGACCGAGGTGCGCAGCAGGGCGTTCCCGTTCAGGGCCGTGTTCACGAAGCGCAGGCTCGTCCGCAAGAGTCCCGGTTCTCTCTCCGCCACGCCGCCTCCTGGATTGTCGTGCGTTTGCCCCCTGTGCAGTCCGGTCAGGGCAATCAATACATACGCTGCTGTCCAGGGTCAACCAGCCGATATTGCTTGGCGGTCTTCTTCCCGGCCCCCTTCACAAACCCCGGAAAATCGCGCACAACGCATGAGGGCGGCGATATCACGCGCGCCCGAACCCTTGTGAGGTGCCCTGAATGCTCCACAGCGCCCTTGGCCTGCTGGCCCTGATGCTTCTGGCCTGGCTGGCAAGCAGCGAACGCAGCCGCAGCTCGCGCCTGCCCTGGCGGATGATCCTGGCCGGGCTGGCCCTGCAGTTCGGCATCGCCGGGCTGGTGCTCAAGGTTCCGGCCTTCAAGGCCCTGTTCATGGGCCTGAACGGCGTTGTCCATGCCCTGGAGGAGGCCACCCGCGCGGGCACGAGCTTCGTCTTCGGCTTCGTGGGCGGCGCTCCCGCGCCCTACACGGCCACCAATCCGGCGCTGGGCTTCAGCCTGGCCTTCCAGGCCCTGCCTCTGGTCATCCTCATTGCGGCCCTGGCCGCGCTGTTGTTCTACTGGGGCATCCTGCAACGCGTGGTGCGGCTGTTCTCCCTGGTGCTGGAGAAGGCCATGGGCATCGGCGGGGCGCTGGGCGTGGGCGCGGCGGGCTGCATCTTCCTGGGCATGATCGAGGCGCCGCTGTTGATCCGCCCGTATCTGGCGGTGATGACCCGAAGCGAGCTCTTCGCGCTCATGGCCACGGGCATGAGCTGCATCGCGGGCACCATGCTCGTGCTCTACGCCTCGGTGCTCGCCAACGTCATCCCCGACGCGCTGGGCCACATCCTCACGGCCTCGGTGATCCACGCGCCGGCCGCGCTCCTGGTGGCCGCGCTGATGCTTCCCGAGCGCGGCGAGCCCACCCTGGGCCATGATATGCCGAAGTCCGCCGCCTCGGGCCCGGTGGACGCCCTGTGCCGGGGCACCTGGGAGGGCCTGACCCTCTTCTGGAACATCGTGGCCATGCTCATCGTGTTCGTGGCCGTGGTCAAGCTGGCCAACATCGGGCTTTCCGCCCTGCCGGACGTGGCGGGCGCGCCCATGACCCTGCAGCGCGGCCTGGGCCTGGCGCTCTCGCCCGTGGCCTGGCTCATCGGCGTGCCCTGGGCCGAGGCCCAGACCGCCGGGTCGCTCCTGGGCACCAAGATCATCTTGAACGAGTTTCTGGCCTTCATCGACCTGGCGGCCCTGCCCGCAGGCGCGCTCTCGGACCATTCCCGGCTCATCCTGACCTACGCCATGTGCAGCTTCGCCAACTTCGGCAGCCTGGGGATACTCATCGCGGGCCTGGGAACCCTGTGCCCGGAGCGCCGCAGCGAAATCACCGGCCTGGGCCTGCGTTCGCTTCTGGCCGGGGTCATCGCCTCGCTCATGACCGGCTGCGTCGTGGGCGTCATCGCCTCATTGTGAAGCACAAGGAAGGAGCACATGCCCCACATCATCATTGACCCCGCGCGCTGTGACAAGGACGGGCTGTGCATCGCCGAATGCCCGGCAGGCCTCATCTCCCCCGGCCCGGAGGGCCTGCCCGTGGGCGCGGCGGACGCGGCCGCGCGCTGCTACATGTGCGGCCACTGCATCGCCGTGTGCCCCAAGGGCGCGTTGACCCTGGCCGGGATCGACCCGGCCGACTTGCCCGCCGTGCAGAAGAAGTTCAGCGTGGCCCCGGAGGCCGCCGAGCAGTTCCTGCGCTCGCGCCGTTCGGTGCGCCGCTACAAGGAGCACCCGCTGGACCACGGGCTCGTGACGCAGCTCATCGACACCGCGCGCTACGCCCCCTCGGGCATGAACGCCCAGCCGGTCCAATGGGTGGTGGTGGAGGGGCGCGAGCGCATGCTCAAGCTGGCCGGGCTGACGGCTGCTGCGCTGCGGCGGCTGCCGTATTTCCTGGGCTTCCTGGAGGCCTGGGACAAGGGCGTGGACACGATCCTGCGCGGCGCGCCGAACCTCATCGTGGCCCATGCCGAGGCCACGGGCTTTGACCACACCGTGGACGGGGCCATCGCGCTGGCCTACTTCGAGCTGGCGGCCCACGCGCATAAGGTGGGCACCTGCTGGGCCGGGCTGCTCATGCTGGCGGCCAAGGACTCCCCGGAGCTGCGCGCGGCGCTGGGCCTTCCCGAGGGCCACCGGGTCCTGGGCGCGCTCATGGCCGGGTACCCGCAGCACGGCTTCAGGCGCCTGCCGCCAAGAAGGGAGGCCAAGGTGCTCTGGCTCTAGCGCCCCTGGGCCTGGAACGCGGCAAGGCCGCCAGGAGGGAGTTCCCTTCCTGGCGGTCTTGCGTTTTCGCGGCGCGGCCTGTGGCGGCCTTGGGCGCGCCTAGGCGTGGATCTTCTTCAGGTCCTCGATCTCTGCCTGCAGGGTGCGCGCGGCGGACGAGGTCTTGGCCACGGCCTCGGCGGCGGAGGCCGTGTTGTCCAGCGCCACCTGGGAGGCGGAGCGCACCTTGCTGACGATATGGTCGATCTCCTCGCTGGCGGCGGACTGCTGCTCCGAGGCCGTGGCGATGCTGCGCACCTGGTCCGAGGTGCCGGCCACGAGGTGCACGATGCTCTTCAAGGCCTCGCCGGACTCGTTGGCAAAGGCGGTGGCCTGCTCCACGGCCTTGGCTGCGGCGTCGGTGCCGTTCATGTTGAGCTTGGCCGCGCCCTGGATGGCGCTCACGGCCTGGGCCACCTCCTTGGTGGCGTTCATGGTCTTTTCGGCCAGCTTGCGCACCTCGTCGGCCACCACGGCGAAGCCGCGCCCGGCGTCGCCCGCGCGGGCCGCCTCGATGGCGGCGTTGAGCGCCAGGAGGTTGGTCTGGTCGGCGATGTCGGAGATGACGCCCATGATCTGCCCGATGCCCTCGGCCTGGGCGTGCAGCTCCACCATGTTGGTCTTGAGCTCCACGGTCAGGTCGTGCACGGTGTTGATGGCCTTGACCGAGCTCTCCACCACGCGCGCCCCGTTCTCGGCGCTCTGGCGGGTGTTTTCCGCACCCTCGGCGGCGCGCCCGGCGTTCTTGGCCACCTCAAGGACCGTGGCGGTCATCTCGTCCATGGCCGTGGCCACCTCGGCGATGTGCCCAAGCTGCTGCTCGGATTCGTTGTGGATGTCCTGGATCTCCCCCATGGCCGTGTTGACGGAGGACAAAACCTCCTCGCTGGCGCCCTTGAGCTTGGCCACGATCCCGGCCACAGCCTGCCTGGTCTGGGCCTTGGCTTCGCCCTCCGCGCTCTGCAGGGCCTGCAGGGTCCTCTCGACCTCGACGGTCTTTTCGGCCGCCAGGGCTTCCTGCTCCTTGGCGATGCCGATCTCCCGCTTGAGGTGCGTCACCATGAGGCAGAGCGAGTCCTTGAGTTCGCCGAGCTCGGCGTGGTAGCTGCCCTCGATGTCCGCGTCGAGCCTGCCCTTGGCCACGCTCAGAGAGTAGCCGACCAGCCGCCCCAGGGGCCGGGTGATGCCGAGCAGGATGACGAGCGTCAGGATGGCCGAGGCCAGGGCCACCACGCCCACCACGCCCAGCAGGACCAGACGCATCCCGGCCACCTCGGCCTCCACGTCGTCCACGTAGACCCCGGTGCCGATGACCCAGCCCCAGTCCTTGTCCAGCCGGACGCAGGACTCCTTGGGGAAGGTCTTGTCGGTGACGCCGCCGTCGGCCGTGGGCTTGGGCCAGTTGTAGGTGACGTAGCCCATGCCGTCCGGGCTCTTGCCGGTCACCTGGATCATGGTCTGGAACAGGTTGCCCTTGCCGCCGGGAATCGCCGTGACTACCCACTTCCCGTCCGCGCCGCGGTAGCGCATGCTGGTGGCCGTGGCGAACTTCGGGTCCGTGATGGGCTTGCCGTTCAGCGCCGGAACCGTGGGGTGCATGATCATGACCGGCGTGTCGTCGTTGCTGTTGACCCAGAAATAGTCCTTGCCGTCCGGGCCGTAGCGGTGCTTGGCGATGAACGCCAGGGCCTTGGCCTTGGCCTCTTCGGGCGGGAGCTCCCCCTTGCCCACGCGCGCCTGGTAGTCGCGCACCTGGGCCTCTTCCACCCGCACGAGGTTGGCCAGCATGGTGCGCTTCTCCTCCATGAGCTTGTCCGCCATGAGGGGCAAAAAGCCGTAGAGGGTGGCCAGGACGAACAGGGTGATGGTCATGGCGGAGATGGTCCAGATCTTGACGGAGATCCTGGCCCTGCCGATGGCGGAAAGGAAGTTCAGCGACATGCGGGCTCCTTGCGGTCGCAGTTGCTCCCGCGTTGACGGACAGTGGGGTCACTCATGTTTTCGTCATAGCGTACAAATATCTTAAGGGGAAGCCGGTTTCGGCCCGTTGCACGGCAGCATCCCCATCAAGTGTCCGATTTGTTTGAAGGGGCCTCATCAGCCTCTCCGATGCGGCATCCATGCTTTTCGGCAAGGCGTCGCCTCCAGCGGATGGCTGCCGCATGCTTCGGGCGCGTTGCCGGGGGTTCAGGCAGGGTGGCCGCCAGCCAGGGGGGCCAGGCGGCGGAGCAGCGCGGTCGGCCGGGCCTGCCGTGGAAGCTTGGCGAAGCCTGGCCCCTGGGCATTGCCCTGTGCCCCCCGCCTCGTGTAGGCTTGGGAAAATCACAGTGCGGCCGGGTTTGGCCGACGCAAGGGGGGAGAGATGAGGCAGGCACGCGCAGCGCTCGTTCTGGGCTTGGCCCTGCTGGGGGCGGCCCTTTCGGCCCAGGCCCAGACACCGCAGGCAACCCGCCTGGCCGAGACATCGGCTGGGTCGGACTTTGCGGCTATGGACACGGACAAGAGCGGGCACTTGACCCTGGAGGAGGTGCTCTCCTACGCCAAGAAGACGAGTTCAGGCGTCAAGCCCTTCCGCATCACCGACGCGGACCTGGACAAGGACGGCCAGCTCACGCCGGAGGAGCAGCGCAAGGCGGGCATCACCGGCCTGGAGCGGTTCGGCACCGTGAACCTGAAGGAGATGGACAGAAACGGCGACGGCTACATCAGCCAGGAGGACCTGGACGAGTACTTCCGGCGCAAGCACCGGGAGGCCTTTGCCCGGGCCGACGCCGACAGGGACAGGGCGCTGCGGCCCAGCGAGTTCGCCCTGTTCCGCTTCTAGTTCCACTGCCTGGCGCCACGCAACGAAGAAGGCCGCCCGGGTTGTCCTGGGCGGCCTGTTTGTTGGGGCCTGCTTGGTTGGGGGTCTGTTGGGCCGGTTGCTCTTTTCAGCGGAACCAGCGCGACGTTGTCAGTATCCTCGGCCCGGCGGCGGCGTCTTGTGCAGGGGTGCTGCCTGCCCGCGACAGCTGTCTGTGTGTCCGGGCTGTGGTTGAGCCGCCTGTTGGCCTGGCCTCTGGTGCAACCTCGTATCGTCCTGCCTCGTGACTGCGGCGGGCTTCTTGCCGGGCCTGCAGTTTTCCTCCACGATGGCAGCCATGTCGGGCATGGTCCCGGCCTTCTCCTTGATGATGGCCTTTTCGGGCCGCCTGGTCCTTGCGGACTGTCCCGGGCGCGCCGTGCGGCTCCTTGCCTGGGCGCATCTGCAGGTTTCCGGCGTCAGATCCCGTTCCCCTGGGGACCTTTCTTGTTGAACTCCTTGAGAGCCTGACCGTTGGCTGCCGGCTTTTGGCCCGCAGCCGCTGCGTGAGAGCGGCAGGGCGGAAGCAGATCGGAGCGCGGGGCGGTCAGGGGCCGCTTACGTGCGATTGGACCTGTCCATTGGAGTGTCCTCCTCTTTCATGCGTTGAGGAAAGATTCCTACAGTGCCAGGATACTCTTCGGGCAAAGCATGTCAATCTCCGGCGCAAGAAAAATATCCAGCGGGGCAGCGGGGTTCAAAAAAACATGCAGGCCCGGTTCCGGGGACTGCCGGGTCCGGCCCTGTCCTGTGCCGGAAAGATGGCTTGCGTTTCCCTGACGTGGGCAGAGGTGCTTTGGGGGCCAGGGAGGGTACGCCTGGCGCAACAGCCCTGGCCCCAAAAAGAGGCGTGATGATGCCCTGGGGGGCGTTCTGGGAACAGGCCCTAGAACTCCTGCGGCAGGCCCTTGAGCTGGGCCTGGGTGAACACCGGCCCGTCCACGCAGACGAACTTCTCGCCGATGTTGCAGCGCCCGCACAGGCCCACCCCGCACTTCATGCGCCGCTCCAGGGTGGTCACGATCTGCTCGTCCTTGAAGCCGAGCTTGCCCAGCGCCTCCAGGGTGAAGCGGATCATGATGGGCGGGCCGCAGGTCACGGCCACGGCGTTTTCCGGGCGCACGGCCAGTTCCGTCAGCACCGCCGGGACCACGCCCGTGCGGCCCTGCCAGGCCGCGTCCGGGTTGTCCACGGTGAGCTCCACGCGCATGTCGCCGCGCTCGGCCCACTGTTTCAGCTCGTCCTTGAAGCACAGGTGCTCCGGGGTTCTGCCGCCGTAGATGAGGGTGATGTTGCCGTAGTCGGCCCGGTTGTCGAGCATGAACAGCAGCAGGGTGCGCAGGGGCGCCATGCCGAGCCCGCCGCCGATGAAGACGATGTCCTTGCCCTGCATGTCCTGGTAGGGGAAGTGGTTGCCCAGCGGCGCGCGCAGGCCGATGGGGTCGCCCTGCTTCAGGGTGTGCAGGCGGTGGGTCAGCTCGCCCACGCGCATGACGCTGAACTGCAGGTATTCCATGCGCGTCGGCGGGGAGCAGATGACGAAGGTGCTCTCGCCCGTGCCGAACACGGAGAGCTGCGCCACCTGGCCGGGCTCGAAGCGGAAGGCCGCCATCTTGGCCGGGTCCTGCAGGACCACGCGGAAGGTCTTGACGTCCGGGGTCTCGTCAAAGGTCTCGATGATGGTGGCCAGCTCGGGGATGTAGGGATTGTTCGCGTTCATTTTGCGCCCCCCGCCTTGTCCGGGGCTTTTTCCGCAGCCTTGGCCAGCACGTCGAGCACGATCTGCCGGATGTCCACAGCCACGGGACAGGACTTGATGCACCGGCCGCAGCCCGTGCAGGAGAATTCGCACCCCGAGGGCGCGGTGGCTGCTTCCGGGAACTCGCGCGGGTGGTAGCTGAACTTGTGGCCCACGCGGTTGCGCAGGCGGTGCGCCCGGCTGATGCGCGGGTTGTGGCCGCTGCCCTCCAGCGTGTACAGCGCGCTCATGCAGGTGTCCCAGGTGCGCAGGCGGCGTCCGCTCATGCCGTGGTTCTCGTCGGTGATGTTGAAGCAGGAGCAGGTGGGGCAGAGGTAGGTGCAGACCCCGCAGGACAGGCAGCGCGCCGACTGGTCGGTCCAGAAGTCCAGGTCGTCGAACACGGCCAGGAAAGCGTCGGCGATGCCCGCGAGGTCCGGGGCCGGTTCCGGTTCCGGGGTTGCGGCGCGGCGCGCGGCCAGCTCGGCCAGCTTCTCGGCCGGGGCCTCGGGGAGGTTGGCGAGGAGCTTCTCCCCGGCCGGGGTTACGGCGTGGGCCACGTACCCGCCCACTCCTCCGATGGTCACCGGGTGCAGCAGCACGTCCGAGCCGCTCTCGTCGTCCAGGGCCCCGCCGGTCCAGTGGCAGAAGCAGGTGTTCTGCATGCTGGTGCAGGCCACGGTGACGAACAGGGTGGCCGCGCGGTGGGCCTTGTACTGCGGGTCGACAACGCCGCGCTCCAGGAACACGCGGTCGAGCAAATGCCGGCCGCGCGCGTCGCAGGGGCGCGGCCCCAGGATCAGCGTGGGCTCCGGGGGCAGGGCCTCGGCCAGGAAGACCTCGGTGCGCGTCAGGTCGGTCTGGTCCTTGCGGTATTTGTAGGTGAACAGGTTCTCGGTCTGGGGCAGGATGGCCTCCTTGGCCGAGGACGTGGGCGGGCGGAGCAGGAAGGGGTGCATGTCCTCGGAGAAGAGGCGGTAGACGATGGCCGCGCCCTCGCGCACCGGGGCCAGCACGCGGAAGTCGCGCGCCCAGGCCGCAGTCACCACCGCCAGGTCGGAGTCCTTGAGGAAACGGTCTACCATAACAGCCCCCTGTCCTTGATGCGGTCCTCCTCCATGAGGAAGGTGTGCAGGGGCGGGACGGCCTCAAGGCTGACCCCGGCCTGGTAGTTGAACAGCTCCTTCAGCTCCCGGTTCATCATGCGCTTTAAGAGCAGGATGGGGATGCCCATGGGACAGGAGCGCTGGCATTCGCCGCACTCGGTGCAGCGTCCGGCCAGGTGCAGGGCGTGCATGACCTGGAACAGCCACTTCTCCTGCAGGGTGGCCTCGGCCGAGAGCCAGTGCGGCTCGCGGCTGTCGGCCAGGCAGACGTGCTTGCACACGCACAGCGGGCAGGCGTTGCGGCAGGCGTAGCAGCGGATGCAGCGGCCCATCTGGCGCTTCCAGAAGTCGAAGCGCTCCTGGGTGGAGAGCTTCTCCAGGGCGGCCAGGTCGGCGTAGGTGTCCTCCGCGCCCTGGGGCTCGATCTCCGGGCCGATGAGGTGGTCGCTCACAAGCGGATTGGGATACTGGCAGCGCAGGCACTTGTCGGCCAAGAGTCCGGCACTGGGCAGCTCCCGCTCGCCCCCCGGCAGGGTCAGCACGACCGTGCCGTCGCGCACGGAGCCCGCGAAGCGCACGGCCTTGACCTCAGCGATGTCCATGGTCACGCGCAGCTTGGCCAGGTCGAGGACGCCCTCGCAGGGCAGGCCGAAGACCACCAGGTTCTCGCGCTCCCACAGGCGTTCCTGCAAAAGCTGCACGATGGAGCGCGAGTCGCAGCCCTTGACCACCACGCCCAGGCGCTTGCCGCGCAGCCCGTAGAGGCTGGTGGCCAGGTTCTGCACGCAGGTGGGGTCGAAGATGAGCCTGTCCAGGTCCTTCTCCGTGCGCACGGTGACGGGCGTGGCGTGCAGGGGGTCGAAGCCCCGGCCGTAGCCCAGCACGAAGTCGACGTTGGGCAATTCCGCTGCGATCTTGGCGCGCAGGGTCTCGATGCGGTCAGGAGAATCACCCGCCGACGGGTTACTCGCCATCCATGACCTCCTTGTAGTCGTCCATGTGCAGCAGGGCGTCGCGCCGGGGCTGGCGGCCGGAGGCGTCGGCATGCCACATGTCCGGCTGGGCCGCGCTGGCCCCGAGCATGCCCTCAAGGGCGCACAGGGTGCGCGCGGTCTCGGCCATGCGCGGGATGTGCCCCAGGGAGTGTATCTTGTCCGTGAACTTGGTCACCATGTCGCGCCAGCGCGAGCCCTCCGAGGCCGAAACCCAGACGTACTCGAAGCGGCCCTCGTCGATGCCGATGATGGGCAGAAAGCGGCGCAGAAGCTCAAGCCGCCTGCGGGCGTACAGGTTACCCTCGGTGTAGTGGCAGTCACGCGGGTGGCAGCCGGAGACCAGCACGCCGTCGGCCCCGGACAGGAGCGCCTTGGCCACGAACATCGGGTCCACGCGGCCCGAGCAGGGCACGCGGATGATGCGCAGGTCCGTGGGCTGGTTGAACCGGGCCACGCCGGCCGCGTCCGCGCCGCCGTAGGAGCACCAGTTGCACAAAAAGCCTATGATTCGGTAGTCTCGTCCCAAGTCCGGCATAGCGCGTTGACCTCCGCGAGGAGCTGTGAGTCGGTGAAGTGCGCAAGCTGGATGGCCCGCACGGGACAGGTGACGCTGCAAATGCCGCAGCCCTGGCAGACGGTTTCGACAACCTCGGCGCGCTTGCTGCCGTCGCGCAGCTCGCGCATGCGGATGGCGCCGAACGGGCAGGTGCGCTCGCACTTGCCGCAGCCGATGCAGCGGATGGTCTGCACCTGGGCGATCTGCGGGTCGCTCTCAAGCTTGTCCTTGGAGAGCAGGGCCAGGACCTTGCCTGCGGCGGCGCTGGCCTGGGCCACGCTGGCCGGGATGTCCTTGGGGGCCTGGCAGGCCCCGGCCAGGAACACGCCCACGGTGTTGGTCTCCACAGGCCGGAGCTTGGGGTGGCTTTCCAGGAAGAAGCCGTAGGCATCGTAGGAGATGCGCAGCTTTTCGGCCAGGGCGGGCGCGCCGTGCGCCGACTCCGCGCCCACGGCCAGCACCACCAGGTCGGCTCTGATCTCCACCTGGACGCCGAGCAGCGTGTCCGCCCCGCGCACCATGAGCTGGTTCCCGTCCGGTCCCGTGGTGGGGTGGATCTGGGCCACGCGGCCCCGGATGTACTGGACCTCGTACTCCTCCTGGGCGCGGCGCACGAATTCCTCGTAGCCTTTGCCCGTGGCGCGGATGTCCATGTAGAAGACGTAGGCCCGGGAGTCCGGGATGTGGTCGCGGGTCAGGATGGCCTGCTTGGCCGTGTACATGCAGCAGAAGTTGGAGCAGTAGGGCCGGTCCACGGAGCGGTCGCGGCTGCCCACGCAGGCGATGAAGACCACGGTCTTGGGCTCGGCGCCGTCGCTGGGGCGCTTGATGTGCCCGGCGGTGGGGCCGGAGGCCGAGAGCATGCGCTCGTACTGCAGGCTGGTGATGACGTCCGGGTAGCGCCCGCCGCCGTACTCGCCGCACTTCCTGTGGTCGAAGAGGTCGAGCCCGGTGGCCGCGATGACCGCGCCGACCTTCTCGGTGATGATCTCGTCCTGCATGTCGTA
>Ga0209800_10003539_pt1 | contig 12314 bp, 9 predicted proteins | sample Higcelweek8metaG_FD_187174 | JGI IMG/M metagenome (GOLD analysis project Ga0209800, IMG submission 187174) | Freshwater pond sediment microbial communities from the University of Edinburgh, under environmental carbon perturbations - High... | ecosystem: Environmental > Aquatic > Freshwater >... | reverse complement strand
CTGGTAGCCGCAGAACACGACGCTCGCGCCCTTGCGCCAGAGGTTGTGGCGCAGGTGGTGGCGGATGCGCCCGGCGTTGGCCATGCCGCTGGCCGAGATGATCACGGCGGAACCGGTCATGGTGTTCAGCGCGCGGGACTCGTCGGCCGTCAGGCTGAAGCGCAGGTTCGGCAGGGCCAGCGGGTCCTTGCCCTGCTTCAGCAGGGCCTTGGTGGCGTCGTCGAAGTATTCCGGATGGCTGCGGAAGATCTCCGTGGCCCGGATGGCCAGCGGGCTGTCCAGGTATACGGGCATGTCCTTGGGCAGCTTGCCCTCCTGGTCCAGCAGGAAGAGGGTGTACAGGATCTGCTGGGTGCGCTCCACGGCAAAGGCCGGGATGATGACCTTCTCGCCGTTCTTGTAGCTGTAGGCGATGGCTGCGGCCAACTCCTCGCGGCTGGACTCGGCGCTCTTGTGGTCGCGGTCGCCGTAGGTGGACTCCAGAAACACGTAGTCCGCGCTGCCGCCCGTGCTGGGGTCGGGCAGGATGAGCTGGTTCGGTCGGCCCAGGTCGCCGGAGAAGATGAGCTTGGCGGGCTTGCCCTCCTCCTGGTACTCGATCTCGATGAAGGCCGAGCCCAGGATGTGCCCGGCGTCGCGGTAGGTGACGCGGATGCCCGGCGCGGGCTCAAAGGGCTTGTTGTACTCGATGGCCTCGATGAGCGGGAAGGTGGCGGTGGCGTCGGCCGTGGTGTAGAGCGGCTGCTCCTGCATGGTGTCCCGGCGCTCCACTGCGTGCGGGGCGGAAGCGGCCCCCTTGGCGCGGCGCTCGCCAGCGGCAAAGGGGGGCGGCTGCGTCTTGTGGCCCCGGCGCAGGCCCTTGCGGTGGTGCTGCTCGGCCTCCATCTCCTGGATGTGGGCGCTGTCGAGCAGCAGGATCTGCATGAGGTCGCGGGTGGGTGGGGTGGCGTAGATCTTGCCCTTGAAGCCTTCGGCCACGACGCGCGGCAAGAGCCCGATGTGGTCGATGTGGGCGTGGGTCACCAGGATGAAGTCCAGTTCGCCGGGCCGGTAGTTCTCCATGTTCAGGTTGCGTTTTTCGATTTCGGCATTGCCTTGGTGCATGCCGCAGTCCACCGAAAAGCGTTTGCCAGCAGTTTCAAGGATGTAGCAGGAACCGGTGACGGCCTGGGCCGCGCCCAGAAAATGGATCTTCATACGTTGTCCTTTGCCCGCTTTGGTTGTGCGCCGGGTTTGGCGGAACAAGGCGCAAGCACGCTCTTCCGGTTGCGCGTATTTCCATGTAGACTTCGGTTGTCCGGCGCGAAGTGCGGGGACTGGCACATGTTTGCCAAAGAAGGCCCGGACCCGCAACCACTAAATCACGCACATTCGAGGTGGCAATGCCCAACTCCAAGCAGTACCTCATCGACGATCTCTCCATGCAGGAGTCGTGGCGGCTGTTCAAGATCCTCTCCGAAATCGTGGACGGTTTCGAGACCCTGAACGACGTCGGCCCGGCCGTGTCCGTGTTCGGCTCGGCCCGGGTCAAGGCCGGGGAGCCCTGGTACGAGAAGACCCTGGAACTTACCGCGCAGCTGGCCAACGCTGGCTTCGCGGTCATCACCGGCGGCGGGCCAGGGCTCATGGAGGCCGGCAACAAGGGCTGCTACGAGGCCGGGGGCCAGTCCGTGGGCCTGCACATCCACCTGCCCCTGGAGCAGCGCAACAACCCCTTCCTCAACGTGCGCTGCGACTTCCGCTACTTTTTCGTGCGCAAGCTCATGTTCATAAAGTACGCCCTGGCCTACATCGCCCTGCCCGGCGGCTACGGCACCCTGGACGAGCTTTCCGAGGCCTTGGTGCTCATCCAGACCCGGCGCATCAAGGCCTTTCCCATCGTGCTTCTGGGCAAGGACTTCTGGGGCGGCCTGGTGGACTGGTTCCAGACCCGCCTGGTGGCCGACGGCTACTGCGGTCCCCGCGACCTGGACCTGTTCCTGCTCACCGACTCCAATGAGGAGGCCGTGGAGCACATCCGCCGCCACGTGGTCATCTAGGCAGCCTTCGTGCCGATCAGCGCCACTGCGGACCATTCCTCCCGGCAACGGCGGGCCTGTCTCTTCGGCCTGGGCACGGTGCTCATCTGGAGCACTGTGGCCACGGCCTTCAAGATCGCCCTGCGGCACCTGGACCACCTGCAGCTGCTGCTGGTGGCCGACGCCGTGTCCGTGCTGACCCTGGCCCTGATCCTGACGGTCCAGGGCCGGTTGCCGCTGCTGCGCGCTTTGCCCCGGCGTGAGCTGGCCCGCTGCGCCCTGCTCGGCGCGCTGAACCCCTTCCTGTATTATGTGCTCCTGTTCAAGGCCTATTCCCTGCTGCCCGCCCAGGTGGCCCAGCCCCTCAACTACACCTGGGCCATCACCCTGTCGCTCCTGTCCGTGCCCCTGCTCGGCCAGAAGCTCACCCGGCGCGACCTGATCGCCATCTGCGTGAGCTACGCGGGCGTGGTGGTGCTCTCCACCCAGGGCGACCTGGCGGCGCTTAACTTCGGCAGTCCGCTGGGCGTGGGCCTGGCCCTGGGCAGCACCCTCATCTGGGCGCTGTACTGGATCGGCAACACCAAGAGCGCCACGGACCCGGTGCTGGCGCTGTTCCTGAACTTCGCCTTTGCCCTGCCGCTGGTGCTCGGGGCCACGCTCCTGTTCAGCGGGCTGCCGCCCGCAAATGCCGAGGGGCTGCTGGCTGCGGCCTACGTCGGGGTGTTCGAAATGGGGGTGAGCTTCGTGCTGTGGCTCTCGGCCCTGCGCCTGACCACCAGCGCGGCAAAGATCGGCAACCTGATCTTCCTGTCGCCGTTTTTGTCGCTGCTGCTCATCAGCACCATCCTGGGCGAGAGCATCCACGCCACGACCTATGCCGGGCTGGTGCTCATCCTGGGCGGGAACCTGCTGCAGAAGCGCGGCGCCTAGAACCGCTTGCGGCCATCCACAAACGCGCCCAGCACCTTGAGGTGGGCCTTTTCCTCTTCCGCCAGCAACGTGAGGGTGCTTCGCAGCTCTGCGTCCGTTTCTGCCTTGGCCCGCCGCAGGTACAGGTCCAGGGCCTGGGCCTCCACGGCCATGGCCAGCTCCAGGGCCTCGGCAATGCTCGCAGGATCGCCGAGCCGCCCCAGGTACTCGTCCGCGCTTATGCCGCCCTCCAGGACGCTGGATGAAGCCTGGGCCCGGGCCCGGGCCTCGAAGGCCTCGGCATCCCCGCTGTCCATGCGCTTCCAGACCTCCGTCAGGGTCCGGCGGTGCTTTTCCTCGAACCCGGCCAGGCGTTCGAACAAGGCCGCGACCTCGGGTTCAACAGCCCTGACGGCCAGGGCGCCGTAATAGTCGCCCAGGGCCAGCTCCATGCCCCAGGCGCGCTCCAGGAGCTCCTGGGCGCTTTGGGCCGGGAGCAGCGCGGCCAGGCCGAGGTCAAAGGGGCCTGTGGCCTGCGCCCCGTCCCAGGCCAGGATGCCTCCCTGCACACTCACAACTTCCCGGAAGCCGAGCCCGGACAGAAGATTCGCCCCGGCCAGGCTGCGCGCGCCCGAACGGCAGTAGACCACCGCAGGCAGCTCCGGGTCGAGCTCCCTGGCGCGGTCGGCCAGCTCGGGCAAGGGGATGTGGACGGCGCCGGGCAGGTGGCCCTCGGCGTATTCGAAGTCCTGGCGCACATCGAGCAGGGTGCGCTGGCCCAGGCGCGTGGCGTCGAGCAGGGCCTTGGCCTCGGACACGGGAATCTGCGGAACGGTTCTGTTCATGGGTATTCATGCTCCATGTTCCAAGACCCCCCGCAACAGGAGGCGGGAAAGGCTGCCGGCTCAGGCGTGGTTGCGCAGCTTGAGCTCTGCGGGATGGGGATGCAGATACCACTGGTCGGCCAGATAGGCCTCGTCGAATTTCCTCACGTAGTGGTTTAGCAAAGTAACCGGAACTATGAGTGGCAACAGCTCCCGGGCATAGGCTTCCAGCACTTCCAGGAGTTCGCGCTTCTCGTCCGCCGAGAGCTGGCGCTTGAAATAGCCCATGACGTGGGCAAGCACGTTGGACTGCTTCTTCACCGTGGCGGTGAGGCGCAGGGCCTCCATGAGCCCGGCCAGGTACTGCAGACGCAAAACCTCGGCCGGCAACTCGCGGGCCGTGGCCACCAGTCGCCCCAGGCTGCGGTAGTGCTCCACGCTGTGGGCCATGATGAGCAACTTGTGCCGGGTGTGAAAGGCCACCAGGCCGCCCAGGGTCAGGCTTTTGGCCTCCAGCTCGCGCCAGCGCTGCATGACGAAGACCCGCTCGATGAAGTTCTCGCGCAGGCCGTCGTCGTTGAGCCTGCCCTCGTCTTCCACGGGCAGGAGCGGGAAGCGCTCCATGAAGGCCGCGGCGAACAGGCCCCGGCCCTTGAGCAGGGGCGCCCCGCCCAGCTCGGGATAGACCTTGACCCGGCTCATGCCGCTGGAAGGCGAGCCATACTTGAACACAAAGCCGCACAGGGGCAGCAGGGCCAGCTCCTCCACCCGCGCCCTGGCCCAGGTGCGCATCCGCTCCGTCAGGTCCAGGCCGGAGCGGATGGTCAAGAGCCTGGGTTTTTCCGGGGTCCCCTTGAGGCGCATGGCCTCGCGCGGCACGCCCAGGCCGCACTCCACCTCCGGGCATACCGGCTCGTAGTCCACCTGCCGGCCCAGCACCTCTGAAAGGAAATGGTCCAGCTTGTGACCGCCGTCATAGCGCACCTTTTCCCCCAGCAAACAGCGGCTCACGCCCACAAGCGGACGTCCAGCAGAGCCTGCCGGGGCGCTCACAACAGCCCCTGGTCCCAGTTGAAGACGCTGGTGCGGGTGTTCTGGTCCAGAAACTTGGGCCAGTATTCGCGCATGGTGGCGAAGGTCTCGTACCCGGCCTGCTCCAGTTCGCGGCGGTGGCCGGAGAGGTCCAGCTCCCAGCCCGGGAAGATCCAGTGGTTCCCGCCGAACTTGCGCACCCAGGCGATCTCCCCGCGCGGGCTCAGGATGGGCTCTTCCAGGCGCACCTCCTCGGCCAGGATGCGCGTGATGCCCAGCGGCCAGAATCCGCCCACCACAATGCCCAGCGGGATGGGGCTCCGGCGCGGCAGGGACAGAAGCTCCTGGCCGGACAGCTCCGGGCTCACAAAGGCCGCCTCCATGCCCAGGTCGGCATACTGCGCGGCGGTCTCGGCGCTGGCCAGGTTGCAGAATGGCCCGCCCACAAAGCGTAGGCCCTCACGGGAGGCGAACAGGCCCACCTGCCAGGGCGCACCCAGCACGAACATCTTGGCCCCGCGTTCGCGGGCCTCGGACAAAAGGTTGCGGTAGCGCTCCTCCTCGCTGGGCCAGATCACCGGGGGCAGCCACCACCAGACGCGCGAGGTGACCGGGCGCGGCACGTCAAGCAGGGCCGAGCGTTCCAGCCACACGCCGGTGTCCCCTGCCCGGCCCTTGGCCGCAATCTTCGGCAGGGCGCGGTACACGCCCATGTCCAGGCGCAGGTGCCGGGTGGGCGGGGCAAAGCTCCGGGGAGCGAAGGACGAGGCCTCCTTTTCCGGGGGCTCGGGCCGCTCGGCAATCTCCTTCTCCAGGTCGGCCAGGATGCGCATGAGCTCGGGCTCGCGGCGGTCGATGAGGAACACCGGGGCCTTGGACGGCGGCAGGTGCCCGCTCTGGGGCCGGGGCAGGTCCAGGCGGCCGCCCTTGGGCACGCGGCGGCGCAGGGGCAGGGTCTGGTGCCAGGCGTCGTCCTCGCAGCCCAGGCGCAGCAGATCGCCGGGCAGGAGGTCCATGCGCGCCTGGATGTAGGAACCGCCGCCCGGCTCCTTCTTGACCTGGGCCACCAGGAAGCCGGACGCGGTCTCCTGGCTGGGAACCACCGGCGGGAAGGGCCGCTGCGGCAGGAAGCGGCCGTGGGTGCCGGGCCGTCCCAGGGCCTGCTCGATGAGCGAAAAGGCCGACTTGCGCGCCTGGGCGTCATTCGGGTTGTCGCGCAGCATGCGGTAGGCCGAGACGATATAATAGACGTAGTGCGGTCCCTTCTTGCGGCCTTCTATCTTCCAGGACGCGACCTGGGGCACGGCCAGCAGGGGCTTGGTGACAACGTCCAGCGACAGGTCCTGGCACGAGAACAGCCGTTCAGGCTTGCCTTTGGCCCCGCCTTGCCTGTACAAGCGGCGGCAGGGCTGAACGCACCGGCCGCGCAGGCCGCTCTTGCCGCCGAAAAAGCTGCTCCACCAGCAGCGCCCGGAAACGCAGTGGCACAGCGCGCCGTGCACGAAGAGCTCCAGCCCCAGGCCCTCGGGGCAGGCCCCGGCCATGAGCTTGACCTCGTCCAGGTCCAGCTCGCGCGGGAGCACAACGCGGGTGGCGCCCAGGTCCTTGGCCACCTGCAGGGCCGCAGGATGGGTGGCGTTGGCCAGGGTGGAGACGTGGATCTCGCCCTCGAATCCGGCCTGCCGGGCCAGGCGGATGAGCCCCAGGTCCTGCACGATGAGCGCGTCGGGCCTGACCATGCGCGCCAGGCGCTCCATGAGGCCGCCAGCGGCCCGCGCGTCCTCTGGCTTGAGCAGCACGTTCATGGTCACGTACACGCGCACCCCGCGCTCGTGGGCGAAAGCCACCAGCACGGCCAGTTCGCCCAGGCCGAAGTTTTTTGCCTGCATGCGCGCGGAGAAGTGCTTGAGGCCAAGGTAAATGGCGTCCGCGCCAGCGGCCACAGCGGCCAGGAAGCTCGCGCGGTCGCCCGCCGGAGCCATTATTTCGGGTCGAAACGATTCAGTGCTGTCCAAGAAGCCCTCGAAAGGTGATGGGGAGCCCCACAATTTCCAGCGGGACAAAGGGAGATTATGTTGGAGAGAAATTGCCGTGAAGTCAAGGTCAGGGAAGTCCGCTTCCTGGGCACCTGGGACGAGCCCAGCGACTTTGTGGAGCTGACTCTGGAGAACCCCGGCTGGGAATCCTACCGGCCCGGGCAGTTCGCCATGCTGCGGGCCAAGCTCTGGGGCCAGGAGCTGCCCTGGGGGCGGCCCTTCTCCATCTCCCGCCTGGATGCGGGAACGGTGAGCTTCCTCGTCCAGGTTGTGGGCCGGGGCACCAGCCGCCTAGCCCGGCTGCGCCCGGACGATGTGGTCATCATCTGGGGCCCGCTCGGCAACGGCTTCAGCGCACCACCGGAGACCCCCACCCTGCTCCTGGCCGGAGGCATGGGCATCGCCCCCTTCCGGGGCTACATCGAGAACCACCCGAGCCCGGAGTTCCTGCACCTTTTCTTCGCCCACCGCGCGTCCATCGACTTCTATCCCTATGCGAGCATGTCGCAGAAGGTGCGCGCCGAGGCCGTCCAGGAGCGTTCGGCGGACGACCTGCCGGAGATCATCGCGCGCATCGAGGCCGCCATGGACGGGTATTCCGGCGGGCTGGTGCTGGCCTGCGGACCGACCCCCTTCCTGCGCACCGTGCAGGCCCACGCGCTGAAGCAGAACATCCGCGCCGAGATTTCGCTGGAGAAGACCATGGCCTGCGGCGTGGGGGCGTGCCTGGGCTGCGTGTGCAAGGACGGCCAGGGCAAACATGTGCAGGTCTGCGCGCGCGGGCCGGTGTTTCCCGCAGCCGACGTTCAGATTTAGCGTTCTGATTTTTAGGAGGACCCGTGATCGACCTGCGTGTGGAATTCGCCGGGCTGGTGCTCAAGAACCCCATCATCACAGCCTCGGGCACCTTCGGCTTCGGCCTGGAGTTCTCGTCCTTCGGCGACCTCAAGCGCCTGGGCGGCATCGTGGTCAAGGGCCTGTCGCTCAAACCCCGCGAGGGCAACCCCATGCCGCGCGTGGCCGAGACGCCCTGCGGCATGCTCAACGCCATCGGCATCCAGAATCCCGGCGTGGAGGCCTTCCTGCGCGACAAGCTGCCGCTTCTACCCTGGCGCGAGACGGCCATCATCGCCAACATGTACGCCTGCACCGTGCCGGAGTTCGGCGAGCTGGCCGACACGCTCTCCGGCGAGGAGGGCGTGGCCGCGCTGGAGGTCAACGTGTCCTGCCCCAATGTCAGCCAGGGCGGCTCGGCCTTTGGCCAGGACCCGGCGCAGATCCGCAAGGTCACCGAGGAGGTCAAGAAGCGCGCCAAGGGCAAGCCGGTCATCGTCAAGCTCTCGCCCAACGTCACGGACATCGCCTCCTGCGCCCAGGCGGCAGAGGACGGCGGGGCCGACGCCGTGTCGCTCATCAACACCCTGCTCGGCATGGCCGTGGACATCCGCACGCGCAAACCCACCCTGGCCAACGTCATGGGCGGCCTGTCCGGCCCGGCCATCAAGCCCGTGGCCCTGCGCTGCGTGCACCAGGTCTGCCGCAAGGTCGCCATCCCGGTCATCGGCATCGGCGGCATCGTCAGCGCCGAGGACGCGCTGGAATTCATCCTGCTGGGGGCCTCGGCAGTGCAGGTGGGCACGGCCAATTTCCTGCGGCCGGACCAGTCCTTCCGCATTGTCGACGATCTGCCCAGGGCCATGATCAAGGCGCACAGCGACAGCCTGCAAGAGTTGCGCGGGAGCCTGAAACTGCCTTGAGCAGGGGCGCACTTTTTGCTTGCCAGCCCACATGTTTCGTATTAATCGTTTCGACCTCGCGGAGAGGTGTCCGAGACCGGCCTAAGGAGCACGCCTGGAAAGTGTGTGTACCCGAAAGGGTACCGGAGGTTCAAATCCTCTCCTCTCCGCCATTTTTTTCTCACGATACCCGGGGAAGCCGGACGGCGGATTCGCCGTGAACCCCGTCAGGCCCGAAAGGGAGCAGCTGTAGCGGTCCGAGTCCGGGTGTCCGGTTTCCCTGAAAGAAGGGCGCAGCAATGCGCCCTTTTTTGTTGCCCTGCCCTTGTCCTTTCGGCCATGTTTCAAATGAGTGTTTACTTTTTCCCTCTCCGGGGGTAACCACTTCCACCCTGTCGCGAGTCGTTGCAGACTTTGGCCCGCACTGCGGCAATGCCCCCCCTAGGAAGAGGTATCCTATGATTTTGAGTCGAGCCAAAGACCATGTCTTGATTACTGTCCTGACCATGCTCACCCTGCTCAGCCTCCCCGCCGCCGCCCTGGCTGGCGGGTTTTCGTTGTACGAGTATGGCGCGCGGGCCAACGCCATGGGCGGCGCAGTCATCGCCGAGGGGGCTGACGCCTCCACCGTGGCCTACAACCCCGCAGCCATGACGCAACTCAAGGGCGACCAGGTCATGGTCGGCGCCACGGTCATCGTGCCCGTGGCCCAGGTCAAGGCTGGCGCATCCCCCACTGCCGCCACTGTGACCAATTACTTCTTCCCGCCCCATGCCTTCTATGTCCACCAGGCGTCGGACAAGGCCTGGTTCGGCATCGGCGTGTTCTCCCGCTTCGGCGTGGGCACCCAATATTCTTATGATTGGCCAGGTCGCAAGAACGTCTACAATGCGGACCTGGCGACCTACTCCATCAATCCCAACCTGGCCTTCAAGCTGACAGACGACCTGTCCTTCGCCTTTGGCCTTGAAATGCTCTACAGCAGCGCCGACCTGCGCAAAAAGTTGCAGGACAATACCGGTGTTGAGCATGATATGAGAATGAAGGTCGACGGCATCGGCTTTGGCTACAACATCGCACTCCACTACACGTTCAATCCGCAGTGGAGCGCAGGATTCACCTACCATTCAACGCAGCAGCACACGGACAAAGGAAGTGCCAGCTATAGCGCCGAGATCAACAATGGCGTCGTGGCCTTCCAGAACGCCCCCATGTCCATCAGCCTGACCCTGCCCGCCTCCTACACCCTGGGCGTGGCCTACAAGCCCACCGACAAGTGGAAATTCGAGGTCGACGCCATCTACACCCAATGGCAGGATTATGAAAAGCTGACCTACTCCTATGTAAAGAAGCCGGGCGCCATTGGAACCGGCGGCGGTTCGACCGGAGACGTCATCAGCGAAAAAAACTGGCGCAATGTCTGGCGCCTGCAGCTTGGCGGCGAATACAAGATTACGGACTGGCTGGCGCTTCGCGCAGGCTACGTCTGGGACCAGGACCCCGGGCGCAAAGGGTACGAAGACTACATGCTTCCTTCCAGCGACAGGCAAATCTACAGCACGGGCTTCGGCATAACCGACGGCCCGCTCACCTACGATTTCTCCGTCATGTACCTGAGGAATCAGGACACCGTGTGGGACAACAACGCCAACCTGGCCGGCGTGTCGAAGATCAGCGACAGCCGGGCCTATATGGGCAGCTTCTCCCTGGGCTACAAGTTCTAGCCACCGCCTTCGCGGATGCGCAAAAGGCCCGGAGACGACTCCGGGCTTTTTCGTTTTCAGGCCCCGGCAGGTTCAGAAGGCGTCTGCGGCCTGCGGGAACTTAAACCCCTTGTCGCGGAAAAGCCTCAGGCAGGCCGCCACGATTTGCGGCTCAAACTTGAGGCCGCTGCCCGCCTCAAGTTCCTTCAGGGCGGCTTCAATGCCGAGGCTTGGCCGGTAGGGGCGGTGCGAACACATGGCATCCACCACGTCGGCCACGGCGATGATGCGCGCGCCCAGGACGATGTCCTCGCCGGCAAGGCCCTGCGGATAGCCGGAACCGTCCATGCGCTCATGATGCTGCCGGATGATGACGGCCACCGGCCAGTCTTCGTCCAGGTTCTTCAGAATATCGTAGCCCACCTCGGGGTGCATCTTGACGACCGAGAACTCCTCCGCGCGCAGCGCGCCCGGGCGGTTCAGAAAGTCCGCAGGCACCTTGACCTTGCCGACATCATGAAGCATGGCCGCGATGCGGAGGATTTCCATGTCGTCCGGCCCCATGGCCAGCTCTTGGGCGATGGCCAGGGCCAGGGCCGTGACCCGGACCTGATGTCCGGCCAGGTAGGGGTCGCGGGCCTCCACCAGTGCGGAGAACCCGCGCACGATACCCTCCAGCAGACGCTTGAAGCGCTTGAGCGAGTAGTTCTCGCGCTGGGCCTCCACCAGCCCCTCGTGCCGGAGGGCCTCGGCCAAGGCGTGCTCAATGGCCTCTGGCGGGCAGGGCTTGGTCAGCAGGCGGAAGATGAAGCCACGGTTCACCGCGTCCATGGCGTTCTGCAGATCGGCGTAGCCGGTGAGCAGGATGCGCACCGTATCCGGAAACAGCTCCGAGGCCTGGGACAACAACTGGATGCCGTCCATGCCCGGCATCTTGAGGTCCGAGACGAGGACGCTGAACGGCTCGCTGGAGGCCATGAGCTCCAGGGCCTGCTGGCCGCTGGTGGTGAGGACCAGATCAAACTTCGCAGACAACTGACGGCGCATGGACGCAAGCAGGTTGTCATCATCGTCCACCACGAGCACACGGGGCTTGGGCATCACGCTCCTCACTTGGCCTTGCCGCCTAAAGCGGCTGGATCACGGCCACGGGCTGGTTGATCTTGATGGTCCGCGAGTTGTCGAGGATGAACTCGATGACCGTCTCGTTGAGCTCCCGCCCCTTGACCATGAGCAGCAGGGTCTCGGTGCCCCGCTGCCCGTAAAGGTCCTCGGCCAGGATCATGCCCGCCTCAAGGCCGAGCAGGTGCACCTTCTGCATGGTGTAGCGCGCCTGCTCATTGACCACCTCGGCCAGGGCGCCGATGACCTTGGGGTCGTAAACGCCCTTGCGCCGCTCCAGCTTGGCGATGGCCTCGGCCTTGGGCATGGCGTTGGCAAGCAGGATGTCGAAATCGACCACGGCCTTGAGGATGCGCGCGCCCAGGGGGATGGCCTCGCCCTGGATGTCGTCCTTGGGCACGCCGCCACCCTCGAAATGCTTTTCCTGGTAGGCCACGATCCGCGTCACGCCGTCCATGCGCGGAATCTTGCCGATCAGCCTGGAGCCGAAGGCCGGATGGCCCAGGAACTGCTGCTGCTCGGCGTCGGTCAGGGGCTTGCCCTTCTCCACCTTGTTGATGAGCGAGTCCGGCAGGGTGATGAAGCCCACCACCGAGAGCATCGCGGCGGTCTCGGTCTCCCAGGGGCGCGGGTCGTTCAAGCGCCTGCTGACCCCGCGCAGGTGCGGGAGGATGCGCGAGACGCGCCCGAAGACCTCCGGCTTGAGCAGGGAGATGAGGTCGCAGAGCACGGATACGCTGCCCTTGAGCGTCTTCTCCAGCAGCTCACGCTCGGCCGTGATCAGGTCAAAGTGGCGGAAGGCGTCGTCCAGGGCCTTCTCGATGGTCTCCGGCGGACAGGGCTTGGTCAGCAGGCGGAAGATGCTGCTCTCGTTCACCGCCTTGATGGCCACATCCAGGTCGGCGTGTCCGGTCAGGAGCATGCGTACGGT
>Ga0209800_10003536_pt1 | contig 12319 bp, 9 predicted proteins | sample Higcelweek8metaG_FD_187174 | JGI IMG/M metagenome (GOLD analysis project Ga0209800, IMG submission 187174) | Freshwater pond sediment microbial communities from the University of Edinburgh, under environmental carbon perturbations - High... | ecosystem: Environmental > Aquatic > Freshwater >... | reverse complement strand
GATTCGCGATTTGAAAACCCCCGAAGACATCGCCCGCATCGATGACATCGATTATGTCGGGGATGGGGACGGTGAACACTTGCTGGACGTCTATGTTCCCCGAGGAACCGCCCAAGTCCTGCCCACAATCGTATCCATCCACGGGGGCGGTTGGGTATACGGAACGAAAGAAATCTATCAATTTTACGGGATGAATCTTGCCCAACGCGGGTTCTGCGTGGTGAATTTTAATTACCGCCTGGCGCCCAAATCGACGTTTCCTGCGCCTCTGGAGGACATCAACGCCGTTTTCCAATGGATGCAAATCCATGCCGAAGAATTTCACATCGATATCGGTCGACTCTTCGTGGTGGGGGATTCCGCCGGGGCCCAATTGGCCAGCCAATATGGCGCCATCCTCGCCAATTCCGACTACGCCAAACGGTTTTCTTTCGTTCTGCCGACGATTCGGATTCGGGGGATGGGTTTGAATTGCGGCGTGTATGATCCCCTTCACCTTCACGCGGGAAAACGCGGGAAGTATGGAGGGCTCGAATTCGATTACTTTGGACCACATCCCGAACAGTATGAACAGGAAATGGATGTGCTGGGGAATCTGAACCCCGGTTTTCCGCCCGTGTTTGTCATGACGAGCCTCCACGATCCGCTCCGATCGAAAAGTTCGATCCTCGTGGAGCGGTTGAAAGATTTGAACTTGCCCCATGTGTTCCGCGAGTATGGGCAGTCGGACAAGTCCGCCAGCCACGTTTTTCACGTCGACATCCGGAAAGCGGAAGCCACGCGGTGCAACGACGATGAAATCCAGTTTTTTCAGTCGTTATTGCCATAGGGTTTTTTCCTATGAAAACGCACTCGACCAAAGAACGGAAGCCTGCCTTGTCCAACAAGCCGTTTCGAATTCTTTTTGGCATCCTCGGGATGTTTCTTTCCGGGTGAAGCCCACGATCCAAAATGTTCTTCACCCTAGGAGGTTTTTTTGTGAATAATCAGGCGTATAATCCCTTCCTTCCCAGTTATGAGTACATTCCTGACGCCGAACCCTACGTTTTCGGGGATCGGGTATATATTTACGGGTCCCACGATCAATTCGACGGGGAACGATATTGCATGAACGATTATGTCTGTTGGTCCGCCCCCGTTAACGACCTGTCGAATTGGAGATATGAGGGGTTCATCTTCGGGAAGGATCAAGATCCCTTGAACGCAGACGGCAAGAATTGCCTTTGGGCCCCTGACGTCGCGGTCGGGGCCGACGGCAAATTTTATCTGTATTATTTCTATGAATTTGAAAAAGTGATCGGCGTTGCCGTCTGCGACACTCCCGCTGGAAAATTCCAATTTTACGGTCATGTCCAACGGAAAGACGGTATCCCCGTCGGTAGCGTTCCTGGGGACATCAAAAATTTCGATCCCGGTATCCTGGTGGATGACGACGGGAGAATATTCCTGTATTCTGGATTCGGCATTCCCTATCCCGATTCGACCCCGTTTCTTCCGGAACGAGTCAAAGGGCACCTTGGCGGTTACGTCATGGAACTGGAAAACGACATGATCACGCTGAAAAGCGAACCACGATTGCTGTTCCCCAAAAAAGGGCTTCCGTCTACCGTTGGTTACGAAGGTCACGAGTTTTTTGAAGCAAGTTCCATCCGCAAGGTCAACGGGACCTACTATTTTATCTATTCCTCCGTCAACGGCCATGAACTCTGTTACGCCACCAGCAAATACCCCGACCGTGATTTTAGTTTCGGGGGAACCATCATCTCCAACGGTGACATCTACTATCAAGGGCGAAAACCCCAGGAGATGCTCAATTATCCCGCGAATAACCACGGCAGCATCGTCGAAATTGCTGGAAAGTGGTATGTATTTTATCATCGTCACACGAACAAGCACCAATTTTCTCGGCAGGATTGCGCCGAACCGATCATCTTTGAGGAGAACGGGGGGATCCCCCAAGTCGAGATGACCAGTTGTGGATTGAATGGGCAACCGTTGAGGGGGATCGGAAAGTACGATGCTCGGATTGCGTGCAATTTATGGTCCAAAAAAGGCGCAAAAATGACTTTTTTCTTCAAAGCGACCCTGAAAGGGCATCCCTATTTCACCCAATCGGGCTTGGATCGGGAAGACCATCCCGATCAATACATCGCCGAATTGCGGAACGGAGGAACTTGCGGCTTCAAATATTTCTCCTTCGAGGATACGACAAAAATCGGCGTCACCGTCCGTGGCACCGGAAAAGGAGTCGTGGTCGTCAAAGACAACATCGACGGCAAGGTTGTCGCCGAAATCCCAGTATCGGCGCACAAGGATTGGCAGTCGTTCTCCTCGACCATCGAGATCGGGAAGGGGAAAAAGCCTCTGTACTTCACTTTCTTTGGAAAAGGATTCCTAGATTTCCAAGAATTTGAATTGAGAAAATAATTCTTCCAAAATCCCGCTCCTCGATCCTTTCGACCCCCGAATTCGTTCGGGGGTTTTTGAATAGGTCTCAAGCATCCCTCGGGAATTTTGGCGAGAATTGTGCTATAATCAAAGCATGGGAGCCGAAACTCGCTTCCAAATCACACTTTTTGGAGAACCTAACGATGAAAAATCGATTATTTGAAACTCAGATCATTAACACCGGGGGACGGACTGGCAAATCCTTTTCCCCCGACGGATCCTTTTCCGTCAATATTGTCCCGGACAAAGCCCTCAGCGGCGTTGAAACCCCCGGAACGAATCCGGAACAACTGTTCGCTGCCGGGTATAGCGCTTGCTTCAACGCCGCCCTGCAATCTGTTTTGCGCCGTAACAAAGTCGCCTATGGATCCACCCAAGTGACCGCCTTCGTTTCCTTGTATTTGGATCCCGCCGAACATTCCTATTCGATCGGCGTAAAAATTCAAGCCCACGTCGAAGGCCTTTCCGTGGACGAGGCTCGGAAATGGGTGGATCTCGCTCATACCGTCTGCCCCTATTCCAAAGCCGTTTTCGGCAATGTCGATGTCGAACTCGTAGTTCTTTAAAATTGGTTGAACGGGAGGTGGAATCTGTGGAAAAACGCGTAAAAAGCGTCGTTCAAGGGTCTCCCGCCATCGACGGGGCGGGAGTGAAACTGACTCGGGTCCTGGGGCCCCGCACCATCCGCAGTTTTGACCCGTTTTTATTGCTGGACTCTTTCGACAGCCAAAATCCCGACGATTATTCGGCGGGATTTCCGATGCACCCGCACCGCGGGATTGAAACCATCACGTATCTGATTTCGGGAACCATCGAACACCGTGACAGCCTTGGCAACCGGGGATTCATCCGGGACGGGGCGACCCAATGGATGACCGCCGGGTCGGGTATTCTGCATCAAGAAATGCCCCTACCTTCGCCCCGGATGTTGGGTGTCCAATTATGGCTCAACCTACCGCAAAAAGAGAAAATGGCGGATCCGCGGTATTTTGATATTTCCCCTGATTTGGTCAAGGAGGTCGATGACGGAAATTCGACGGTTCGGATCATTTCCGGGGTTTACCAACACACGCTGGGAATCACTCCGCACCATCTTCCCGCAACGATATTGGATATCCGGCTTCGGAAAGCCTCTTCCATCACTGTTCCCTGCGAGGAAGGGCAAACCGTCTTTGTTTTTACGCTGGAAGGCAACGTGAAGGTCGGGGAGACCCTATATCGGGAAAAATCCGCCCTCTTGTTCGGGGAAGGGGATTTCGTCCGGCTTTCTTCCGAAACCGAGCGAGAGGGGAGACTCTTGTTCGTGGAAGCGTCGCCCCTGCGGGAACCCGTCGCGTGGGGCGGGCCCATCGTAATGAATTCCCAAGCCGAACTCGACGTCGCCTTTTCGGAATTGGAGCGGGGCACCTTCATCCAAACGAGGTAACCATCGTGTTCCCTAACAAAAAACCACGTCCGCCGACGTGGTTTTTTGTTAGAATTGGTTTTTTTGACGGAATTGCTTGGGGGTCATTCCTGCGATTTTTTCGAATCGGGTGATGAAATGGCTTTGCGAGGCGAAATTCAATTGATTGCTGATGGAAAGATAGGATTTGTCGGTGTTGGCGAGCAGATATTTGGCTTCATTGATTTTGGTCTTGCCGATATATTCATTTAAATGGATCCCCGTGTCATTCCAAAAGAGGCTCGAAAGGTAATTCGGGGTGATCCCAATCATTTCGGCGATCATTTTCACCGTCATTTTTTTGTCGACGTTGGAGTGAACGAACCGAATGGCTTTTCTGGCATAGGGATTATGAGAAGCAGTTTGGGCGTCGCGAACGGCTTTGGTCATGGAAACCAGATAACGGTTGAATAACTCCGACATCTCGTCTGCATCGTCCGTTTTGTCCAATGCGCGGACGAACTGATCGGTCAGATCGAAAGCTTCATATTGGGAAAGCCCTCCAAGCATGGCCGCCCGAGGGAAGGGGTAGGTGGAATTGATGATGAGGTATCGTCGCTGACGAACCCGATCGTCCGACCATCTTCCGATCACGAAAGGGTCGGGATAGCTCCCCGGCAACATCTTTTTGATGTCTTCGGTGTTTCCTGTGGCAATGATCGAACATACCCGCATCTCGTATTCGCTGGGGGTATATCGAAGACCCTCTTCTCGACTGGCTAGTTCGGATTGACCAAATATTTGGGCATTCATCCGAGAACCCTCCTCCGGTTTGAAAAAATCTGGACCACCGATGCAAAAAATGGTGAAAAGTGATATGAATTATATTCTTATGATATACGAAAGCGCTTTATTTTGCTATACTTTTTTTGAATAATCCATACTCTATGCCTTTCGGGATTCCCCGAGGGCTTTTCGGGAGGATCCCTATGTCCATTCAGTTTCAAGGAAATCCCTTTTTTCTCCAGCAGGAACAGATTCAGTGGGTTCAAGAGACCCTGGCGTCGTTGACCGCCGAAGAAAAAATCGGACAGTTGCTTTGCCCAAGTCTTTCCATGTTCAGCGAAAAGACCATCGACCGGTTTGCAAAGGAACTGAAAATTGGGTCGATGATGATCCGGCCGTTCGGCGTGAAAGGTCTTCAGGACAATCTTCGAAAACTCCAAAACGCCAGCCGCGTTCCTTTGCTCATTTCCGCCAATTTGGAATCGGGCGGAAATGGAGCGATCAAAGAAGGGACGTTGTTTGCGATGCCGGAAGGATGCAGCGCCACGGGCGATCCGATCAACGGATACCGCCTTGGGAAAATTTCCTGCGAGGAAGCCGCCTCCGTCGGGGTCAACTGGGGATATGCCCCGATCGTCGACATTGACATGAATTTCCGAAATCCGATTACCAACATACGCAGCTTTGGAAATGACAAAAATGTCGTTTTGTCCATGGCCCAAGGATATCTAAAAGCCGCGAAAGAAGCGGGGGTCGCCCCGACGATTAAACACTTTCCCGGAGACGGCGTCGACGAGCGCGACCAGCATCTCCTCGTCTCCGTCAATTCGCTGTCGAACCAGGATTGGATGGATAGTTTCGGAATGATCTATTCCCGACTGATCGAAGACGGGGTCCCGACGATCATGGCCGGCCACATCGCCCAACCCGCCGTCGCCCGAGCCATCGATCCCTCCATCAGCGATGCGGACGCTTTTCTTCCCGGTTCCCAGTCGAAAACGCTGTTGACCGGCCTGTTGCGGAATCGCCTTGGATTCAATGGAGTCATCGTGACGGATTCCACGTTGATGGTCGGTTTCATGCAGTGCATGCCTCGCCGGCTGGCGATTCCTTTATGCGTCGAACATGGCATCGACATCATCCTCTTCAATCGGAGCATCGAGGAGGACTTCGACTTCTTGATCCAGGGGCTTCGGGACGGAATCCTTTCCCAACAGCGACTTGACGAAGCCGTCGCCCGCATTCTCGCCTTGAAAGCCTCCTTGAATCTTCCCGCCAAACAAAAAGCGGGAACGATCGTTCCCAATGTCGATCCGCTGACCGTCATCCGTTCTTCCCGCACGAAACAATGGGTGTTGGACTGTGCGGACCAGGCGGTAACCCTCGTCAAAGATCGTCGAGGACTTCTCCCGATATCCCCGGAAAAAACCCCGAGAGTGTACCTGAATGTGATGGAAAATTACGTTGCCAACCAATCCGAGCTCGGAAGAGAGTGGAAGAAACGGCTGGAAAAAGAAGGATTCTCCGTCGAATTGCGAAAACGGAAACTCGACCTCAATCCCAATCTCTTGACGAAAGGCGTGATTACTCCCACTTTGATCAAGGTCATGAAGGAAATCATGGCCAACACCGATTCCTTCGTCTCGAAATACGATATGTGCGTAATCGTCCTCCATATGGAAACAGTGTCAAACGCCACCGTCGTCCGGGTCAACTGGAAGGTCATGTTCGGCCTTGGAAACGATATTCCTTGGTACGCTGGGGAAATGCCCCTCCTCGTCGTCAGTACCGCCAATCCCTATCATTTATTGGATATTCCCATGGCCCACGCCTATATCAATGCGTACACCGGAAACCCCGCGACCCTCGATGCCGTTTTTGACAAGCTGATGGGACGTAGCGTTTTCAAAGGCATCTCGCCCGTCGATCCGTTCTGCGGGCATGAGGACTGCCGTTTGTGAAAGGAGAAAAATTGATAAAAGCCATCATCTTTGATTTGGACGGAGTTATCGTCCACACGGATCAATTCCATTATCTCGCCTGGAAAAAAATCGCTGATGAGTTGGGACTTCATTTCGACGCGGAGATGAATAACCTCCTTCGCGGGGTCAGCAGAATGGATAGCTTGGAGATCATTCTCAATCAAAACCACTGCCGTCTATCTGGGCAAGAGAAAGCCTCCTTGGCGGAAAAAAAGAACAACATGTACCAGGCGTCCATCTTGACCATGACTCCGGCCGATGTGTCCCCCGATGTCCTTTGGACATTGAGAGAGGCGAAGGCCAAAGGGTTGAAAATCGCGATCGGTTCCAGTAGCAAAAACACCAAGACGATCTTGAAACAGACGGGATTGTCCGAGATGTTCGATGCGGTGTCCGACGGGGAAAAAATCACCCGGACCAAACCCGATCCGGAAGTCTTTCTCAAAGCCGCCGAATATTTGGGGATAGATCCCCTCGAATGCGCCATCGTCGAAGACGCGGATGCCGGAGTCCAAGCCGGAAAAAACGCCGGAATGGTCACCATGGCCATCGGCAACGCCACGCTTTCCGGATCGGCGGATCATCAACTCCGCCAGTTGAGCGACCTCTTTCAATGGATTACCGCACCAAACCAATAGATTTCCTTTCGGAAGGAGAAAGAAGCACATGAAACGCAACCTCATTAGCCAGTTTTTGGTCATCGGTCTTGCGGCGTTCCTGCTGGTCGCCGGCATGGGATGCAATAAAACGACCGGATCGGAGAATCAAGAAACCTTTAGTTACTGGATCCCAGCGGGAGAGGATTCGACGAAATATTTGTCGTATGACGAAAATCCCGTCGCCGAATATCTGCAATCTCTGAGCTGGGGACCCGACGAGACGGACATCAATCTCGATTTCGTCGTCCCGATCGCCGGAAGCGAGCGTGACCACATCATCACGCTGATTTCCACCGGGGAATATCCCGACATCGTCGACGTCAGTTATTACTCCCAAGGCGGAACGGTTCTGGATTTGTATGAACAGGGGATCGCGCTCGATTTGACGGCGTATGTGGAACAATACATGCCCAACTATGTCGCTTTTCTGGACTCTCATCCCGATCAAGCGGCCAACGCGACTCTCGAGATTGATGGCGAGAAAAAATATATCTTTCTTCGGTCCTATAATGACGAGCCGGGAGACATGTGGGGCGGATGGGTGTATCGCCGCGATTGGATCGTTGATTATGGAACCCAACCCGCGACTCTGATGGTCGATTCCGCGGATCCCACCCAAGGAACCATGGCTAATCCCCATGTGGGAGAAGCGTTCACCGGAGGAATAAACGGAGACGGACTTTGGTCCGACGACGTCGTGTTTCCCAACGGAACCAGCGATCCGCTCTATATTTCCGACTGGGAGTGGATGTTGGGAATTTTTTTGACCGCGGTTGTCGAACAAAACATCATCGGTGGGTACCCGATGAGCCTGTATTATCCCGGTTACATCGATTCGGGGGAACTGGTAAGTGCATTCGGCGGGGGGGCCAGTTATTGGTACCGCGAAGCCGATACGATCATTTACGGGGCGACCACGGATCATTTCCGGACTTATCTGCAATGCGTCAACACCTGGTATGACAACGACTGGATCGACAAAGCTTTCGCGGAACATACGTCCGAAATGTTTTACATGACCGATGCGGCCAAAGTACGAACGGGAAAAGTCGGTCTTTGGTGGGGAACCCAAGACGCGATGGATGACGGATATGACATGAGCGATGGGGAGGAAAACAGCCCGACCAACGGTTATACGAATGGCATGTATGTTTTCGGCGCACGGCAACCGATCAATGACATCTATGGTTCCGAGGACTGTAAAAATAAAATCCCCTTCATGTTCCTGGCTTCCGGGCTGGACGGAACGGCCTTAGTCATCACTGACAAAGCCCAAGACAAAGACCTTCCGGCCTTGTTCACGATGCTGGATTATTTGTTTTCCGAAGAAGGAGCCGTTTTGGCTACCTTTGGTTTGAGCCAAGCCCAATATGAATCCACCCAAAACGACTTTTACACCCGGCACGGACTGACCTCCGGAGCCTATACGGTGGAAACGACCGAAGAAGGGACCTTCTACAACGATGTTCCGTATTTGGATGAACACACCGATCTGGCGGGAGCCTGCGTCGGAACCCGGATCTTCGGGTTAAGAGTCAACTCCAAAATCGCTCAGGACGCGGAATCGACCCTTTCCCATAGCATGGAAGAGTGGAACGCCTATCCATCCACGGGGGCGATTTGGACTTTGCAGGACAACGGACTATCTCCGGAGGATTCGGTCAAATTCTCCCGTTTGGGCAACAACGTCGGAACTTTCCTGATCACCAACATTCCCAAATTTGTCAATGGAACGAAAGATCCCTTCAGCGATGCGGATTGGAACGCTTATCTCGCTGGCCTTGGCAAATACGACTACGAATGGGGAACCCAGGTCATCCAGGCGGCTTTGGATAAATTGCTCGCGGACGAATAACCGAACCCCTCAATCAATGCCAAAAAATGGATGCCTACCCGGCATCCATTCTTTTTTCACTGGTTTTTTTCGCGATATTGTTTCGGGGTCATCCCGGTGTGTTTCTTAAAAATGTTTTGGAAGTAACTTTGGGAAGAAAAATCCAAAATCGTTGAAATGGAAACCGCGGATTTATTGGAAGTCGATAGGAGCATTTTCGCTTCGTCGATCTTGATTTCCTGAATGAATCCGTTCAGGTTTTTTCCGGTTTCTTTTTTAAACTGGACGCAAAGGTAGGAACGGCTGATTCCCAAGGCTTTGGCGATTTCGCCTTCATCGATCTTATGATTGATGTTTTGTTCGATATACCGTTGGACTTTCGAGGAAATGGCCGAATTGGGATTGCCGATTTTTCGATCGGCGACCTTTTTCGTGAACGTCCGCAACATCGTGTTGTGAATCACCGCCAACGTTTCTACATCCGTGGCCATTTCCACTTTTTGCATGACCATGTCCGAATGACGCATGGCGGATTCATAATCCAATCCCCCGTCCACCGCCGCCCTTCCGGCCAGCGTGGTGGAAGCAATGATCAGGTTTTTGTATTGTCGTAACATGTCCTTGGCGAGTTTTCCCTCGTTTCCCGCATAATGCATGGTTTGAGTGAAGGTCGTCAGATCATCTACTTTTCCAAACTTCACCAAAGCGAACATTTTCCGCTCAAAGGATTGACCCGAGTGAAAGACGTCGAGTTCTTTCGAGGCGGGGGCATCCGGCATTTCCATCGGAATGGACAATTCGTTCCGATAAACATCGGGAAGAAGGTCACGCGCGATCATGGTTTCATGGTTGATGATGTAGTTCGCAAAAATGATCAAGTCGGCAAATTTGGACAAGGAATACTTGGGGGTATTCGACAAATAACCCAACAAATCGCTGGTCTCTGTCGTGGGATAACGAAGTCCCCGGAGGATCTTTTGGGCGTTTTGATTATCGCACGGCAATGAAGAGATCGGGCCGAAAATCAAGTGCGACGTCGAATTTCGGACCTTGACGATCCCAAAAAGCAACAAATCGTCGGTCAAAAGACAGTCCGCGGATTTTTCGGTTTTCGTCAATTCGTCGGGGACCACCGAAACCAATTTATGGAGATAGGGAAGTTCGGGGATTTGGAATATTTCCGTTCCGTTTTCAAAAAGGGTGATGGGGACGAAGGATAAATCCGAAAAATGGGTCACAACCTCTTTCAATTCCATGGGTTACCTCAGTTTTGTCAACAAGATTGCTTATAGTTTAACAATTTTAATAGATATTTGCAAGAGGATTTGGTATATTTTTTGATAGAGAATACAATCGCTTTCATTTGAATACTCTGGTTTTCTGCCCCAAAAAGGACGAAAATCCCTTTCGGGAAACATCAGGAACACCTTGAGCGTGATGCTCAAACACCACCCCGATCGATAAAAAAACAACGCTAGATTATCCATATCCAAAATTCAATTCAAAGGAGAACTAAAATGTTGAGAACGGATTTTAACAGAGATTGGCGATTTTCACGAAAGAACGAAGAAGACAAGGCGGTCCTTATTCACTTGCCGCATGACGCGATGCTCACCGAGGTTCGTTCGGCAGAATGCAAAAATGGCGTGAACACCGGGTTTTTCCCGGGAGGAGAATACGTCTATACCAAAAAATGGCTGGTTCCCGCGGAGTGGCAGACGAAGACGGTAACCATCGAATTTGAGGGGGTCTACCGAAACAGCGAAGTGTTCCTCAATGGAAAACGGGCGGGCGGATGGCCTTATGGATACACCAATTTTTATGTCAATTGTGACGGATTCCTGCAATATGGGGTCGAAAACGAGATCATAGTAACCGTCGACAACTCCCAAGAACCCAACAGCCGCTGGTATTCCGGAAGCGGCATTTACCGCAATGTCACGCTCTTGGTCGGGAATCCGTCCCACCTGGACATTGATGGGGTCAAGATCAAGACGCTCGCCATTCAACCCCCGGTCGTCCAGGTCAAAACGGCTCACCATGGCGGAGAGGTCGAAGTCCAAATCCTTTCTCAAGGAAAGAAGATCGCCACGTCCAAAGGGGATCTGGCGGAAATCTCCTTGCTCAACGCAAAACTCTGGTCCGCCGAGCAACCGAATTTGTACGAATGTCGCGTCATTCTCAAGGAAAACGGATCGATCGTCGATGAAGAAACCATCGTTTTCGGAATCCGTTTGTTGTCGTGGAGCGCCAAAGAGGGCTTCCGCGTCAACGGGGTGGAAACGAAACTCCGGGGATCGTGCGTCCATCACGACAATGGGGTTTTGGGCGCTTGCGATTTCCCCGATGCCGAGGAACGGCGCGTCCGACTCCTCAAAGAAGCGGGGTTCAATGCCATCCGCTCCGCGCACAATCCGATTTCCAAAGCGATGGCGGCCGCCTGCGACCGCCTCGGAGTCTACATCATGGACGAAGCCTTTGATATGTGGTATATCCATAAAACCAAGTTCGACTATGTCCTGAATTTCGACGAATGGCATGAAAAAGACCTGCGAGCGATGGTGGAAAAGGATTATAATCACCCCTCCGTCATCATGTATTCGATCGGGAACGAGGTTTCAGAAACCGCCCAGGATCGGGGAATTGGACTGACCCGGGAGATGACGGAATTCCTCCATTCCCACGACGACACGCGTCCCGTCACCTGCGGCATCAATTTGATGCTCAACACGATGAACAAAAAAGGAAAAGGCATTTATAAGGAAAATGCAGAAGGATTTGACACGAGCGCCGCCGCAAAAAAACTGAAAAAGGATTCCGAAAAACCGGATAAACTGGCCGGCAGCGCTTTGTTTAACGCCATGATGAACTATGTTGGAAAGTACATGAATAACATCGGGAAGTCCAAAGCTTGCGACGTGGCGACGAAAGACGCTTTAGCGGCTCTGGACATTGCCGGATATAATTACGGCAGCGGCCGGTATCCGATCGATGGAAAACAATATCCCGAGCGGGTGGTCGTTGGCGCGGAGACCTTCCCGCCGCATATCGTCGAGAACTGGAAAGCCGTCCAAAAGCAATCCAACTTGATCGGGGATTTCATGTGGGTCGGGTATGATTATCTCGGGGAAGGCGGAATCGGGGCCTTCGGATATGCCAGCCGCGGGGGAATGAGGAAAAAATATCCCTACATTTCCGCCGACAGCGGATTGATCGACATCATCGG
>Ga0209800_10003535_pt1 | contig 12332 bp, 12 predicted proteins | sample Higcelweek8metaG_FD_187174 | JGI IMG/M metagenome (GOLD analysis project Ga0209800, IMG submission 187174) | Freshwater pond sediment microbial communities from the University of Edinburgh, under environmental carbon perturbations - High... | ecosystem: Environmental > Aquatic > Freshwater >... | reverse complement strand
CTTCCTGCCGGACTTGGGCTCCATAGTGGAGGGCAGGCAGGCCTGGCGCTTCTACCCCAGCCTGCAGGACCAGGCCCGTGCGCTCATCACCCTCACGTCCGAGCGTCTGGGCATCCGCTCCGTGGCCGTGCTTTCCCCGAAAAACCGCTACGGCCAGCGCATGGCCGAGGTCTTTCTGACAGAAGCCAAGGCGCGCGGCCTGCGCATTGCCGCCACGGAAACCTACCCGCCAGACGACCACCCGCGCTGGATTCACAGCGTGAGCCACCTGCTCAAAATCCCGGACGGATTCCGCCGCAACAAGAACATGCCCCTGCCCCTGCCGGACTTCGGCGCCGTGTTCATGCCGGAAGACTGGGCCCAGGCCGAAATGCTGACCTCCAACTTCTACTTTTTCGAGGGCCAGCACCTGCTCTTTCTGGGAACGGACCTGTGGAGCGTGGGCCTGGACAACGCCAAGGATATTGACGACAACTATTTTCAGCACGCCGCCTGCCCCGGCGCCTGGTGGCCCGAAACCAACGCCGCGCGCGCGCTGCAGTCCGTGCTCGACGAGCAGTCCCAAGGCCAGGCGGACTTCTGGGTGGCCCTCGGCTACGACTTCGTCCGCCTGGGCGAACGGCTGAAGCTCGGCGCGGATTGGACCGCCGCGGAGGTCGACATGCGTCTGGCCGGGCTCAAGGGCCTGGACTACAGCATGGCCCCGCTGACCTGGAATGCGGAAGGCCAAGCCCGGCAAAGCCTGTTCGTCTTCACCCCGCGCAAGGAGGGCAAGGCCCTTGTCGACGCCGACTCCATGCGCGAGAGCATCGAAAAGGCCAAGAGCCGCCGCGAGAAGCGCCTCAGCAGCTCCCGCGAAATACACAAGAGCAAGAAAAGCGGCGATTCCGGCAGCCTGACCCGGGACGCCAAGGACTAAGGAGCCGACCATGAAGATCAGTCCCGAGGAAGTGGCCAAGGTGGCCCGCCTGGCGCGGCTTGAGCTGAGCCAGGACAAGATCGACCAATACGCCGCGCAGCTGGGCGATATTCTGGGCTACATGGACAAGCTCGGCGAGCTGGACACCAGCGCCGTTGCCCCCATGTACACGCCCGTAGACCACGTGAGCGTGATGCGCGACGACGTGGTCGAAAAACGCTACGCCCGCGAAGACATCCTGAAAAACGCCCCCGAGACCGACGGCGCGTTCTTCATTGTGCCGCGCATCGTTTAGAACCTTCTGCCGAGACGGAAATACTGCCATGCCTGAACTTTGTTCCCGTTCCCTGACCCATATCCGCCAAGCGTTGGCGGAAAAGACCGTCAGCGCCGCCGAGGTGACGGCGGCCGCGCTGACGCGCATAGAGGCCACCGAACCCGCGGTGAAGGCCCTCCTCAGCCTCCAGGCCGATGAAGCCAAGGCCCGGGCCGTAGAGCTTGACGCCGCCGGGCCCGACCCCTGCAAACCCCTGTGGGGCGTTCCGCTCATCGTCAAGGACGTGCTCGCCACCAAGGGCGTGCCCACCACCTGCGGCTCGAAGATGCTGGAGAACTTCCGCCCGGTGTATGACGCCACGGTCATCGAACGCCTGAAGGACGCCGGGGCCATTCTGCTGGGCAAGGCCAACATGGACGAATTCGCCATGGGCTCCACCACAGAGAACTCCGCCTACTTCACCACCAAAAACCCCTGGGACACCGGCCGCGTTCCGGGCGGCTCCAGCGGCGGCTCCGGGGCCAGCGTCGCCGCGTGCCAGGCTTACGGCGCACTCGGCACCGATACCGGCGGCTCCATCCGCCTGCCCGCAAGCTTTTGCGGCATCGTGGGGCTCAAACCCACCTACGGCCGCGTTTCACGCTTCGGCATGGTGGCCTACGGCTCCTCGCTGGACCAGATAGGCCCCATGACCCGAACGGTGGAAGACGCCGCGCGCCTGCTCCAGGTCATTGCCGGGCACGACAAGCGCGACTCCACCAGCGTGGACGCCCCCGTGCCGGACTATGTGGCCGCGCTCGGCAAGCGCAAGGACCTCTCGGGCCTGACCATCGGCCTGCCCGCCGAATACTGGGACGAGGGCCTCTCGCCCGAGGTGGCCGAGGCCTGCGCCAACGCGGTCAAAAAGGCCGAGGAACTGGGCGCGAAGACCGTGCGCGTGAACCTCAAGCTCTCGCAGTACGCCATCGCCACCTATTACATAATCGCCGTGGCCGAGGCCAGCTCCAACCTGGCGCGCTTCGACGGCGTGCGCTACGGCCACCGCGACACGACCGCCGACAGCCTCATCGACATGTACGTGAAGAGCCGCAGCACGGGCTTCGGCGAGGAGGTGCAGCGCCGCATCATCCTGGGCACGTACGTTCTGTCCTCCGGCTATTACGACGCGTATTACCGCAAGGCGGCGCAGGTGCGGCGCCTGCTGCGCCAGGATTTCGAGGCCGCGCTGACCATGTGCGACGTGCTGGCAGGGCCGGTGTGCCCCACCACCGCCTTCAAAATGGGCGAGATGACCAGCGACCCCTTGCAGATGTACCTCATGGACATCTTCACCATCAGCACCAACCTGGCCGGATTGCCCGGCATGAGCCTGCCCGTGGGCCTGGGACGCGAGACCGGCATGCCCGTGGGCTTGCAGCTCACCGGCCGGGCCTTTGACGAGGCCACCATGCTCCAACTGGCCCATGTGCTGGAGCAAAACGTACCCGCAACCGGCCTGGCGACGCTGTAGCCAAAGGAGAACGCCCGTGCCCGTCACCCTGGTGAGCATCCCCGAAGGCCGCAGCGCGGACGAAAAACGCGCGCTCATGCTGGCCGTGCAGGCGGCCATCGCCGAGACCCTCGGCCTGCCCGCGCACGACCGCAACCTGCGCCTGAGCGTCCATGGCCCGGACGAGTGGCTGCTGCCCGAGGGCAAGAGCCAGCGGTACGTGCTGGTTGAGATTGCGCTCTTCGCCGGGCGCACGCCCGAAACCAAAGGCGCGCTGTACTCCGCCATCGTGACGAACCTGGAAGCTCTGGGCGTCGACCGGGGCGAGGTGTTCATCCGCCTGGACGAACAACCGCGCGAGAACTTCGGCATCCGGGGCGGCCAGCGCGCCGATCTGGTCCAGCTGGGCTATGCGGTGAAGGTGTAGCGGAGTCTGATCCAGCACAAAAACAGGCCCGGCCAGGAGCGCATACTCCAGGCCGGGCCTTTGTCATTTCCAGCGCGTCCGCTCAGTTGCTCAGGCAGTTCTGGCACACCCCGCCAAAGCGGATCTCCGCCGTCTCCACCCGCATGGGCAGGCCCGCAAGCAGTTCGGATATCCCGGCGTTCAGCGTGCGGGAGTCCAGGCACTCCGTGTGGCCGCAGTGCGTGCAGGTGAAGTGCGCATGCCCGGCCGGCCCGCTGCGCAGGCAATAACGGAAGGCGCGCTCCCCGGCGTTGTGCCGGGTTGCCAGCCCATGGGCCACCAGCAGGTCCAGGATGCGGTACACGGTGACGCGGTTCAGCTGCGCGCCCAGGCGCTCCAGCAGTTCCTGCGGGGTCATGGGCCGGGCGGCCTCTGCCAGTGACTGCACCACCAGCGCCCGTTTGGATGTCGGGGCCAGCCCTTTCGCCTGCAACAGCTCCCGCGCGTCCATACCATGGTCTCCTTCAGTCATTATTGCAGTTCCTGCCGGAAGCTGGTGGCGACCTTGAGCAGATTGGCCGCCCAGTCTTCTGCCAGGGGATCGGCCTCCACAAGCCGCCCGCCGATGGCCTGGGCAATGACGGAGGCCGTGCGGCGGCTCATCTGCGGCTGCACGAAGATGACCTTGGCGCCCTTGGCCTTGGCCTGGGTCACAATGGCCCCAAGCCGCTTCGGCGTGGGCTCCTTGCCCTCGAACTCGATGGCCGTCTGGGTCAGGCCGTAATCTCGCGCGAAGTAGCCCCAGGCCGGGTGGAACACCAAAAAGCCGCGCTTCTGCGGCGGAACATCGCGGAACAGCTCCTTGATGCGGCCGTCCAGGGCGTCGATCTCCTGGGTGAAGGCCTTGAGGTTGGCGGCGTAGGTCTTGGCGTTGGCCGGGTCCGCCTTGGAAAAGGCATCGGCTATTTTGACCGCCATGAGCCGGGCCTGGGAGGGCGCAACCCAGACATGCGGGTCCATCTCCTCCTCATGCCCGTGGCCCGCCTTGGCCTTGGCGTCGTGGTGCTCGTGATGCCCGTGGCCCTCGGGCATGGGCATCTTCTGCAATCCCGCATCCGTATGGACGAAGACAAGCTTGGGGTTCGCCCCCTTGAGGCGGGGCTCCCAGGCTTCCTCGAACTCCAGCCCGCAGGAGAGATACACGCTGGCCGCGGCTATGGCGCGCATCTGCGAAGGCTTGGGCTCGTAGGTGTGGGCGTCGGCTCCGCCCGGCACCAGTTGCGTTACCTGCACCAGGCCACCGCCGATCTTTTTCGCGAAATTCTCCACCGGGGCAACACCGACAGCCACGTGCAGCTTGCCAGCACTTGCCAGGGCAGGTACCGCACAACTCATCAACAGGACACAAAGGACAGCGAACATTTTTCTCATTGCAGACACTCCAGGTTTGGGCTAAATCGCGCTTGCGGCGCAACTTTGTTGCATTCTAATTTGCAACATAGTTGCATTGCTGTCAAGCCTGAACCAACTGCCGGGGCAAAATGGACCAAAGCGCCTTCGCCATCTTCGCGGCCATCGTCACCTCCATAGTGCTGGAAGCCGCGCCGTTCCTGCTCCTGGGCTCGCTGCTCTCCGCAATCCTGAGCGTGTACGTGGGCGATGGCGCCCTGACCCGGCTCGCCCGGCGGGGGCTCGGCTGGCAAATCTGCCTCGGGTTGGTCTCCGGGCTGGTGCTGCCCACCTGCGAGTGCGGCGTGGTGCCGGTAACGCGCCGGCTGCTGCGCAAGGGCGTGCCGCCGGGCATGGCCATTCCTTTCATGCTCGCCGCGCCGGTGGTGAATCCTGTGTGCCTCGCCGCAACCTGGGTGGCCTTTCAGGGCGACTGGCGCATGGTGGCCTGGCGCGCGGCATTGGTGATGGTTCCCGCCGCCGCCCTTGGCTGGGTGCTGGGCCGTACGCCGAAGGCGGACCTGCTGCGCCCGGCGCTGGACATGGCGCACGAATCCGACTGCGGGTGCGGCTGCACGCACGACCATGCCCCAATAGGCCTCGGGCAGGGACTCAGCGAAGTGCTGCGTGTCACGGGGCGCGAATTTCTGGACATGGGCCTGTTTCTCATCGCCGGGGCCTGCGCGGCGGGGCTGTTCAAGGTCTTCCTGCCGCAAGAGTGGCTGGGGCTCGTCACCGGCAGCCTGTGGCTGGCCGTGCCCGCGCTCATGCTCGTGGCCGTGCTCATGAGCATCTGCTCCGAGGCCGACGCCTTTGTGGCCGCAAGCCTCTCCATGTTCCCCCGCCCTGCCCTGCTGGCCTTCCTGGCCCTTGGCCCCATGCTGGACCTGAAGCTCCTGCCCGCGTTTGTTTCGGTATTCAAGCGCCGCCCGGCGCTTATCATAATCCTGGCCCCCGTGCTGACGATCTTCGTCCTGTGCATGAGCCTGGGCCTGGCCGGGGTGCTGCAATGAGCGCCGCAGCCAACCTGCGCGCCACGCTCCAGGACCGTGTGGACGGCCTGTGCCTGCTCTGCCTGGGCGGGTTCATGGCCTCGCTGGCGCGCTCCGGTTTGTACTGGTATTTCCTGAACCCCAAGTTCAGCGCCCTCACCCTGACGGCGGGCTCTGCGCTTTGTCTCGTCGGCCTGGCGCTCGTTCTGCGGCCACGCCCCGGCAAGGCCACAATGATGCGGCTGATGCGCCAGGCCGCACTGCTGGGCTTCTTGTCCCTGGCGGCCACGGCCTGGGGGCAGGCCGCGCGCGAGCCTTCTCCCGGCGCCTTCGACCCCGCGCCCGCGCCGGAGGCCTCGCGGATTCCCGACCCGGAACCGCCCGCCGCACCGCGCGTCACCAAAAACGGCACCGAGTACCTGCGGCTCAACCTGGCCGAGCTGTACATCATGCTCGACAAGGGCCGGAAGGACTATCCGCCGCACTTTGCCCTGCGCGCCCAGGTGCTGCGCACGCCAATGCTGGACGAGCGCGCCGTGGTGATGCTGCGGCGCACGGCCGTTGTCTGCTGCCTGGCCGACAGCCTGGAGCTGCGCTTCTTCGCCAGCGGGCTTGGCGAGACTTTGCCCGGCGTGGAAAACGGCGGCTGGATCGAGGTGTTCGGGCGCATTGAGCCTTTGGGCAAGGAGGCCAAGGCCCTGCTCAAGCTCTCCCCCGGGGGCGAGGGGCCATCGCTCGCAGTGCCCAACCCGAAGTTCGGCATCACGGTGGAGGCGGCGCAGACAATCCCCGCGCCGGACTTCCCCTATCTCTTCGAGTTCCGCGAAAAGGAACCCTTCGCCTGGTGAGGCCCATCCGGGCCAGCGGGCCAGGAGCCAGGAGCCAGGAGCCAGGAGCCAGGAGCCAGGAGCCAGGAGCCAGGAGCCAGGAGCCAGGAGCCAGGAGCCAGATGCTTGGCCCACGCCAATCCGTGCAGCAACAAAAAAGGGGGACCGGCAGCCCGATCCCCCTCGTCATTGCATCAAAGCCTGAAGCTACATGTTCGCCAGCACAGCGTCGCCCATGGCCACGCAGCCAACAAGCTTGCAGCCCTGCTCGCGGATGTCGCCCGTGCGGTAGCCCTGGGCCAGGCTCTTCTGCACCGCGGCCTCTATGCAGGCGGCCTGCCGGTCCATGTCCGGCGCGCTGTAGCGCAGCAGCATGGCCACGGAGAGGATGGTGGCCAGCGGGTTGGCCTTGTCCTGCCCGGCAATGTCCGGGGCGGAGCCGTGGATGGGCTCGAACAGGCCGGGGTTCTTTTCGCCCACGCTGGCCGAGGGCAGCATGCCGATGGAGCCCGTGATGACGCTGGCCTCGTCGGACAGGATGTCGCCGAAGAGGTTCTCGGTGACGATGACATCGAACTGCGAGGGGTCGCGCACCAGCTGCATGGCCGCGTTGTCCACGTACATGTGGGAAAGCTCCACCTCGGGGTAGTCCTTGGCGACTTCCAGCACGATCTCGCGCCACAGGCGGGAGACATCGAGCACGTTGGCCTTGTCCACGCTGCACAGCTTCTTGCCGCGCTTCATGGCCGCCTCGAACCCGACCTTGGCGATGCGGCGGATCTCGTGCTCGGAGTAGATCATGTTGTTGAAGCCCACGCGCTCGCCGTCGCGCACCTCCACGCCCTTGGGCGTGCCGAAGTAGGCGCCGCCGGTCAGCTCGCGCACCACCAGCAGGTCGATGCCCTTGGCAACGATGTCGGGCCGCAGGTAGCAGGCCTGCCTGAGCTCCTGGAACAGGCTGGCCGGGCGCAGGTTGGCGAAAAGCCCCAGCGCCTTGCGGATGCCCAGCAGCCCGCGTTCGGGCCGGATGGCCGGGTCGATGGTGTCCCACTTGGGGCCGCCCACGGCGCCCAGCAGCACGGCATCGGCCGCCTGGCACTTGCGGATGGTCTCCTCCGGCAGGGGGGAGCCCGTGGCGTCGATGGCGCAGCCGCCGATGAGCGCTTCCTCGATCTCAAACGCGGTGCCGAACTTCTCGGTCACCTTGGCCAGCACGCGCAGGGCCTGGGCGACGATCTCGCGGCCGATGCCGTCGCCGGGCATGACACAGATTTTCATGGATATTCCGCTCCTTACTGCTTGTCGGCCAGGCGTTTTTTCACGTAGGGCACCAGCCCGCCCGCATCCAGCAGCTCCTGCATGAATGGCGGCACCTTGGCGCAGATGATGGTCTCGCCGGTGGTCAGGTTCTTGATGCGCCCGGCCTCGGTGTCCACTTCCAGGGAGTCGCCGTCGCGCAGCTTGGCTATGTCGTCGCCGACCTCAAGCAGCACCAGCCCCATGTTGAAGCCGTTGCGGTAGAAGATGCGCGCAAAGCTCTTGGCCACAACCACGGGGATGCCCGCGCCAAGGATGGCGATGGGCGCGTGTTCGCGGCTGGACCCGCAGCCGAAGTTCTCCTCGGCCACCATGATGTCGTTGGGCTGCACGCGCTTGATCCAGCCGGGTTCAAGGCCTTCCATGCAGTTGGCGCCCAGCACCTTGGCGTCGGTGGTCACCAGGAACCGTGCGGGAATGATGGCGTCGGTGTCGATGTGCGCCCCGACCTTATGCGTTTTGCCGTTGACCAGCATATGTCGCTCCTTGTCTCGTCGCGCCGGGATTGCCCGGCGGATGTTCGTTGTGCCCCTGGCTTACAGCTTGGCGGGGTTCATGATCTCGCCGGCGATGGCGCTGGCCGCGGCAACCGCCGGGCTGGCCAGATAGACCTCGCTTTCCAGGCTGCCCATGCGGCCGCGGAAGTTGCGGTTGGTGGTGGAGATGCAGCGCTCTCCCCCGGCCAGAATGCCCATGTGGCCGCCCAGGCACGGGCCGCAGGTGGGCGGGCCGACAACGGCGCCCGCGTCGAGGAAGACGGAGAAGAGGCCTTCGTCCATGGCCTGGCGCCAAATCTTCGGCGTGGCGGGCAGCACGATGAGCCGCACGTTCTTGTTCACCTTGCGGCCCTTCAAAATGGCTGCGGCCTCGCGCATGTCCTCTATGCGGCCGTTGGTGCAGGAGCCGATGATGGCCTGATCGACCTTGAGGCCTTTGAGGTCGTCCACGCCGCGCACGTTCTCGGGCAGGTGCGGGCAGGCCACCTGCGGCCCCATGCCGGTGACGGACAGGGTCAGGTCCTGCTCATAGGTTGCGCCGGGGTCGGCCTTGAGGAGCTTGTCGCCGGTGCGGCCAGCGGCCTTGCAGTAAGCCAGGGTCTTCTCGTCCGCCGGGAACAGGCCGACCTTGCCGCCCGCCTCGATGGCCATGTTGGCCATGGTCATGCGGCCCTCGATGCTGAGCCCCTCGATGACGGAGCCGCAGAACTCCAGCGCCCGGTACAGCGCGCCGGAGACGCCAATGCGCCCGATGAGGTGCAGGATCAGGTCCTTGGCGCCGACGAACGGCTCCAGCTTACCCTCAAAGGCCACCCGGATGGTGGGCGGCACCTTGAACCAGGTTTCGCCCAGGGCCATGGCCCCGGCGATGTCCGTGCTGCCCATGCCCGTGGCGAAGGCGCCCAGGCCGCCGTAAGTGCAGGTGTGGCTGTCCGCGCCGACGACGATGTCGCGCGGGCCCACAAGCCCCAGCTCCGGCAGCAGCGCGTGTTCCACGCCCACATTGCCGCCCTCGTAATAATGGGTGATCTCCTGCCAGCGGGCGAACTCGCGCACAACCTTCACCTGCTCCGCGGAGTCGATGTCCTTGTTGGGCGTGAAGTGGTCGCACACGAGCGCGATTTTGTCCTTGTCGAAGACCTTGCCCGCGCCCATGGCCTCGAAGGATTTGATGGCCAGCGGCGCGGTGATGTCGTTCGCCAGCACAAGCGACACGCGGCAGTTGACGATCTGCCCGGCGTGGGTGATCTCCTCGTCCGTGCGGCCCTGCAGAATTTTTTCGGCTAAAGTGTGGGACATTCGTCTTTCTCCTCTCTCATTTTCTCCAAACGGTTGAGCGCGTTCAAGAAAGCCATCGCGCTGGCCACAAGGATGTCCTCGTTTGTGCCGCGGCCCACGGAAGTTTTCGCCCCATGCGCAATGCGCACGGTCACCGTGGCCTGGGCGTCGGTGCCGCCGGTGACGGCGTTGATCTGGAAGCGGTCAAGGGAGGGCTGGAAGCCCACCATCTCGCCGATGCACTTGAACAAGGCGTCCACCGGGCCTTCGCCGAAGGACGAGTGGCGCTTCTCCTCAACGACCTGCTCGCCGTCCAAAAGCTCTATGACCATGGCCGCATGCGGCGGAACCCCGTGGGTGCCGGAGAACACGCTCATGTCCTTCAGGCGGTATTTGTCGCGGCGGCGGTAGACCTTCTCAAGAACCAGCGCCTCCACGTCCTCGTCGAACACGCGCTCCTTCTTGTCGGCCAGTTCCTTCACGGCGGAGAACACCACGCCCAACTGCTGCTCGTCGAGCTGGTAGCCAAGCTCCACCAGCTTGGCCTTTATGGCGTGGCTGCCGGAATGCTTGCCGATGACCATCTCCGTGCCCTTGCGGCCCACGGACTCCGGCGTCATGATCTCGTAGGTCAGCGGATTTTTCAGCATGCCGTCCTGGTGAATGCCCGACTCGTGCGCGAAGGAGTTGGTGCCCACGATGGCCTTGTACGGCGGAATGGGCTGGCCGATGATCTGCGAAAGCCTGCGGCAGCTGGGGTACAGCTGGGTGGTGATGACCCCGCAGTCCACCTTGTACAGCTCGTGGCGGGTGTGCAGCGCCATGACGAGCTCCTCAAGGGAGGCGTTGCCCGCGCGTTCGCCTATGCCGCACAAGGTCACCTCGGCCTGGCGCGCGCCCGCCCGGATGGCCGAGAGGCTGTTGGCCACGGCGAGCCCCAGGTCGTTGTGGCAGTGCACGCTGAACACGGCGTCTTTGCTGTTGGGCACGTTCTTGAGCAGGTAGGCGATGAGCTCGCCGAACTCGAAGGGCTGGGCGTAGCCGACCGTATCGGGGATGTTGACCGTTGTGGCGCCGGCGTTGATGACGACCTCGCACACCTTGGCCAAAAACTCCCAGTCCGAGCGCGAGGCATCCTCGGCCGAGAACTCCACGTTCTTGGTCAGGCTGGCTGCGTGGCGCACGGCGGCCTCGGCCATGACGAGCACTTCCTCCCGCGATTTGCGCAGCTTGTGCGCCATGTGGATTTCGCTGGTGGCGAGGAATGTGTGGATGCGCGGGTGGGCGGCGTGCTTGATGGCGTCCCAGCCGCGGTCGATGTCCTTGGTCAGGGCGCGGCACAGGGCTGCCACCTGAATGTTCTTGACCGCGCCGGCAATGGCCTGCACGGCCTCAAAATCGCCCTGGCTGGCGGCGGGGAACCCGGCCTCGATGATGTCGACCCCGAGGGCTTCCAACTGGCGGGCGAGGCTGACTTTCTCCTCAAGGTTCATGGTGGCGCCGGGAGACTGTTCCCCGTCGCGGAGGGTGGTATCGAAGATGAAGACATGGTCGGACATGGTGCCTCCTCAATGAAGGTGGGAAAACGTATCTGGTTCAATAGGAACTTGCAACAATACCAAAACGTACGACGCGAGTATTCACCCGCGCGGGCACGTCCCAGAGGAAAGCTCCTACAGCCGAAAGTGGGAAAAACGAGAGGTATCGGCCTAGGCGAGTTCCGTCTGGGACTCAGGTAGGCTGGCGATCATGCAGTGGCGCATGAAGGTGCTATTGGCAGGACACGGGCGGACCCGTTTGGGCGTGGGCATTGCGTCTTTCCTGTACCCTGTTGCGCGGGCACGGTTGCAATTGAAACAATCTTGAGCACACCGGCAGCCAAGGCAATAGACCAATGACGCCGGATGAAGCATTTCATTGCCACATCCGCATGCCGTTTGTCCAGCACTCAAGGAAGAGAAAATCAACACAAAGCGGCCTGCCGCAGAGGAGCCGGGAACGCCTCGCCTGCGGCGCCAAGCCTAGACGGAAGGGGAGTCTTTCGGCGTTTCGCGCAGGAGCTTGGTGCCGCGCGGCGAGAGGATGAACATGGTGTAGACCGGGCCGCTGATGAGATAGCCCAGGAAGAAGAGGAAGCCAAGCATCTTGGGCCGCGAGGCCACCATGACGAAGAGCAGGATGACGGTGACCATGGAGCTGAAGGGGTGGGCCTTGATGAAGCCGTATTCCTTGAACGAGGCGTAGCGCATGGTGCTCACCATAAGGAAGGAGAGCACATACACGAGCACCAGGCTGGCCACGGGCAAAACATCGGTGAGCCAGGCTTCCGGCAGATTCGGGGCGAAGAGCACAAGAGTGGCCAGGGTGCTGGCCTGGGCCGGAATGGGCAGGCCGATGAAGAACTTCTTGCTGGTGACAGCGGCCTGCACGTTGAACCGCGCCAGGCGCAAGGCGCCGCACGCCATGAGCAGAAACGAGGCCATGAGACCCAAGGTGCCGAAATCCTTGAGCTGCCACTGGTACATCATGAGCCCCGGCGTGGCGCCGAAGGCCACAAGGTCGGCCAGGGAGTCGAACTGTACGCCGAACTCGCTGGTGGTGTTGGTGAGCCGCGCCACCTTGCCGTCCAGCCCGTCGAACAGGCACGACCCGAGGATGCACAGGGCCGTGTACTCGAAGTTGCCCTCAACGGACCAGATCATACCCAGGAAGCCCAGGAAAAGGCTTGCCGTGGTGAAAAGATTAGGCAGTATATACACGCCTTTGTGGCGGGGCAACGCTCTTTCCTTGGACATTGGCTCTCCCGGATCGCTCCGGTTTTGTTACTTGCGCACCGCAAGGGCGGTTTCGCCCGCGCGCACTGTTTCGCCTACGTATACCT